>Ga0209578_10001980_pt1 | contig 17824 bp, 16 predicted proteins | sample tdAd472_FD_187127 | JGI IMG/M metagenome (GOLD analysis project Ga0209578, IMG submission 187127) | Marine sediment microbial communities from the Atlantic coast under amendment with organic carbon and nitrate - tdAd47.2 (SPAdes)... | ecosystem: Environmental > Aquatic > Marine > Coastal >...
TGCCGCCAAATTCCTTGGGAATAATCATACCCAGAAAGCCGGCATCCTTGAGGTATTGCCAGGCCTCGGGAGAAAGATCCCTGCGGTGCTGGATAATATCCCAGTCGTCCAGCATGGCGCACAGCTTTTCCGTTTCGTTGTCCAGGAAAGCCTGTTCCTCGTCATTCAGCTCGGGTTTCGGATAATCGTGAAATGTCTGCCAGTCCGGATCGCCTTTGAACAGTTCGGCCTCCCACCACACGTCGCCGGCTTCCAGGGCCTCCATCTCGGTGGTGCTCATGGGCGGCAGTACTTTCTGAAAAAATCGGTAAACCGGCCTGCTGAGCAGCACCAGGCGGATGCCCTTGAACAGGTAAAAGAAGCCCACCAGGGCCAGCGCTATCCAGGGCAGCCAGGCAAACTGCCAGTACCAGGTCATCGCTGCCAGTAACAGGGTTACCGTAATCAGGATCGTAGCCATCCGGGCACGCTGGTAAGCCAGCACCCAGATGGCGGCGAGAACGATGGCGAGCTGAATCAGGGTGTTCATTGAGACTCCTAGTAGTCTGACAGTGCCGGCATTGAGCCCTGGTTTTGGGAATCTTTGCCCGCACTTTGCGCGAAACTCCGGTGTAGCAGTCTGCTGCTACCTGTCAATTGGTACGCCAGCCATAGCGTACCAGACTTCTCGCCAGCGGGGATCAGCCCACCAGGCGTTTCTGTGTCGGCACGGTGTTGCCGCAGATCCTCAGAAACAGGTTTTCCAGTTCCAGCCAGGGGTCCCCCGGATTCAGGCCTTTGACGCTGTAGTCTACCAGTCGTGCCTGATCCAGTAACCGGTACACCTGCGGCGGACGCAGCCGCTGCAGGGCCCTGCTGACCGGCATCTTGCGCCGGAAATTGCGCCCCACCAGCTGTTCCGCCATACGCGTGGCAAGCTGGCCGGATTCCACCTGCTTCACCGCGGGCAACAGGCGTCTCAGCTCGCCGCAGGCCGAACCAAGAATGGCCAGGGGCTCAATGCCTTCACCGCGGAGGCCATGCAGGATTTTCAGCGATCGACCGGCGTCTCCGGCCAGCGCTGCATCAATCAGGGTGAAAATACTGAACCGGGAACTGTCTGCCACGGCCTGCAGAACACTGTCCGCATCCAGGTCGACCAGGCCGTCCCTGAGGCTGTCGCCGGGGTTCTGTGCCGCTGTCCTGTACGGGCCGGCCTCCGTTCCGCCACGGCTGCTGTCTTCGTCTTCTGCCAGTCCCGGCAGCGTCAGCAGTCGCAGCTTTTCGATCTCCTGAACCGCGGCCAACAGGTTCCCCTCGATTCGCTGTATCAGCAGTTGCAATGCCTCGGGACTGGGCCGCATGCCGGCTTGCAGGAACCGCTGACCGAGCCAGTCGGGTAATTCGTCAAGGGCCAGTGGCCAGACGGGCAGAAACCAGGCGCTGGCTTCAATGGATTTGAACCAGCGGGTCTTCTGGGTAGCCGCGTCGATTCTCGGACTGGTCACCAGGATCAGGTAGTCCGGGTTGGGAGACTCCAGGTAACTCAGCAGGGCAGGGCGGGCCTGCTCATCCAGCCGAGCAGCACTCAACCTCAGTTCGATAAGCCGGCGTTCCGCGAACAGGGACAGACTATCGGTGGTTTCGCTGAAAACGGCCCAGTCGAAACTCCGGTCTACCGTGAACACCTCGCGGTTGTCGAAACCTGCCTCCCGACAGAATTTTCTCACGGTATCGGCGCTTTCCTGCAGTAACAGCGGCTCGTCACCGGCTATCCAGACCAGGGGTTTGAGTTCCTGCCGCAGGCTGGGCAGGAGTTGTTGGGACTTTTTCAACCGCATCGATGCTCCGGTGGCGGATCAGGAACCCTGCTGCCGGGCAGCAAGACCATCGAGTCTGCGCAGCAGCAGGTTGATCAGCTGTCGCCGCATCTCGTCCTGGATCACTTCCCGCTCTTCCAGTGTTCCGGTGATATTACCGGTGTTTTCATAGTAGACCTGCTGTACCGTCAACTCTTCCGGTCCCAGCAGCGGGATCTCACCGGCGCTCAGGCTCACCGGCAGCAACAGCTGCATATCGTACTGGGCGGCCCGGGCACGGGCGGTAACGGTTATGGGTCGAACGGTCAATTGTTCAGCACCGATACTCAACAGAGGAAGATTGACATCGAAACTGTCCGGTTCCGGCTCGATCAGGGTCACGCCGGCGTCCCGCAGGGTGCGGCGCAATAATACCGCCATTTCACTGGCCGGTTGCTGCAGGTTGAGCTGCAATTGCGGGAAGCCCGCCAACAGCGTTTCGCTGCCACGCAGTCGGAAACCGCAGCCCGATACAGGCAGCGCCAGCGCCACCACTAACAGCAGCGTGAGCCCGGACCGGAAGCTTCTGCTGCCGGCCGGCATTCAGGCAACCACGACGTTGACCAGCCGGCCGGGAACCACGATGACCTTCCTGACTTCGCCATCACTGGTGTAGCGCTGAACTGCCTCGTTGGCCAGGGCGAGTTTCTGCAGCGCGTCACGATCGAGATTCTTGTCCACTTCAATCCTGGCCCTAAGCTTGCCATTGACCTGCAGCACCATCAGCACCGTTGACTGTTGCAGTGCGGTCCTGTCAACCTCCGGCCAGGAAGCGTCGACAACCGCCTGCTCGTTACCCAGGTGTTGCCACAGGACATGGCAGATATGAGGTGCAACCGGCGCCAGCATCAATACCACCATGGACAACGCCTCGGTAACCAGGGCATTGTCGACATCGGATTGACTTTGTTCGACAAACTTGTAGGTGTCATTAACCAGGCCCATGACTGCCGCAATGGCAGTATTGAAGGTCTGTCGGCGACCGTAGTCATCACCGACTTTTTCCAGGGTGCTATGCACAGCATAGCGAAACTGGCGCTGAGTTTCGTTCAGCTCTTCAGCATCCAGCCTGCCGCTGTCGGCCGGGTGATGTTCGATCACGATTTTCCACAGTCGCTTGAGAAACCGGTAGCTGCCCTCTACACCGCTGTCCGACCATTCCAGGGACTGATCCGGTGGCGCCGCAAACATGGTGAACATGCGCACCGTATCCGCGCCGTACTGTTCAATGAGTGACAGGGGATCGACGGTATTACCCTTGGACTTGGACATCTTGCTGCCGTCCTTCAACACCATGCCCTGGGTAAGCAGTCGGGTAAAGGGTTCATCGGAGCGTACCAGGCCTTCGTCACGCATCAGTTTATGAAAAAACCGGGCATAGAGCAGGTGCAGAATGGCGTGCTCAATCCCGCCGATGTACTGGTCCACCGGCAGCCACTGATCCGCCCGCTGGTCCAGCATGGCGTCATCCAGGTCGCGGCAGGCATAGCGGGCGTAATACCAGGAAGATTCGACAAACGTATCAAACGTGTCAGTTTCTCGCTCGGCGTCACCACCGCAGTCGGGACAGCGGGTCTGAAAAAATTCCGGCATCTTTCTCAGTGGTGAACCGCCGGCATCGAACTTGATATCGTCAGGCAGTATCACCGGAAGATCCTCTTCCGGAACAGGTACGGTGCCACATTTTTTGCAGTAGATGACCGGGATTGGCGCACCCCAGTAGCGCTGACGGGAAACGCCCCAGTCCCTCAGCCTGAAGTTCACCTGCCGTCTGCCCTTGCCTTTTTCGGCCAGGAATCGCTCGATGGCGTCAAAGGCCTGCTGGAAATCCAGGCCGTCAAACTCGCCGGAGTTGACCAGAACGCCTTTTTCCACAAAGGCCTCGCGATCCAGGTCACAGGGGACATCGTCCTCCGTCGGGGCAATCACCTGCCTGATTTCAAGCCCGTATTTGCGGGCGAACTCCCAGTCACGCTGGTCATGTCCCGGCACGGCCATGACAGCGCCGGAGCCATAACTCATCAGCACGAAGTTGGCGACGTAAATGGGCACCCTGTTGCCGGTCACGGGATGAATGGCCTGCAGGCCGGTGTCGATACCCAGTTTTTCCATGGTGGCCATGTCTGCCTCGGCCACCTTGGTGTGCGACTGTTCTTCGATGAACTCCTTTACCGGCTGATTGGCTGACGCCGCCAGTTCAGCCAGCGGATGCTGCGGCGCCACCGCGACGTAGGTGACTCCCATCAGCGTATCCGGACGCGTGGTGTACACCGACAGCGATCTGAACCTGTCTTCGGTCTGGCCGGCCACGTCAAACTGCAGTTCGATACCCACCGAGCGACCAATCCAGTTGGCCTGCATGGTCCGCACCTGTTCAGGCCAGCCATCGAGCCTGTCAAGGTCATCCAGCAGCTCCTGGGCGTAGTCGGTTATTTTGATAAACCACTGTGGAATCCGACGCCTTTCCACTACTGCACCGGACCGCCAGCCACGGCCATCGACCACCTGCTCGTTGGCCAGTACGGTCTGATCAACCGGATCCCAGTTGACTTCCGCTTCCTTTTTATAGACCAGGCCCTTCTTCAGCAAGCGGGTAAAAAACCATTGTTCCCAACGATAGTACTGGGGGTGACAGGTAGCCAGTTCCCGGCTCCAGTCGTAGGCGAAACCCAGCTGACGAAACTGGTCCCGCATGTAGTCAATATTGCTGTAAGTCCACTGGGCCGGCGGGACCTGTTTCTGGATAGCGGCGTTTTCCGCCGGCAGACCGAAGGCGTCCCAGCCCATTGGCTGCAGCACATGTTTACCCTGCATGCGCTGAAATCGGCTGATGACGTCACCGATGGTGTAGTTGCGGACATGCCCCATATGCAGGTGTCCGCTGGGGTAGGGAAACATGGACAGGCAGTAGAATTTTTCCCTGCCGGTGTCTTCCCGGGCGCGGAAACTGTCGTTGTTTTCCCAGTACTGCTGGGCCGTCGCCTCTACTGCGGCGGGATCGTAAGACTTGTCGGGACTGCTCATGGAATTGTCGGTTCTTGAAGAGGTGTGATGATCGGGTCATGAATCCGGATGCGCGAACTGGCGCGGCACCAAGCATACCCCAGTGCGCAGGATTCACCAACCCTGGCCCGGTTATCGTCCCAGTTTGGCTACCTGGGGCGTGCCGGTATCCAGCAGGGTAGAGGTTACCTTCAACAGCTTGATCTGACGGCTGTCGGCATTGAGCACGGTAAACAGGAAGGGGCCGATATTGATGGTTTCGTCGCGTTCCGGGATGTGCCCGAAGCGTTGCAGCACCAGCCCGCCAACCGTCGAGAATTCCTGCTCGCTGAAGGAGGTGTTGAAATGCTCGTTGAATTCGTCAATCGGCGTCAGCGCTTTGACGATGTGATTTTCCTCGTCGAAGCGCTTGATGTAGCTGTCGTCGTCCACGTCGTACTCGTCTTCGATTTCGCCGACTATCTGTTCCAGCACATCCTCGATAGTGACTGCTCCACAGACGCTGCCGTACTCGTCGATAACAATCGCCATGTGGTGGCGGGTTTCACGAAATTCCTTGAGCAGCACGTTAAGCCGTTTGCTTTCCGGAACAAAAGTAGCGGGTCTCACAATATCCTTGATGGAAAACTTGTCCATGTTGGGCTGGAGAACCAGGGGCAACAGGTCCTTGGCCAGCAGGATGCCCAGTATATTGTCGATGGCATCGCCCACTACCGGGTAACGGGAGTGGGATTCCTTGGCAACCTGCTCGATGATTTCCTGGGGGGACAGGTTGGCGGAAACGGTCACCAGCTGGGAACGGGGAATCATGATTTCCCGCACCTGCATGTTGGACACCTGCAAGGCGCCCTCGATGATGCTCAAGGCATCCGAGTCCAGTACCTCGTCCTGTTCGGCATTGCGGAGAACTTCCAGCAGGCTTCGCTGATCGGTGGGTTCGTCGGAAAATATCTGGGTGATTTTTTCCAGCCAGGAACGTTGTTTCTGATCGGTATCTAGTTGGTCGTCTGTCATGCCTGAAAAACTCTCGGGTAGCAGTGACGGTCAGTAAACCAGGTAAGGATTGGTAAAACCCAATGCCTTGAGGACCGTGATTTCCAGGTTTTCCATTATTTTCGCATCCGCTTCGGTATCGTGTCGAAATCCGTTCAGGTGCAGAAAACCATGGGTCAGCAGGTGTGCCCAGTGTGCTTCGGGAGATTTTCCCTGTGCAGCGGCCTCGGCTTCGACCAGCGGTGCGCAGACCGCCAGGTCTCCCAGTGGCACCGGGTTCAGGACATTGCGTACCGATTCCGGAAGTTGTGCGGAGAAAGACAGCACATTGGTAGGTTTGTCCTTGCCCCGGTATTGCCGGTTCAATGCCGCAGAATCCTGGTGATCGACAATACGCACACCCACGGTGGCCGGGCCACCGGTCCACGGCAGTTTCGTGGCGGCGCTGTTCAACCAGGCTTCCATGTCATTCAATTGCGGGACCCAGTATGCCGGACAGGTATTGTCCAGTTCAATTTTCACGTGTTTCACGTTCACTGCCTGAGCCGCCTTCCTGCTTCAGATTGGCAATTGCCTGGCGATCGTGGGCGTCGTAGGCTTCAACAATGCGTTGCACCAGCCGGTGGCGAACCACGTCGCGGGCATCGAAGTAGGTAAAGGTGATATCGTCGATACCCAGCAACACTTTTGTCACGTGTACCAGCCCCGAACGCGTCCCCTTGGGCAGATCGATCTGAGTGATATCGCCGGTTATGACCGCGGTGGAGCCGAAGCCGATGCGGGTGAGAAACATTTTCATCTGCGCGGCAGTGGTATTCTGGCTTTCATCCAGGATGATAAATGAGTTGTTCAGCGTACGGCCGCGCATGTAGGCAAGAGGTGCCACTTCGATAACGTTTTTCTCGATCAGCCTGCCGACCCGTTCAAAACCCAGCATTTCGTAGAGCGCATCGTACAGTGGCCGCAGGTACGGGTCGATCTTCTGGCTGAGGTCGCCGGGCAGGAAGCCCAGTTTCTCGCCGGCTTCCACGGCCGGACGAACCAGCAACAGTCGACTGACACGCTCCTGCACCAGTGCCTCCACGGCGCAAGCCACCGCCAGGTAGGTTTTGCCCGTGCCCGCCGGGCCGATGCCGAAATTAATGTCGTGGCGCTGAATGGCCCTGACATAATCCCGCTGGTGCCGGGTGCGCGGTTTGATCGAGGCTTTGGGCGTGCGGATAACGCCGGTATCGCCGTGTCCGGGCTCGGGGCCTTCCTCACTGCCATGCTGGGTCTCGCGCAATGCCAGGTGAACCTGGTCGGGACTCAGTTGCTTGCCGTCCACCGTATCGAGATACAGCGATTCCAGCACCTTGCCGCCGCCGGTAATAGCCTCCTCGGTCCCCGACAAGCGAAAAAGGTTGCCACGCTGCTGTATTTTAACGGCGAGGGAATGCTCAATCTGGTGGATATGTTCATTGAGGCGCCCGCAGAGACTGGCCAGTCGCTGGGCGTTGTCAGGGAGCAGGGTAATGCTCCGGGAGTGGGTTTCTTCGGTCATGAAACGGGAAACTGGACCTCGTGAGATGTCTTAGTACCTAGTATACCAAGCTGAAATGAATTGTAAGCAATTTATATCAAGGTCGGGATAAATTGCCGGTTGGAACGGGCCAGCGAGCTACGCCCTGTCGGCTCCTGTCAAAGCTGTCCGCGCAGGGAATTACTGTAGGCATCCAGTATTTTCACATCGACAAAGCTGCCGATCAGGGTGTAGTCGTCGCAGCGGAAGTTCACCACCCGGTTGTTCTCCGTTCGTCCCTGCAGTTCACCGGGGTCCTTGACGGAGGGTCCGGTGACCAGGATACGCTCCGTGCCACCCACCATATTCTCGCTGATTGCGCGGGACTGGGCGCCAAGCTGGGATTGCAGGGTGGCCAGGCGGTGTTTTTTCTCCTGTTCCGGCGTTTCGTCTTTCAGGTCTGCCGCCGGAGTCCCTGGCCGGGCACTGTAGATGAAGCTGAAAGAAGTGTCGAAACCTATTTCCATGACCAGATTCATGGTGTCTTCGAAGTCCCGGTTGGTTTCTCCTGGGAAACCGATTATGAAGTCCGATGAAAGGCTGATGGCAGGTCTTATCGCCTTGATTCTGCGGATGATGGACTTGTACTCCAGGGCCGTGTGTCCGCGTTTCATCGCCGCCAGAATCCGGTCAGAACCGCTTTGTACCGGCAGGTGGAGGTGATCCACCAGTTCCGGAACCTGGGCATAGACATTGATCAGGTTGCTGGTGAATTCCACCGGGTGTGACGTGGTAAAGCGGACCCGGTCGATGCCGTCTATGCTGGCGATGTAATTGATCAGCGTGGCCAGGTCGATTACCTCACCCTGGTGACTGAGGCCTCGATAGGCATTGACATTCTGCCCGAGGAGATTGATTTCGCGAACACCCTGTTCGGCGAGGTGGACCGCTTCGGCCAGGACGTCGTCCAGGGGCCGGCTGACTTCTTCGCCCCGGGTATAGGGAACCACGCAGAAACTGCAATATTTACTGCAGCCCTCCATGACGGTGAGAAATGCCTGGCAGCCACTCGCCTCGGGTTCCGGCAGGCGATCGAATTTTTCAATTTCGGGGAAGCTGATATCCACCACCGGGGACTTGCCGGCAGCTGAAGCCAGCATCTCCGGTAACTTGTGCAGGGTCTGGGGACCAAATACAACGTCGACGTAAGGCGCCCGGCGGCTGATTGCTTCACCTTCCTGACTGGCTACACAGCCGCCGACGGCGATTTTCAGGTCGGGATTGCGATCCTTCAGGGCACGCCAGCGCCCCAACTGGTGGAACACTTTCTCCTGGGCTTTTTCCCTTATAGAACAGGTATTAAGCAGTAAAAGGTCAGCCTCGGCCGGGTCATTCACCAATTCCGCGCCCCGGGACTCTTTCAGCAGGTCCAGTATGCGCGCAGAATCGTATTCGTTCATCTGGCAGCCGTGGGTCTTGATGTATACCTTGTGCCGGCCCGGTGCCTTCTCAGGCAGGAGTTCGGGGGAGACAGTCGGCGTTTCGGTCAGTGACATGTTGGTGGGTATTCCGGTCAGCTATCCCAGGGAGGCGCAAGTATATAGCAGCGATTCGGGCTTTTTAAGTACGGGCGACAGATTCTGCCTTGAAAATCATCGCAATAGCCAGATATTACAGGTAGGCTAGACTGGTGGATAGCGGCTGTATTCGCCGGATTCGAATTAGACTCCAATTAACAGTACCCTGGCGGAACCGGCCACTTGCCAATGCCATCGTTCTGCATGCAAACGTAAGAGTGGGTTAAATGGGCAAACCAGCTGAAATATTTAAAATCACGTTTCTGAACAAAGGCAAAGTCTACGAGATTTTCGTACGCCAGGTGTATCAGAGCGAGCTGTACGGATTTATCGAAGTCGAGGAATTTGTTTTCGATGAGCGATCCCAGGTCGTTGTGGACCCCAGTGAAGAGAAGCTGAAGGCAGAGTTCAGTGGCGTGAAGCGCAGCTTCATTCCGATGCAGGCCATCATCCGGATCGATGAAGTGGAGCAGAGTGGGGCCGGCAAGATTTCCAGCGGCGACAACATCACGCCCTTTCCGCTTCAGTTAATGGGTACTCGAACCGATCGCAGCGATCCGGTCTGAGCCGGCTGGTTCGCGCCTTGCCCGACTGCTTCGGTCAGGCTCCTTTTTGCTGTAACGCCCGCTTCACCGTTGCCAACTCCACGCACAGGGTGAAGATCTTCATCGCCGCGTCGATTTCGTCCAACTCCGGGAACGAAGGGGCCAGCCTGATGTTGCTGTCGTTCGGGTCTTCGCCATAGGGCCACGTTGCTCCGGCCGGAGTCAACTTCACCCCAGCCGAGCCGGTCAACTCCACCACTTCCCTGGCAAGTCCCGGCTGAGTATCGAACAGCACGAAATAACCCCCGCGGGGACGGGTCCAGGTCCCCAGGGGCTTGCCATTGACCTTTTTCCCGCTAAACGCCTCCTCCAGGTGAGTCTGGACCAGGTCAAACTTGGGCTTGAGTATGTCCCGCTGCCTGGCCATGTGTCGGCGAATATTTTCCGTGTTTTTTAACAACTTTACGTGGCGCAACTGGTTGACCTTGTCCGGGCCGATGGTGACGAAGGACAGATGCCTGGCCAGGTGACGGATATTCGCTTCGGAACTTGCCAGAAAAGCGATGCCCGCGCCGGCGAAGGTGATTTTGGACGTGGAGCCAACGGCATAGACATTGTCCAGCGTACCTTCCCGCCGGCTCAATTCGAGAATGTTGGCCAGTTCCGGAGGGCTGCCCACCAGATCGTGAACCGCGTAGGCGTTGTCCCAGATGACGCGGAAATTCCTGCCGGCCAGATTGCCCAGGCCGGCCAGCCGTTCAACGGTGTCATCGCCATAAACGATACCACTGGGGTTGGAGTACTTGGGCACACACCAGATTCCCTTGATAAGCGGATCAGCCTTGACCAGGCTTTCCACCCTGTCCATTATCGGACCCTGCTCGTCCATTTCCACGGCAATCATGTCGATGCCAAGGGCCTCGCACACAGAAAAGTGACGATCGTATCCCGGGGAAGGGCACAGGAACCTGACCTTCTCGTTGCCTGCTTCCTGGCTCCAGGATTCGCCATCCTCCTGGCCGAACAGGTGATCATAAAGCAAACACTGATACATCAGCTGCAGGCTGCTATTGCCTCCTACCAGGGTCTGTTCCGGGTTGCATCCCAGGTACTCCGCCGCCAGCTCCCGTGCTTCCGGGATGCCCAGGCCGCCACCGTAGTTTCTGCAGTCAGTGCCGTCGGCAGCGCGGTAGTTGCCGGCCAGAATGCCGTCCAGGTCGTCGCTGAGGGCAAGCTGAGCCGTTGACGGCTTGCCTCTTGTCAGGTCGAGGCTGAGACTCTGTGATAGTATCTGCTCGTAGTTGGACTGCAGGGTCTGCAGTCGCTCCGCTAGTTGTTCCGGCGTGTCACGGCTGGCGGGGGAATCTGAGTTCAAGACAGGCTCCTGGATTATCTGGATTTATGGCAATCAGGCACGGGGTATACGCAAAGGCAGTAAGTGTACCCAGTCCTTTGACCGGGGGCCAGCGTGCCGATGATCGGATTCAACGCAACTGCTGCCCTGATCCGGGTGCTGGACCCGGTTGCTGATGTTATCGCAAGTCTCAAGCCACCCCTATGATGATTTGACACCCGACCGGGTATTGACCGCCCTGGAAAATCTGGGATTTACCTGTGACGCCCGTATTTATCCCCTCAACAGCTACGAAAACAGGGTGTACCAGGTAGGAATCGAAGGCGCAGCTCCCGTGGTAGTGAAATTTTATCGCCCGGGTCGCTGGAGCGATGCCCAGATCCTGGAGGAGCACCAGTTTGCCCGGGAATTGCAGGAACTTGAAATCCCGGTTGCGGCAGCCATGCAGTTTGCCGACCAGGGCACCTTGCAGCAGGATGGTATTTTTCGTTTTGCCGTCTTTCCCCACCTGGCGGGTCGAGCCCCTGAGCTTGAGGATATGGACAACCTGCTGACAATTGGTCGCTACCTGGGGCGGGTGCACCTGGCTGGTGCCAGGACGCCTTTTTTACACAGGGACAAGCTCAGCGTTGACGGTATGGCGGAACAGGCCCGGGAATACCTGCTTGCCGAGGGTTTTATCCCCGAAGAGCTGTTACCGGCATACGAGTCCCTGTCCAGGAACCTGATCGATCGGGTCAACAGGGAAATGGATGCTGCAGATCAGGTATCGTTCCTGCGGATTCATGGTGACTGCCACCTGGGCAACGTGCTGTGGCACGGCGGCACGCCATTCTTCGTGGATTTTGACGATGCGGTCATGGGGCCGGCGGTTCAGGATTTGTGGATGATGCTGTCGGGAGATCGGGATCGACGACAGGGGCAATTGCTGGAGCTGATTGAAGGGTACTCGGACTTTTTCGACTTCGCGCCGCAGGAACTTCGCCTGATCGAGTCATTGCGAGCCCTGCGCATCATTCGCTACAGTGGCTGGCTGGCCAGGCGCTGGCAGGACCCGGCCTTCCCGCGTAACTTTCCCTGGTTCAATTCGGTCCGCTACTGGTCAGACCACATTCTCGAACTGCGCGAACAGCTGGCTGCCCTGGACGAGGAACCGCTGCGCCTGATGGCGTGACAGGGAGACGCTGATTGCCCGGTTTCCCCGAAACCGGCCTGCCGGCAGCCGGTTCAGTCGTGCGGATGCCGGTCAACAGGGAGGTTTTACTCGGCCAGCAGAGACCTGATTTCCTCGTCGATCAATTCGATGTCACCGTTGCGGAAGCCTTCGTGAACCATCCGCACGACACCGTCGCGATCGATCAGGAATGAAGTGGGCATGCCGTAGACATCATACAAGGTAGACGTCTCGCCATCGGGGTCCGCGGGTATTTTGAAGTCCAGCGGCGTATCCAGGAGAAAATCCAGGCCATCCTCGATGGGATTGTCGATATTGATCCCCACTACTTCCAGCCCCTGGTCACTGTACTTGTTGTAAATATCGTTGTAGAGGGGCAGGGACAGCAGGCAGGGTGCACACCAGGATGCCCAGAAGTCGACGTAGACCACTTTGCCGCGCAGATCACTGAGGGTTATCTCTGTGTCACTGTCCTCGATGGCAGGGAGGGTGAAATCAGGTGCAGGATCACCGACCTCTACGGCCAGGGTCATGGAGGCGAGGCTGAATCCCAGGAGAATTGCCGCGGTTTTGCCCGGTATGGTTCTGAACATAGTGGTTTTCCTGGTGAATTTGTGTGTTGCCAAGGGTAAACCCGGAGCAGGTGCCGGTGCAAGTCTGCAAGGGTTCTCTGTCAGGGCGGCCACACGGACCGCAGCCCGAATAGCCATTCAGTGGGAGTGGGAGCCCGATCGACACTAGGCCGGGGTAGCGGCCGGTTCCGGATGGGTAAGCTGTTGCAACAGGAATTGCCAGCGCCGCCGCTGTACCTTGAGGCGGTAATGCATTTCGCGATACGCGTCCCTGATTCGCCGTAGATCGATCTGGTTCAGAGAATGCTGCAGGTGTCGGCTTTTTGCCCTGTACCAGGACTGGCGATGACGGTTCCAGAGTTGCAGGGTATCCCTGAACTCCTGGTACTCCTGTTCCAGGCGGGAACGCCATTTCTCCGGCAGTTCAAGCAGATCGCATTTTTCATGGGCTTTCCTGAACTGCAGTTCCAGCCGTGCGGTTTCGATGCTGGCCGGGTTGCAGCGCCGCAGGTCCCGGGCCAGTCCCACCAGCGACAGCATGCGGATCAGCCACTTGGTGGGATCCCATTGCCACCAACGGATGCCGTTGCGGTAATCCCACTGGAAGGCGTGATGGTAGTTGTGATAGCCCTCGCCGTAGGTCAGGAATGCCATCAGCCCGTTGTCCCGTGCCGAATTCTCAAGGCTGTAGGGTTGTCGTCCCCACATGTGCGCCAGGGAATTGATCAGGTAGGTAACATGTTGACTGAGTACCAGCCGCAGCAGTCCCGCCAGCAGCAGGGAGGCGAGAATATCGCCATGCAGCCAGCCTATCAGTGCCGGTAAACCGATATTCATGATCAACACCAGCGCCAGGTAGTGCCGGTGTTGCCACTGCAATACGGGGTCTTTCAACAGATCCTTGATATTGCTGAAATCCTCTTTACCGCTCTCGTAATTTCGCAATATCCAGCCGATATGGGAAAACCAGAAGCCACGGCCGGCAGAATAGGGATCCCGATCATTGTCATCCACGTGCAGATGGTGACGGCGGTGATCCGATGCCCAGGCAAAGACGTCGTTCTGCAGCGCGAGGGCACCGCCCAGGGCAAATACCACGCGTACCACCGGACTGGCCTTGTAGGCTTTGTGAGACCACAGGCGATGGTAGCCGGCGGTAATGGAAAAGCCGCAGAAGGCCATGAAAAGACCGAATACCATCCATTCGAACAGGTCGTAACCGAAAAAGTAGCCGTACAGTGGTACCAGCGTCACGGCAAACAGTGGCGTCAGGCTGAACAGCAGCATGTTAGTCCAGTTGATAGGCGCTTTTTCCATTTAGTCTCTTCCTCTACTGCGTACTTCAGGTCGGCACTCGCGCTGGCCGGACTGCAGTCTACCCTGAATCTCTCAAGGTAGCGATGGCCTGGCAGGCTGTTGATAAACTGATGCGCTTGCCAATACTTCATTGCAAACTCTCTCAAATTGCTCATTTACACTGGGTAAACTGCGCTTTTTCGACAGTTATCGCCTCGTCCTGGCTGCACTCATGACGTTTTTCAACAGCCGGTCAGCCGGCGACAGCAACGTCCTCTGCCTGAAGCCCCTTGCTGCTTTCACTGATAAGAAACTCGACGCGCTGGCCGTCACGCAGGACCCGGTGTCCTTTGCCGCGGATCGAGCGAAAGTGGACGAACACGTCGTCGCCGCTGTCACGGGTGATGAAACCAAAGCCTTTGTTGGCATTGAACCATTTTACGGTTCCCAGTTCCCGGATTTCTTCAGTGGAGCTCACAGTTGTCGCATCTGATCCGCCGACCAGTCGCCAGCCCAGCCAGGCGGACACAACGGAAGTACAGAACACGGTAACGGCAAGCGTTGTCAGGGCGACGGTGCCTGCCACCTCGGCGGGATAGGCAAGCAGGAAGTAGGCGGGTATCAGGGCTGACAAGGTAATGATCAGCCCAATTGCAAACAGGCGAATAAACATGTTGATTCTCTTAGTTTCTGCAGATTTCTTTTGATTTTATTCAGGTGATCGACTGCTTCCGTGAAGTATCTTCTTATTGATACGCGAGATGATTCCGCGTTGATTCAAACAGTCGGACCCGGGCAATTCTAAACCAGGCCTTTTAAGAAATAAAACCGCGCCGCCCCCGGGACGCGATCCGGCCTGGAGGTTCGTGGGGCTTAGGGGAGGGGCCGGATTGCGGGGGTGAGGACCGCCGACGCGAACCTGTCCCTTCGGTACTGGCTGCCTGTCTGCGGAATGTCGTCAACAGCCAATTCCGGCGGCAATCCCGGGCAGGGGTCCGGTTTTCCGTTACGCCAGGGCCCGCCAGCAGTGAAAAGGAACTGATTACGCTTAAGCCTGGATTCAGCTTGACCGCATTACTCTGTTGACCGTGAACTTGAAAATCCCGTTTTCGCGGGACTGGAAATTATCTGATTACCGTTTAAAGGACAGCGACATGGCTATGAAGAATGTGGCAGGAGCAGCGTTGGGATTGACCGGTATCCTCGCTGCTAACATGGGTCTGGCGCAGACGGACTATGACTACGCGCCGGTGGTGGATGTCAGGCCGATTGTCAGGATTGTGGAAATATCCACTCCCAGCGAACAGTGCTGGGAGGAGGAATACCTGGTTGACCGGGGTCCCCGGCGAAACCAGTCAAATACACCGGCAATCCTTGGCACAATCATCGGTGGTGCCATTGGCAATGCCGTCGGCCACAATAAGTCGAACCAGCGTGTGGGCGCCGTGGTTGGCGCAGTATTGGGGCACTCAGTGGCCCGTGATATGATGCGCAATAATTCCGGGCCTGCAGTACGCCGGGTAGAGACCGTTGAGCGCTGTGAAACTGTTTACCGGGTTCAGGAGGAAGAGCGCATCGTGGGCTACAATGTAACCTACAATTATAACGGTCAGGATTATACCGTTCGCACCGACAGGGATCCCGGATCCCGGATTCGATTGCGGGTATCGGTGGAACCCGTCCTGTAGTGGCTGGCAGGTGAATAGTGGCTGGCAGGTGAATTTTCACTGACCGGTGTTTATCGAGGGTAATTCGGTTGGCTAATTTTTCTCAGCTTATATCGATTTCCAGGCAGGTCGTCGCTGGCGGTCTGTTCCTGGTTCTGTTGGCGCAACCGGGAATCGCCCAGATCGTTCCTTCCGTTCAGCCGGGTCAACTCGATATCAACAACAATGCGTCTCCACGTGATGACCGTCAGGCAGCGGCCCCCAGAATCTCCCAACGTCAGGCTGTCAACCTGGCGCGGGAAAGATTTGCCGGAAACGTTCTTCGCATTTCACTGGTAGGTCGTGGCAACAACCTGCGGTACCAGATTCGCATGGAAAACGAAGGCAAGATTTTCACGGTCTTCGTCAATGCCAATACCGGCGCTGTCAGCGGCGGCTGATCTGCCCGGTGGCCGGGTGCGTCTTGGCAATCCCTGATATCATCGAGGAGGCAATCCTGCAATGAAGCTGCTGGTAGTAGAAGACGAGAATCTCCTGCGCCAACAACTGGTGCAGTCGTTATCGGAAAACGGTTACGTTGTTGATGCCGCCGGTGACGGCCGTACCGGCCTGTATCACGCGGAAGAATATGACTACGACGCTGCCATTATCGACCTGGGCCTGCCGGAAATCGATGGCATCGAGCTGATCGAAACCATTCGTGGACAGGGTAAACAGTTTCCTATTCTTATTCTGACAGCCAGGGGCGACTGGCAGGACAAGGTAGCCGGCCTGGACGCCGGGGCCGATGACTATGTGGTCAAACCGTTCCAGTTCGAGGAAATACTCGCCAGGTTGAATGCCCTGTTACGGCGAGCGGCAGGCTTTTCCAGCCCGGTGCTGGAATTAGGACCGGTGAGTCTCGATTTAACGGCAAAATTGCTCACGGTATCGGGTGAGAAAGTTGACCTGACGGCATATGAATACAAGATGCTGGAGTACCTGATGCTGCACCCCGGCCAGGTAATCTCGAAAGCAGAACTTACTGAACATCTTTACGCCCAGGACTACGACCGGGACAGCAATGTCCTGGAAGTATTTATCCGTCGCCTGCGGCAGAAACTGGATCCGGATCAGACCCTCAATCCCATTGAAACTGTCCGGGGTCAGGGTTACCGGTTCAGCCTGTCCTGACTGTTCCGGAACAATCCTCCGACGCATGACAACTCAGAAGCGGGCAAAAACCTATTCTATTCAGAACCGCCTGTTGAGTGGTTTCAGTTTGCTGCTGGCACTGTTTCTGGGTCTTACCGGCATTGTCCTCGATCGCGCTTTTCGGGACAGTATCGAGGCGGGTGCAGCGGAACAGTTGCAATTGCAGATCTATGTCCTGCTGTCGGCCATCGACGAGGAAAATGGTGAGTTTTTCCTGTTGGAGGATCTTCGCGAAGCGCGGTTCGGCCAGTTGGGTTCAGGCCTGTACGGGTTTGTCAGCAACCGGGAGCAGGGGGAATTGTGGCGCAGCAGTTCCGCGCTGGACCTGCGCCTGGAGGACCCGGGAATTCTCAGAATGAATGTGCCGGTTGGCGAAAATGTCTTCACCCGCACCCGCAGTGAGGACGGAGACGAGCTGTTTCTCGTCAGCTACGGCATTCTCTGGGAAGACGGCGTCAGTGAATACAATTTTTCGGTCCTGGAAACGGCAGTTCCCTATTACTCGGAAATTGCCGAATTCCGCACCAGTCTCTGGTCCTGGCTCGGCGGTGTCGCCATTCTCCTGCTGGTGCTGCAGGTTGTGTTTCTGCGCTGGGGACTGTCACCACTGCACCGCATGGCCCGGGATCTCAAGGCCATCGAATCCGGAACAAGGGAGGAATTGCGGGGCGATTATCCGCGGGAGTTACGCGGGGTTACCGACAATTTCAACCTGCTGATCAAGACCGAGCGAAAACAGCAGGCCCGTTACCGGACCACCCTGGGTGACCTGGCCCACAGCCTGAAAACCCCATTGGCGGTGATAACCGGGGTGACAGAAAAATTATCCGGGGAAAAGTCCAATGGCCTGTCGCCGGACACTGTTACCCAGATAGAAACAGTTGAAGAGCAACTGGAGCGCATGAACCAGATTATCTCCTATCAGCTGCAGCGTGCGGTGCAGACCAACGGTGCCAATGCACTGTCACGGCAGGTTCGGGTGCAGCCGATTATCGATAAAATCGTCAAGGCACTGGACAAGGTTTACGCCGAAAAATCCATGCATTGTGAAAAATCTGTCGATCCCGACGCGATATTTTTCGGGGATGAGCGGGACTTGATGGAAGTCAC
>Ga0209578_10001981_pt1 | contig 17824 bp, 19 predicted proteins | sample tdAd472_FD_187127 | JGI IMG/M metagenome (GOLD analysis project Ga0209578, IMG submission 187127) | Marine sediment microbial communities from the Atlantic coast under amendment with organic carbon and nitrate - tdAd47.2 (SPAdes)... | ecosystem: Environmental > Aquatic > Marine > Coastal >...
GCCGGAAGAGCTGAAAACCGAAAAATTGACGTAATCTCATAATTCTAGCCGCAATTTCTCAGGTAGCAATTGACCTTACTTGCCTAACGGGATTAGGGTTCCGTCTGTTTAAGCCAAACGTGCTCATATCTGGGGGTTACAACCGTTGTCGACGTCGACCATCGCCAAGGCGTCCAAGGTCGAACGCGCTTTCGAACGATTGGAAGCAGCGGTCGACCGGCTTGATGTCGCCCTGAGTTCTCGGGTCGATTCGCCGGCTGGCGGCACGGGGGACGGTGAGGACAGTGAAGCGCTCGACCGGTTGCGCCGGGAAAACGCCGAACTGAAGGATCTCAACAGGACCGCCGCCGAGCGTCTGGCCGTGACGATCCAGCGTCTCGATACCTTGCTTAATGACGAGACGGCTTCCTGATATGGCACAAGTTACCGTTACCATTAACGATCGCCGCTACAACGTGGCCTGCGACGACGGGCAGGAAGCGCACCTGTCGCGCCTTGGCGCCTACATCGACCGCCGTGTCGGTGAGTTGGTGGCCGCCGTCGGGCAAATCGGCGATGCCAAGCTTCTGGTCATGGTGTCCTTGCTGGTGGCCGATGAACTGTCGGATGCGTATGCCGAAATGGAGACGCTGAAATCCGGCGGTAAGGGCGCCGCTGCCGCCGCCGAAGCCGAAGGGCGGTTGGGCGAAAGTCTGGAAAAGTTGTCGGCGCGCATTGAAAGCATTGCCGAGAGCCTGGAACAAGCCTAGCTTGAGTCTTGGCGGGCTGCGGAGTGCGTCAGGCCACGTTATCCCTGGGGCCTTAAATCCACCGTAAGGGAGCTGTCCCTGCCGGTCCCTTGGGACCGATATTCACGGCGCCCACCTGCTGAAGCAGGCCACGGAGGATCACACGGTCAACGGCTCAGGCGGCCCGTCATCTTACTTCCTGTCGTCAGCGGGTTTGTGCTGCAATCATGTCAGAACCTTTGTCAGAACCCGCACTCCGAAAAGAACAAGATCGCAAGGACGCGGCGATACGCCGGGCTTCACTGCACAAGGCTGTGCCGGATGCCGGTGCGGAACTGGCCGCGCATGTCATGAACAGTTCCGTTGAGGTCGGCTTGCAGGACGGGCCGAAGACCGTTTCGGTGTTCTGGTCCATGGGTTCGGAGATCGACACGCAACCGTTGTTGCAGGCGTTGCATGGCGCCGGCCATGCGACGGCGCTGCCGGTCGTGGCCGCCAAGGCGCAGCCGCTGGTGTTTCGCGCCTGGGCGCCTGGCGATGCGCTCGTCGACGGCGGTTTCGGGACGTCCATTCCATCACCTGATGCGCCGACCGTCGTGCCGGATGTGCTGTTCGTGCCGTTGCTGGCCTTTGATGACGATGGATACCGTCTCGGTTACGGCGGCGGATTTTACGACCGCACGCTGGAAAAACTGCGCCGGGCGGCGGGCGATGTGCGGGCCATAGGTGTTGCTTTTTCCGGGCAACGGGTGGACACCGTGCCGCGCGGCCCGTATGACCAGCCGCTTGATGGGGTCGCGATGGAAAACGGACTTATCCGGTTCGACGCCAAAGGAGTGTCATGAGAATTCTGATCATCGGCGATGTCGTCGGCAGTTCCGGGCGTGCCGTCCTGAACGGCAATCTGCCGGCGCTGCGCAAAAAATTGAAAACCGATTTTGTGATCGTCAACGGCGAGAACGCGGCGCACGGCTTCGGCATCACCGGCAATATCTGCGACAGCTTTTATCAGGCGGGCGCGGACTGCATCACGACCGGCAACCACGTGTTCGACCAGCGCGACGTGCTGTCGCAAATGGAACGTGACGAAAAAATACTGCGCCCGATCAACTATCCGCCGGATACGCCGGGCAAGGGTCATGGCATCTACAAGACCGACGAAGGCAAGCGTATCCTCGTCGCCAACGTGATGTGTCGGCTGTTCATGGAATTGCTCGACGATCCGTTTCGTGCGCTCGACGATTTGCTGAAACGCTATCGCATCGGCCGCGATGTCGACGCCATCGTCTTGGATGTGCACGGCGAGGCGACGAGCGAGAAACAGGCCATCGCGCACTACGTCGACGGCCGCGCCAGTGTCGTCGTCGGCACGCATACCCACGTACCGACCGCCGACACCTGGGTTTTGCCGGGCGGTACCGCGTATCAGACCGATCTCGGAATGACGGGGGATTATGACTCGGTAATCGGCATGAAGAAGGATTCGTCCGTGCAGCGGTTTCTTTCCAAGGGCGAGCGAATCCGCCTTGAACCGGCTGGTGAAGACGGCACCCTGTGCGGTTGTTTCGTCGTTTTGGACGACAAGACCGGCCTGGCCAAGCGTATCGAACCGGTCCGCGTCGGCGCCCGGTTATCGGAAACGGTGCCGAAAGCGTGAACCTGCGTCGGGCGGCAAAAAAGATTATGCCCGCCCAATTCTTGACATATTGCCCCTGAATGATGATCCAGAAGGCTCGGCGCGGTATTCATTTGCCCGCCTCAACTGTAGTATGAAGCGATTCGCGGCGCGCATCGGCGTGGCCGCTTTTGCAGATGGATAAAGAGACGGAAATAAAGAACCATGGCCGGCCATTCAAAATTTAAGAACATCATGCACCGTAAGGGTGCGCAGGACGCCAAGCGGGCGAAGGTTTTCGCCAAGCTCGGCAAGGAGCTTTCCATTGCCGCACGTGCCGGTGAAGACCCGGGTTTCAACCCGCGTCTGCGTCTGGCGATTGCCAATGCGAAATCGTTGAACATGCCGAACGACAACATCAAACGTGCGATTGCGCGCGGTGTCGGCGGCGACGGCGAGAATTACGAGGAGATCCGCTACGAGGGTTATGGCCCCGGCGGGGTCGCCATGATCGTCGAGGCGCTTAGCGACAATCGCAACCGCACGGCGTCCGAAGTCCGCTCGGCATTTTCCAAGCACGGCGGCAACCTGGGCGAGACCGGCAGCGTCAACTTCATGTTCGACCGTATCGGCAGCATTGTGTATCCGGTCGACACGGCAAGCGCTGAAGACATGTTCGAGGCGGCGTTGGAAGCCGGCGCCACCGATGTCGCAAGCGATGATGATGGGCATTCGATATCCTGCGATCCGGACGACTTCGCCGATGTGCGCGAAGCGCTGGCCGAGAAATTCGGCGATCCGGAAAGCGGCGGACTGGAATGGAAGCCGCAGAACACCATCGAGGTCGATGCCGATACCGCGAGCACGCTTTTCAAGCTGATCGAGGTTCTGGAAGACAACGACGACGTGCAGACGGTGTCGTCCAACTTCGACGTGTCCGACGAGATTATGGCGCAACTGAGCGCCTGAGCAGGGAGACCCAAGTGCGGCTGATCGGTTTCGATCCGGGTTTGCAGACAACGGGGTGGGGCGTCATCGAAGCGGATGGCAACCGGCTCAGCTATGTCGCCGACGGGCTCGTGACCACATCGCCGAAAGCATCGCTTTCGGAACGGCTGGTCGAGCTGCACGCGGGGCTGCGCGACGTTATCGCTGAATTCAGTCCGGACGAGGCGGCGGTCGAGGAAACCTTCGTCAACAAGAACGCGGTATCGACCCTGAAGTTGGGTCAGGCACGCGGCATCGTGTTGCTGGTGCCGGCACTGGCCGGGCTGCGGGTTGCCGAATATCTGCCGAACCTGGTGAAAAAGACCGTCGTCGGTTCCGGCCATGCACAGAAGGAACAGGTGCAGGTGATGGTGAAGATGCTGTTGCCGGGCGCCAAGGTCGCCGGTGCCGATGCGGCCGATGCGCTGGCCGTTGCCATTTGTCATGCGCATCACCGCGGCACCGCGGACCGGGTCCGGCAACTGGCCAGGACAGCACAATGATCGCGCGGCTCAAGGGCATCATCGAGGATATCGGCGACGACTGGGCCGTGATCGACGTGAATGGCGTCGGTTATCTGGTCTTCGCGTCGGGACGCACCCTGGCGCGTCTGGCGGTTGGCGAGGCGGCGGTGCTGTTTATCGAGACCCATGTCCGCGAGGATCACATCCATCTGTACGGCTTCGCCGATACGCTGGAGCGCGACTGGTTCAAGTTGCTGACGACGGTTCAGGGCGTCGGGGCCAAGGTCGGTCTTGCGATCCAGAGCGTGCTCAGCGCCGACGAGGTCAGCCGCGCCATTCTTTCGGGAGACAAGGCGGCGATCACACGTGCGCCGGGCGTCGGGCCAAAGCTGGCGGCGCGGATTATTTCCGAACTGAAGGACAAGGTCGGCGCGATTACGCTCGGCCAATCCTTGAAGACCGAGGTCGGCGCGGCGCCAGGGGGGTCCGTCGATCACGCGCAGGGTGCCGTCTCGGATGCGGTGTCGGCGCTGGTCAATCTTGGCTATAGCCCGTCACAGGCGTTGGGCGTTGTCTCGGAAGCTGCTGGAGAACTTGGCGAAGAGGCCGACGTCGGCAAATTGATCAAGGCAGGATTGGCCAAATTGGCGCCCGCCGATACACGGACAGGGACGCGCCGCTAAATGGCCGAGGGAGAACGCATACTCGAAACCGAGAGCCTGCCCGGCGACAGCCAGGATGCGGCGTTGCGGCCGCAGCGGCTCGACGATTTCGTCGGCCAGCCGCACGTGCGCTCCAATCTGAAGGTTTTTGTCGAGGCCTCGATCAGCCGGTCCGAGCCTTTGGACCACGTGCTGTTTTTCGGTCCGCCGGGGTTGGGTAAGACGACACTGGCGTCGATTGTCGCCAAGGAAATGGGCGTCGGCTTTCGCGCGACGTCCGGACCGGTCATCGCCAAGGCGGGCGATCTCGCGGCAATCCTGACGAACCTCGAAGCCGGCGACGTGCTGTTCATCGACGAGATCCACCGGCTTAATCCCGCGGTCGAGGAAATCCTCTATCCGGCGATGGAAGATTTTCAGTTGGACCTGATCATCGGCGAAGGACCGGCAGCGCGTTCGGTGCGTATCGATCTGCCGCGCTTCACACTGGTCGGTGCGACGACGCGCTCGGGACTGATCACGACACCGCTCCGTGAACGTTTCGGCATCCCGATGCGCCTTGAATTTTACGGCATTGACGATCTGCAGCACATTATCTCGCGCGGCGCCGGGCTGCTCGGCATGGAACTGACCGACGACGGCGCGCGCGAGATCGCCAAGCGGGCGCGCGGTACGCCGCGTGTTGCCGGGCGGCTGCTGCGGCGGGTGCGCGACTTTGCCGCCGTTGCCGGGCATTCGCCGGTTGACGCCGAAGCGGCCGACGGTGCGCTTAATCGGCTCGACGTCGACAAGCGCGGGCTGGACGCGATGGACCGCCGCTATCTGGGCTGCATCGCCGACAATTACGGCGGCGGGCCGGTTGGTGTCGAAACGCTGGCTGCCGCGCTTTCCGAACAGCGCGATACCATCGAGGAAGTGATCGAACCGTACCTGATCCAGCAGGGCTTGCTGATGCGTACCCCGCGCGGCCGGGCGCTGACGGGGGACGGCTTCAAGCATCTGGGCCTCAAGGCACCAGCCAATCTGAGCCAGCTCGAACTGATCGAAGACACCGGCGGGGACGACGATGCCTGACGCTATTTCCGACGCCATGAATAGCGACGTGCACGTGCATCCGGTCCGCGTCTATTACGAGGACACGGACGCCGGCGGCATTGTTTATTACGCCAATTATCTGAAATACGCGGAACGTGCGCGCACAGAGTTGCTGCGGGCGCACGGTATCGAGAATGGCGAATTGATGGACACTGAAAAAGTCGCGTTCGCGGTCCGCGAATGCCATGCCGATTACATCAAGCCGGCGCGGCTCGACGATGCGCTGGACGTACGGACCCGGCTGATTGAAATCGGCGGGGCGACGCTGCGTATGCATCAGGATATCTGCCGCGACGGCGAGGTGTTGGTCGCGGTGAAAGTGCGGCTGGCTTGCATGAATGTGACCAACGGTGCGCCGAAACGGCTGCCCCAAACGGTCAGGGATGCGTTCGGCGCAAGCCGGACATGACATGAGTTTGAAGGACGAGCGGAGTTAACGAATGGAAAATCAAGCAGTAGACGCCGCGATGATGGCGGGGTCGGTCGGTGCGGATCAGTTTACGGTCATATCGATGTTCCTGCGCGCCGATATCGTCGTGAAATCGGTCATGGTGATGCTGGTGCTGGCGTCGATCTGGTGCTGGGCGATCATCTTCGAAAAGCTTCTGACAGTGCGGCGGCTCAACAAACGTTCGACCGAGTTCGAACAGGCGTTCTGGTCGGGCAAGTCGCTGGACGATCTGTTCGACAGAGTTGCATCCAATCCGCGCGACCCGATGGCTGCGGTGTTTTCCGCCGCCATGCGTGAGTGGCGGCGCGTATCGGGGAGCGGCTCGGCCAATTTCAAAGTAGGGTTGAGCGAGCGGATCGACCGGGTCATGCAGATTACCGTGCACCGGGAAATGGACCGCGCCGAGCGCTACATGACGTTCCTGGCGACGACCGGGGCGACGGCGCCGTTCGTCGGTCTGTTCGGGACGGTCTGGGGGATCATGCACAGCTTCCAGTCCATCGCGATTTCGTCCAACACGTCGCTGGCGGTTGTCGCGCCGGGGATTGCCGAAGCGCTGTTCGCGACGGCGCTCGGGTTGCTTGCCGCGATCCCGGCGGTCGTTGCCTACAACAAACTGAGCCGCGATCTGGACCGCTATGCGGGCCGTCTGGAAAGCTTTGCCGGAGAGTTCTCGGCAATTCTGTCCCGTGAGATGGATGCTTAGGAGCGCGCAATGGCGATCATGACAGACCGCTCCGGCGGCGGCGGGCGTTTCGGCCGCAGCAAGCGCCGTCCGATGAGCGAAATCAACGTGACGCCGTTCGTCGATGTCATGCTGGTGCTGCTGATCATCTTCATGGTGACGGCGCCGCTGCTGACGGTCGGTGTCGAGATTAATCTGCCGGAAACCAAAGCCGGTGCGATAGCGGGCGAGGATGAGCCGCTGGCGATTTCGATCACAGAAAGCGGCGAGATTTTCTTGCAGGATACCTCCGTGCCGCTCGAAACGCTGGTGCCGCGGTTGCGGGCGATCACCGGTGAAAACCGTGACCTCAGGATTTTCGTACGCGGCGATGCGGGCATCAACTACGGACGCGTCATGGAAGTCATGGGCACGATCAATCGCGCCGGTTATCGGCGCGTTGCACTGATCACGCGAAGCGGCGAGAAGTCGGACAAGCAAGCCAAGACCAAAGACAAGAAGACCCAATAACCGAATAGCAGGCGTAGGCAGTACAACAATCATGCGGTCCGGTTTTACCCTTTCCATAGCTTTTCACGCGGTGATCGCCGCGCTGAGCATGCTTGGGCTGCCGTTCATCAATCCGCCTGAAGTGCTCGACGAAACACCGGTGTTCGTGGAGCTTGTGGAAATCGACGAGGTTCGCAACGCGCCGGCACCGGCGCCTGAACCTGAACCGGAGCCGGAGAAAAAGGAACCGGAGCCGCCGAAGCCGGTCGAGGAAACCAAGCCCGAGCCGGAGCCGACGCCACCGGCGCCCGCGCCGCAACCGGAACCCGAAATCGCCGCACTGCCGCCAGAACCGGAGCCGGAGCCGGAACCGTTGCCCGAGCCTAAGAAAGAGCCGGAACCGGAACCCGAGCCTATTCCCGAAGCCAAGCCCGAACCGAAGCCGGAACCCAAGCCCGAGCCGCCGAAGCCCGTGGCCGCCAAGGCCAAGGTTGTAAAAAAACCGAAGCCGCCGAAGCAGTTCGAGGTTGCGTCGCTTTTGAAGACGCTTGAGCAAATTAAAAAGACCAAGGCCGCCGAACCGGAGAAAAAAGAAGAAAAGAAAGTCGATTTCGCAGCGCAGATGCGCGCTGCGTTGACCACCAAGGCGCCGCCGCAAAACGCGGATCCGTCGAAAAAGGTGTCGATGACCGAACTGGACGCCATGCAGCGCAAGGTGTTCGAGACCGTGTCGCCGTGCTGGAACGTACCGGCGGGTGCGAAGAATGCTGAAAACCTGGCCGTGCTGGTGCGACTTAACATGAACCCGGACGGCACCGTGCAATCGGCGGGGATCGAGGATCAGGCGCGTTACTTCTCCGATCCCTATTTCCAGTCAGCGGCGGATGCGGCGAAACGTGCCGTATTGAATCCGCGCTGTAATCCCATCACACTGCCGCCTGACAAATACCCGGTGTGGCGCCAGATCGTGATCAACTTCGATCCGCGAGATTTACTGTAAGGAGCTTCCATGTTTGTCCTTTCGATGATGCGAAAAGCCGTGCCGGTCGTTCTGTGCGTCCTGTTGATGGCGGGTATGGCGCGCGCCGAGCTTCGGGTCGATATCACGCAGGGCAAGGCCGAGCCGCTGCCGATTGCCGTCACCGATTTCTTCGGCACGGGCGGGGAGGAAGCGCGGATCGGGCGCGACATGGCAGGCGTCATCGCCGCCGATCTGCAACGCTCGGGATTGTTCAAGCCCATTGACCGCCGCGCCTTTATCCAGACCGACGGTGCGCTCGACGCGTTGCCGCGTTTCGGGGACTGGCGGATCATCAATGCCCAGGCGTTGGTGCAGGGCCGGACGGAACTGGTGCCGGACGGTCGGCTGCGCGTCGAGTTTCGTCTGTGGGACGTGTTCGCCGAACAACAGATGGTCGGCCTCGCATATTTTACGGTGCCGGATAACTGGCGTCGTGTCGCGCACATCATCGCCGATGCGATTTACAAGCGGATCACCGGCGAGGACGGATATTTCGATACGCGTATCGTCTATATCGCCGAAAGCGGGCCCGAACGCCGCCGCATCAAGCGTCTCGCGATCATGGACCAGGACGGCGCCAATCACCGCTTCCTGACCGACGGGTCCGAACTGGTGCTGACGCCGCGGTTTTCGCCGACGCTGCAGGAAATCACCTACCTTAGCTATCGGGGCAATACGCCGCGCGTGTATATCTTCAATATCGATACCGGCCGCCAGGAACTGCTTGGCGATTTCCCGGGTATGACGTTTGCGCCGCGATTCTCGCCCGACGGGCAAAGCGTGATCATGAGCATGTCGCAGAACGGCAATACGAACATTCACGTCATGGACCTCAGAACCCGCCAGTCGCGGCAGTTAACGCGCTCGGGCGCCATCGATACGTCGCCCAGCTTCGCACCCGACGGCAGCCAGATCGTCTTTAACTCCGACAGGGGCGGCTCGCAGCAGCTCTATGTGATGGACAAGGACGGACGCGATGTGCACCGCATCAGCTTCGGCAAAGGGCGTTACGCAACACCGGTTTGGTCGCCGCGGGGTGACCTGATTGCGTTCACAAAAATATCACGAGGCACGTTCTATATCGGTGTAATGCGGCCGGATGGCACGGGTGAGCGTCTGTTGGCACAGGATTATCTTGTCGAAGGGCCGACGTGGTCGCCGAACGGCCGTGTCCTGATTTACTTTAGACAGTCGAAAAACGGCGAGAAGGTCACGGAACCAAGGCTCTATTCGGTCGATCTGACCGGGTACAACGAACGCGAGATTATCACGCCGGTCGGGGCATCCGACCCGGCATGGTCGCCGCTAATCCCGTAAGCGGTTATGCCGCAATGCGGAATCTGCCGATTGTGAAAGCATTGTGGTTGTCCGCATTTTCCAAAAAAGGGCTTGGAATCAAGCCCATCTCTCTTTAAAGATACCACCAACCGGCGTTTTCGCGAGCGCGCGTGTTGATTTTGTGCCGAGCGTTCGGCGATTGGGTTAATGAGATATCACCCGTTGAGGAGTATTTCCTATGCGTTTCAAATTTTTAAGTGTGCTGGCCGCGGTTGCTTTGCTTGCAGCGTGTGAAACAGCGCCGGAATCGAGTGGTAACGCCCAGTCGTCCGGCGCCTCGTCGTCGACGTCTAGCACCGGCAGCGCCGCGACGGCCGCCGTGCAGATCCCGGCTGGTAGCCAGGAAGATCTGGTCGTTAACATCGGCGACCGTGTGTTCTTCGGTTTCGACAGCTCCGAGCTGAGCAGCGAAGCCCGTGCGGCCCTCGAAAAGCAGGCTGCGTGGCTGAAGAAATTCGGCGGTGTCCGTGTTGTCATCGAAGGTCATTGCGATGAGCGCGGTACGCGTGAATACAACCTTGCTCTTGGCGAGCGCCGTGCCAACGCGTCGAAGGATTACCTCGTCGCGCTCGGCATCAACCCGGCCCGCATCAAGACCATCTCGTACGGCAAGGAACGCCCGGCTGCGCTGGGTCACAACGAAGCCGCGTGGGCGCAGAACCGCCGCGGTGTGACGGTTGTCGACAGCACCGGCAGCTGATCCTTCGCTTTCGAAGAGTTTGTTAGGGCGCTTGCTCGTCGGTTTACACCGGATGGGCAAGCGCCTTAATTTTGCCTAATATGTTCGAGAGATTGAGCAACGCTGCCGGTGTCCCAAAGGCACCGCGCGTTTTGTTATGTGCAGTAAGCCGGAGAAAGCGATGACGTTCAAAGGGTCCAGCAAAGGAACGTGTAAGAAAACGTGGGCGGCGGTGGTGCTGTGCGCTGCGGTTTTGATGCCGGTGCTGCCGGCGCATGCGCAAGATACGGACGCCCGCGCCCTGATGGACCGGATCGAACGGCTGGAGCGCGATATTCGGACATTGAACGTGCAAATTGCGCGCGGCGGATCGGGCGGTGGTGCCGCCTTGGCCTCGGGTGAGGGGGCGTCCAGCGGCGATCCTGCCTATGCCCGTCTCAGTGTGCGCATGTCCCAGGTTGAAAAGGATCTGCGCCAGGCCACGGGACGCATCGAGGAACTTTCCTATCAGGTAAATCAGGTCTCGCAGCAGCTCGAAAAGCTCCTGACCGACGTGGATTTCCGGCTCAAGCAGCTGGAGCAGGGCGGAAGCGCCGGCGCCATGGGCCAACCGGCCATGGGGCAGCCCGCGATGGGACAGCCGATGACGAATGTTGCGCCGACGATGGGGCAACCGCAACCGGCCATGCCGTCGTCGATTGGCGCAACGCCTCAAGCGCCCACGGGTGACGGCACACAGGTACTCGGCACGTTGAGCCAGTCCGATCTGAATAACCCGCAGCCGAGTGTGGCAGCACCGGCGCCGCAAAGCGAGGCCGACGCGCTTTTGGCGCAACTCACCGGCGATGCGCCTGCGGCGACGCCTGCACCTGCCACACCCGCGCCTGCGCCACAGGCGGCACCGGCCCCTGCCGGGGTAAGCGCCGCGACCACGCAGCCTTCTGCCGTGCCGTCAACGGAAACCGCGTCACTGCCGGACGGTACGCCCCGCGACAAATACATGCATGCGTTCGGTCTCTTGCGGCAGGGCAAATACGACCTGGCGGCGTCATCGCTCAAGCAGTTCATCGAGCAGCATGGCGACGACAAACTGGCCAGCAATGCCCGTTATTGGCTGGGTGAAACGTATTATGTGCGTGGTGCGTTCGTCGAAGCGGCGGAAACCTTCCTCGAAGGGTACCAGACCGATCCGCAGGGGCCGAAGGCGCCCGATGCTTTGCTGAAGCTCGGTATGTCGCTGTCCAGCCTGGACAAGAAAAACGAGGCCTGTGCCGCATTCCAAAAACTGCGCGCCGATTATCCCGACGCACCGGCTGGCTTGAAGAATACCCTGCAACGCGAATGGCAGAAAAACGGCTGCGTCTGAGCAGCCGCCACCGGATATGACCCCGCCCGACCGGCCCGTTCCCGTCACGGCTGATGAATTCGATCAGGCGATGGCTGCGTTTGCGCCGTTCGAAGGCGCGGTACACCTCGCCATTGCCGTATCAGGCGGGGCCGACAGCATGGCACTGGCGGTGCTTGCCCATGACTGGGTCCGTCTGCGCGGCGGGCGGGTGAACGCGCTTATCGTCGATCACGGATTGCGGGCCGCAGCCGCCGACGAGGCTGCCATGACCGCCAAGCGGCTGCGTGCGCTTGGCATCGAAGCACGTGTTCTGCGATGGCAGGGGGCGAAGCCTCAGAATGGCATTCAGGCGTCTGCAAGGCGTGCGCGCTATGCGTTGCTGGACGGCTGGTGCCGCGACAACGGGGTCTTGCACCTTTTGGTGGCGCATCATGCCGATGATCAGGCGGAAACGTTCCTGATGCGCGTTCAACGGGGCAGCGGGCCGGACGGTCTCGCGGCGATGGCGCCCGAGCGAACGCTTGCAGGTTGCCGGCTTTTACGGCCGCTTTTGGATATTCCGAAATCGCGGCTATGCGCGACGGTGCAGGCACGTGGCATCGATTGGATCGAAGATCCGTCGAACACCGATCCCAAATATGCCCGCACCGTTGTGCGCCGCGAACTTGCCGAAGGTGGCGAAAACACGGCGGATTTGCTGATTGCGACGCGGCGCTTTGCCCGTGCGCGGCAGGCGCTGGAGGCGGAAACCGCACGCTGGCTGGCGGCGCATGCGACGCTCGATCGGGCCGGTTATCTGCGTTGCGATGCGCGCGCGCTTGCCGGTGCGGCGGGTGAAATCCGGCTGCGCGTGTTGTCGCGTGCGGCGCAGTGCATCGGCGGCAAGGCCTATGCGCCGGAAATCGCGGCGATCGAACGTCTTGATGCGAAGCTGCGTGCGGGCCAGGGTGCCACGCTGGGCGGTGCACAATTCGATGTTGGCCCGGATGTCATCGGTGTGTTCCGTGAAGCGCGTAATTTGCCCATGCCTCGGGCACTCCGGGCGGGGGAGCACCTTTGGGATGGGCGTCATGTGATCACGGTCGCGGCGGATGTGGTGGATGCGACGGTGCTGCCGTGGACCGCTTCTGTCGCCGATGCGTGGCCAAAATCGGCCCGTCCGGCATGGTTTCAATCGTTACCCGCCAAGGCCCGCGCGGGGGTGCCATTGGTCCACTGCGGCGCGGGCTATCTCGCGCCCAGACCGGGCTGCATTGAAAACAATGGCGTTTCGGTGCATTTTGCGCCAACAATGCCTCTGTCGGGCGGCGGATTTACCGTTGCGTAAGTGTTGAAAAGCACTATTTCTAGGACAGGACCGGACGCGCCTTTGACGATGAACTGGATACATTGGCGCGAACGGACCTGAAAAGCCCTGAAACGGCGGCGCCGAAAAGGAAGTGACCCTGTGAATTTTTCTAAGAATATTGCCCTCTGGATTATTATCGGCCTGCTGGTTCTGGCGCTGTTCAACCTGTTTCAGGGGACGGCGCAACGCCCGGGCATCAACGAGATGGCATTTTCCGACTTCCTCGCCCGTGTCGAAAGCGGCGATGTGAAGGGTGTGACCATCAAGGGCAATCAGATTTACGGCCAATATCAATCGGGTGGCGCGTTCCAGACCTATGCGCCGGACGATCCGCAACTTGTTCAGCGCCTCAAGGACAAGGGTGTGTCGATCCGTGCCGAACCGGCCGACGATGGCTCGCCGACGCTGTGGGGTGTGCTGATTTCGTGGTTCCCCATGTTGTTGCTGATCGGGGTATGGATATTCTTCATGCGCCAGATGCAGTCGGGCGGCGGCAAGGCAATGGGCTTCGGCAAATCGAAAGCCAAGCTTCTGACTGAAAAGCAGGGGCGCGTCACGTTCGACGATGTCGCCGGTATCGACGAAGCCAAGCAGGAGCTTGAGGAAATCGTCGAATTCCTCAAAGACCCGCAGAAATTCCAGCGCCTTGGCGGGCGCATTCCCAAGGGCTGCCTTCTCGTCGGCCCGCCGGGTACCGGTAAGACGCTGACAGCGCGCGCAGTCGCCGGTGAAGCCAACGTGCCGTTCTTTACCATTTCCGGTTCCGACTTCGTCGAAATGTTCGTCGGTGTCGGCGCGTCGCGTGTCCGCGACATGTTCGAGCAAGGCAAGAAGAACGCGCCTTGCATCATCTTCATCGATGAAATTGACGCCGTCGGCCGCCATCGCGGCGCCGGTCTCGGCGGCGGCAACGACGAACGCGAGCAGACGCTCAACCAGTTGCTGGTCGAGATGGATGGCTTCGAAGCCAACGAAGGCGTGATCCTGATCGCCGCCACCAACCGCCCTGACGTGCTCGACCCGGCGCTGCTGCGCCCGGGCCGTTTCGACCGTCAGATCGTCGTGCCGAACCCGGATATCCTCGGGCGCGAGAAAATTCTCAAGGTGCACATGCGCAAGGTGCCGCTGGCGCCCGACGTCGATGCGCACGTGATTGCACGCGGCACGCCCGGTTTCTCGGGCGCGGACCTGGCGAACCTGGTGAACGAGGCGGCCTTGCTGGCTGCGCGTAAATCCAAACGCGTCGTCACCATGGAAGATTTCGAGGAAGCCAAGGACAAGGTCATGATGGGCGCCGAGCGCCGCTCCATGGTCATGACCGAGGAAGAAAAGGAACTGACCGCTTATCACGAAGCCGGTCACGCGCTGGTCGGGCTGTATATGCCGAAGACCGATCCGTTGCACAAAGTGACGATCATTCCGCGCGGCCGTGCGCTGGGTGTCACCATGAGCCTGCCGGAACGCGACCAGCTTAGCCAGTCCGAGCGGCAGTTGCTGTCGCGCCTCGCCGTTATGTACGGCGGCCGGGTTGCCGAAGAGCTTGTGTTCGGCAAGGAAAACATCACCACAGGTGCCGGTAACGACATTCAGCAGGCGACGTCGATTGCACGCCGCATGGTTACCGAGTTCGGTTTCTCCGACAAGCTGGGCCGGTTGCGCTACGCGGACAACGAGGAAGAGGTGTTTCTCGGCCACTCCGTCGCACGCCACAAGAACGTTTCCGACGCCACGGCGACAATGATCGACGAAGAAGTCCGTCGCCTCATCGAAGAAGCGGAGGAGGCCGCGCGCAAGATCATCACGGAAAAACGTGAAGAGCTTGAAATCATCGCCAAGGGTCTTCTTGAGTACGAAACCCTCAGCGGCGACGAGGTTAAGGCGCTGTTGAACGGCGAGGATATCCATCGCGATCATGACGGCGGAGCCGGTGCAGACGCGCCGCGCCGGACCTCGATCCCGACCGGTGGCAAGACCCGCCCGAAAAAGGGACCCGATGGTGCCGGCGGTATCGATCCCGAGCCGCAACCCGGGCAGTGATTGTCTCGTTTAAGTATCTCCGTCATTCCCGCGAAAGCGGGAACCCAGAAAGATGACCGACTGGCCCCCCGCTTTTGTGGGGGTGACGTTCTGGAGCGGTAGAATATGACACCTGAACCGCTGACATTTGCCGGACTGACCCTCGACCGCCCGCGCCTGATGGGGGTCGTCAATGTCACCCCTGACAGCTTTTCCGACGGCGGCGATTTTATCGATCCGCAGAACGCGATCGATCATGCAAAACGGATGATTGATGAGGGGGCGGATATCCTCGACATCGGCGGGGAGTCGACCCGGCCCGGATCGAAGCCGATTACCACCGAAGAGGAATGCGCGCGTATTCTGCCGGTCATCGAAGGCCTTGCCGATTGCGGCACACTGATCTCCGTCGATACCCGCCATGCTGATGTCATGCGTCGCGCCATTGCAGCCGGTGCGCGGATCGTCAACGACGTCACGGCGTTGACCGGCGATCCGGAAAGCGCATCGGTCTGCATCGACGCCGGGGTCGATGTGGTGTTGATGCACATGCAGGGCGAGCCGCAGACCATGCAGGACAACCCGACCTACGGCGATGCGGTGCAGGATATCTTCGCGTATATGCAGACGCGGCTTGAAGATCTGCAGGCGGCAGGCCTTGCGCAGGAAAAGATCTGCATCGACCCGGGTATCGGTTTTGGTAAAAACCTGGAACACAATCTGCGGCTTTTGTCGGGTATCGATGCGTTTCATGCGCTCGGCGTGCCGTTGTTGCTGGGCGTGTCGCGCAAGAGCTTCATTACAAAGATCGACCGCGATGTTGCGCCAAAGGATCGTGTTGCCGGTTCCATCGCGGCGGCGATTGCGGGCTGGGACCGGGGCGTGCAGGTGTTTCGCGTGCACGACGTCGCAGAAACCCGCCAGGCGCTCGCGGTCTGGCGCGCCATCGAGGAAGCCGAGGATTTATAGCCCCACGCAGGGCGTATCGGCGGCATTTGCGGCATAAACGCTTCGGAAACCCTTTTCTTTGCATAATTTTGGATTATGACAATGGGGATGCGGAGCATCGCAGACACATGGACGGTTTTATGACGCGTAAGTATTTTGGCACCGACGGTATTCGTGGCCGCGCCAACAGCTACCCGATGACCGCAGAGGTCGCGCTCAAGCTGGGTATGGCGGCGGCGTTGCAGTTCCGTCGCGGCAACCACCGCCACCGTGTCGTGATCGGCAAGGACACACGCCTTTCCGGCTATATGATCGAACCGGCGCTGACCTCGGGTTTCGTGGCGATGGGGATGGATGTCGTCCTTGTCGGGCCTATGCCGACGCCGGCGGTGGCGATGCTGACGCGTTCATTGCGTGCCGACCTGGGTGTCATGATCTCGGCCTCGCACAACCCGTTCGAAGACAACGGCATCAAGCTGTTCGGTCCCGACGGCTACAAGCTTTCAGACGCCGTCGAAGCCGAGATCGAAGCCAAGATGGACAGCGATCTTGTGGCCGAATTGGAACCGGCAGATATGCTGGGCCGGGCCCGTCGTCTCGACGATGCGCTCGGGCGCTATACGGAATACGTAAAACAGACCTTTCCACGTGGACTCAGGCTCGACGGCTTCAAGGTCGCCGTCGACTGCGCCAACGGTGCGGGCTACAAGGCGGCGCCCGAGGTGCTTTGGGAACTCGGTGCGGAAATCAGTAAGATCGGCGTGACACCGGACGGCACCAACATCAACAAGGATTGCGGCTCGACCCAGCTGGAAGCGCTGCAATCGCAAACCGTCGCCGCCGGTGCGGACATCGGTCTTGCCCTCGACGGGGATGCCGACCGGCTGATCGTCTGCGACGAGAACGGCCGCGTCATCGACGGCGATCAGATCATGGCGCTGATTGCGCACGACTGGCACCTGACCGGGCGGCTCAAGGGCGGCGGCGTGGTTGCGACGGTGATGTCGAACCTGGGGCTTGAGCGGTTTTTGAACGGGTTGGGGCTCGAATTGAAACGCACGCCCGTCGGCGATCGCTATGTCGCCGAAGCAATGCGTGCGGAGGCCTATAACCTCGGCGGCGAGCAATCCGGGCATCTGATTTTCGACGATTATGCAACGACTGGCGACGGTCTTATCGCGGCGCTGCAGGTGCTCGCGGTGCTGGTGGCATCCGGCAAGCGTGCCAGCGAGATTTGCAACATGTTTGAGGCGTTGCCGCAGTTGCTCAAGAACGTCCGCTATAACGGCGGCGCGCCGCTCGAGGCGGACAGCGTCCGCAAGGTCATTGCCGATGCAGAAGAGAGCCTTAACGGCAAGGGGCGCTTGCTGATCCGCAAATCCGGTACCGAGCCACTGATCCGCGTCATGGCGGAAGGCGAAGACCCGGCGCTGGTCCAGACCGTGGTCGACGGCATCTGCGATGCGATTACCGCGCAGTCCTAGGATGCACGCATGAGCGCAATGACAGGGCGCGTGTTGATCGTCGCCGGTTCCGACAGCGGCGGCGGCGCCGGCATTCAGGCAGATATCAAGGCGGTGACGGCGCTCGGCGGTTATGCCATGACGGCAATCACTGCGCTGACGGCGCAGAACACACAAGGCGTTCACGCAATCCATGACGTGCCGAGTGACTTCGTTGGCGAGCAAATGCGGGTCGTGCTCGGCGATATCGGTGCCGATTGCATCAAGATCGGCATGCTGCACCGTGCGGAAATCATCGAGACGGTCGTCACCGTGCTGGCGGAAATGGCGCCCGGCGTGCCGGTCGTTGCCGATCCGGTGATGGTTGCCAAGGGCGGTGCATCGCTTCTGGCCGACGCAGCGCAGGACGCACTGAAGTCGGTCCTGCTGCCGGTGGCGACCCTGATCACGCCGAACATCCCCGAAGCCGAAGTTTTGACCGGCAAGC
>Ga0209578_10001986_pt1 | contig 17792 bp, 16 predicted proteins | sample tdAd472_FD_187127 | JGI IMG/M metagenome (GOLD analysis project Ga0209578, IMG submission 187127) | Marine sediment microbial communities from the Atlantic coast under amendment with organic carbon and nitrate - tdAd47.2 (SPAdes)... | ecosystem: Environmental > Aquatic > Marine > Coastal >...
CGAGGTGCTCCGGATCGCAGCCAAGCGCATGTCGGGCGCGCTGCGCGGCGGGGGCGACTTGCTCGCGCGCTACGGCGGGGAGGAGTTCCTGTTCCTCCTCCCCGGGGCTCCCCTCGACCAGGCCCGCGAGGTCGCCGAGCGCCTGCGCGCGGCGGTGGCGGCCACGCCCTTCGGCGCCGAGGGGCACACGATTCCGGTGACGGTCAGCGTGGGCGTCGCCGCGCTCCGCGCCGACGAGGACGCGACGGCGCTGATCGCCCGCGCCGACGCCGCGCTCTACCGCGCCAAGGGCGCCGGCCGTGACTGCGTCGAGGTCGACGCGTAGTTTCGGGGCGTAGCCTTCACGCGTATGCAGCTCATACCTGGCGCGAGCCAGAGCGCTCGCGTCGGGCTGAGGACGACTCGCGGTGGAGGACCCCGCACGCCACGAACCAGCGCTGAACCTGCGCCCCGACGGCGCGTTGGAGGGGCAGAGGCCACTCCGCCCGGAGGTTCGTGTGCGCGGCTCCCTTGCTCTCGCCTTGTGTCTGCTCGCGCTCTACGCGCCACTGGCCTCGGCCCAGGACTCAGAGGCCGAAGCGCCCGCGGGCCCGGCGGACTCGCTGGACACCAAGCGCTACCGCTTCAACTACGCGGCGAATCAGGACGTGCACCCGGTCGAGTTCCTCGCGTTGTGGGGGCGGGCGCTGGGCGCACTGGTGTTCGACTCCCCCGAGCTGCGCAGCTCGCCGGTGCGCATGCGCTTCCTGACTGGGCTCGAGGCCGAGCTGAGTTGGACCGAGGCCAAGCAGATCCTGGCCACCTACGGTGTGACCGTGGTCGAGACCCGCCCGCCGAACGGGTCCTGGATGGTCCACGCGAACCTGACGAATGTGGTCGCTACGAGCGAACCCCCGCCGTATCGCTACGTGGGCCAGGGCGGCGAGCTCCCCTCCCACGACGCGGTCGTGACCGCGGTGTTCCAGATCGAGCACGGCGGCGGGCAGGCGATCTTCAGCACCCTGCGCAACCTCGCCAGCCGCGACCGCGCCTTTGGCAACAACGGCTCGTTCTACGTGCCGATCTCCGAGCTGATCGTGATCACCGACCTCGCCAGTCGGGTGCGCTACTACAAGCGCCTGATCGCCCAGCTCGACGTCCCCGGGCCGCGCCTCGACATGCGCGTGTTCGACCTGATCTACGCGCCGGCCGCCGACGCCGCCACCGCGATCGGGAGTGTGCTCGGCGCCTTCGGCGCCGCCCAGCACGGCGCGGGCGTGCAGCCGGGGGCGACGGGTCAGCCGCAGGTGGTCAGCGAGGCCCGCACGAACCAGCTGATCGTGGTCGCCAACGCGGGAGACATGCAGCTCGTGCAGGCGCTGATCGAGCGCATCGACAAGGCGGTCCCCGACCCGCTGGACAACCTCGAGGTCTACGAGCCGCGCGCCGCCGACGCGACCTACCTCGCCGCCAAGCTCGAGCAGCTGCTCGCCCCCGGCGGCGGCGCCCAGCAAGCGCCGCCGCCCGCCGAGGGCGGGCAAGACCTGCCCCAGGGGCCGAGCCAGGTCGTGATCGAAGACGAGACCCGCTTCAGCTTCTCCGAGACGCGGATCGTGGCCGACGAGCGGCGCAACGTGCTCATGATCCAGGCGCCCGAGGAGCGCATGAAGCGGATCCGCTCGCTGCTCGCCCAGCTCGACCGCAACCCGCTCCGGGTCCAGGTCGAGGTCCAGATCTGGGAGGTCAGTGAGCCCGACACCCTGACCCTGGGCGTGGAGCTGACCGGGCTCACCGACGCCCACGAGGGCTCGATCCGCCCGCTGGTCGCCACGGGCTTCGGCGGCTCGATCGTCGCGCCCAACTCCGAGGGCACGGGGATCACGCGCTTGCCCAACGAGCTCTCCGGGGGGAGCAACTTCGGCCTCGTCGCCGCGCTGACCAAGGACAGCTTCGACAAGATCCCGCTGGTCACCCGCGCGCTGGCGACCCACTCCGAGACGCGCCTGATCAACCGCCCCTTCGCGCTGACCAACGACAACACCCCGGTCAGCTTCGACTTCTCCGACCAGATCCCCTACCAGGTGACCAACTTCGTCCAGGGCAGCGGTCAGGCCACCGGGGTCGAGTTCGTCGACGCGAGCAGCAGCCTCAAGGTCACGCCCCAGGTCAACGCCAACGACACCCTCACGCTGAAGATCGAGCTCCAGCTCTCGGCCTTCACCGGCGGAGGCGGCGGCGGGTTGCCCCCGCCCAAGTCGAGCCGCAACTATACCGGGATCGTGACCGTGCCCAACAACCGCTACGTGGTCTACGGAGGTTTGACCCAGGAGAGCGAGTCGATCGAGGAGCGTAAGGTGCCCTTCCTCGGCGACATTCCGATCCTGGGCCACCTGTTCAAGACCTGGTCGCGTTCGCGCGACTCGCGCCGGCTCTACGTGTTCGTGCGCCCCACGATCCTGGCCGACCCCGAGTTCGCCGACGAGATCGACTTCGCCGCCCGCGCCCGCCGCGAGGTGCACGCCATGGCCAAGCGCGACACCTGGCTCCCGGCCCTGATCCCCGACTCGCGGTTGGGTGACCCCGGGCGCAGCCTGGTCGACGAGGCGCTGGAGGTCTTCGGCACCGGGAGCGCGGATCCCATGGGTGGCGCCGAGTAAGCTGCCTGCATGCACGACCCCGCCGCGAACCCAGCCGACCCCCTCGCGAGCTACGAGCGCCTGCTGTGGGACCTCGACGGGACCCTCTGCAGGCTAGGCGTCGATTGGCCCGGGCTCAAGGTCGAGCTCCGCCAGCGGCTGGGCGCGCCGCCCGCAGCGCGCTCGCTGGCCGAGGTGCTCGAGGTCGCGCGCGAGCGCGGACGCTGGGACGAGGCCCTGGCTTGGATCGCGGTCCAGGAGGTCAAGGCCCTCGACGAGGACCCGCAGCTCCTGCCGGGTAGCGTCGCGCTCTTGAAGCGACACCGGGCCCGCAGCGCGATCGTGACCAACAACACCGAGCCCGCGGTGCAGCGCTTCTTCGCCTCGAGCGGGGTGGAGCCCGTGCCCTTCGTCTCGCGCGACCGGGCCGGGGTCTCCAAGCCGGATCGGCGCTACCTGGACCTCCTCCGCGAGCACTGGTCCGGGCACCGCACGCTCTTGATCGGCGACACCGAGACCGATGCCGCCCTCGCCGCCGCGGGCGGGGTCGACTTCCTCCACGTGAACGAGCTCCGCGGATAGGCGAGCGCGCGCGGGGGGCACGTCACCATGCAGGTCGTTAGAATCCTGTCCCACGGCCAACCTTGGGAGGGATTCATGAACATGCGACCGCTCACTCTCTTGGGGGCGCTCTCCGCGAGCTTGCTCTTCGGCTTCGGCTGCTCCAGCCCCGAACCCGAAAGGCCCACCACGGGCTTCGAGCTCTACACACCTGCGACCGCGGAGACCGCGGAGTGGCCGATTCACGCCCGGCCCGCGGAGAAGCCGTCCGTCGCTTACGTGTGGCTGGAGGGGATCCTCGAGACCTCCGCACGGCGGGTCGACCGGATCGGCGCCAAGCCGACCCCGATCGCGCGGGAAATGATGATCCCGCTGACCGCAATGTTCGACGCCTGGGCCTGCTACGACGCCAAGGCCGTCGGCACCCGGCTCGGCGGCAAGCTGCGCCGCCCCGAGGCCGAGCGCACCCGGGAGAACAAGGAGATCGCGATGGGCTACGCGGCCCTGCGCTGCCTGGAGGACCTGTTCCCCGAGGACTTGGAGTGGGTCCACCAGCTGGCGGCGCAGCAGGGGATCGACCCCGCCGAGACGACCACCGACCCCGCGACCCCCGCCGGGATCGGGAACACCGTCGCGGCAACCCTGCTCGCCTACCGACACGCCGACGGCGCCAACCAGCTCGGCGACCGGGAGGGGAGCGACGGGAGCGCCTACTCCGACTACACCGGCTACGCCCCCACCCGCGGTCCCGACGAGGAGCAAGACCCCGATCGCTGGAAGAACATTCCCTTCGCCTACCCCGACGGGACCCCGGGCTACTTCTATCCGGATCCGCTGACCCCGCAGTGGGGGAGCGTGAAGACCGTCGGCTACACCGACCCGGAGCCGTATCGGACCCCCGGGCCCCCCAAGGCCGACGACCCCGAGCTGCGGAGGCAGGTGGACGAGTGCATCGAGGCCAACGCGACCCTCTCCCTCGAGCAGAAGGCCCTGGTCGAGCTGATGCGCGACGGTCCCCGCTCGACGGGCCAGTCCGGCCACTGGCTGCGCTTCGCAATGGACCTCTCACGCCGCGAAGGCTACGACCTGGACACGGACGTCAAGCTGTTCTTCGCCGTGGGCTGCATGGCTCACGACGCGTTCGTCATGTGCTGGGAGGAGAAGTACCGCCACGACTCCTCGCGGCCCTACTGGTACGTGCGCTACTTCTACGCTGGGCAGGAGGTGCTCGGCTACGCCGGCCCCTGCGAGGGGTTCAAGCATGTCCCCGCCGAGGAGTGGCACCCCTACTCGCCTGCGAGCTTCGTGACGCCGCCCTTCCCGGGCTATCCCTCTGGCCACGCGACGGTCAGCGGCGCCTGCGCCAAGCTCCTCGAGCTGTTCAGCGGCAGCGATCGCTTCGAGTTCGTCGCCGAGCGCGTCGCTGGTGAGCTGACCGAGGCCGACTGCACCTCCTACGAAATGCAGGCCGTCGACGGGGTCGCCGCCGAGGACGTGCCGGCCTCGAAGGAGGTCCGCCTCGCGCTCCCCACCTTCTCGGCCACCTCGACCATGGCGGCCGAGTCGCGCCTGTTGGGTGGGTATCACATTCGCTGCGACAACGACGACGGGCTCGCCCTGGGGCGCAAAATGGCCCCCGACTGCTTCAGCGAGTACAAGGCCTACTGGGAGGGGACGGCCAAGGTCCTCGACTAGTTGAGCGAGCTGGCGAGGCCGGCCCCGCTGCCGCCGAGGCGGATGGGGTAGGTGCGCTTGAAGGCGGCGACCCCGAACTTGCCCGCGGTGACGGTCAGGCTGTTGGACTCGATCTCGAGCCTGTAGACCGCGAGGGAGACCCCGTGGCGCGAGCTGGAGGCCTTGACGCCCTTGAGCTTGTCGATCTTGCGTCCGTCGCTCGAGACGCGGAGCTTGATCGTGCGGCTGAGGTGCAGCCAGCCGTCGGGCTTGCTCGCGCCGGGCTTTTGCATGGCGAGGTGCTTCTCGCTGCCGAGGCGGAAGGTGACGCGGTCGCCGTCGATCTCGATGCTGTCCACGTCGCCGAAGAGCGCGGCCACGAAGGGTTCCTGGACGTTTGCCTGCTCGAATGCGCGGCGCACGGTGTCGCCGCTGACGGTGAAGCGGTCACCGAGGGCGGGCAGGTCGCGCAGGATCCGCACCAGGTTCTGCTCTTGCAGACCGCGGGTGAGGATCGTGGAGATCTGTTGACTGGAGACGGATTGGGCGGAGGCGGTGCCGACGAGCGCCAACAAGGCGGCGGCAAGGAGGGGCAGACGAAGCATTCGATCTCACTCGATTCCGGTTCGTGCTCTCCTTTTTTCTCTAATCTCTCAGCGGACACCTTTGCGAACCGCGGGCCGACGCTCGCTGCACGGTGAATCAGGGGTTATGCACCGTTCGTGCGGCCGCAGCGCACCACCTGCGGGCCGCCCCCGCGACGAACGCCGAGATTTGGGAGCACGAAGTTCGTTGGCGACTAAACCATCTGGCCGGGAATTCGTCTCACGGAACGTCAGGCCCTCACGCGGCTTAGAAGGTATCCTAAGCCGCCGAGAGGCGGAGACGGCAGGACATGCGACGGCGGATTCTCAAGGCACTGGTGCGTGAAGGCGCCCTCAGCGAGGAGCAGGTCGAGGCGGCCCTGCAGTTGGAGACCGAGACCGGCCAGAGCTTCGACCACATCATTCGCGACAAGGGCTGGGTCACCGAAGAGAAGTTGCTCACGGTGATCCACCGCAAGACGCTCTGGCCCTTCGAGCGCTCGCTGGCCAGCTACGCCGTGCCCAAGGAGTTCGTCGAGAACGTCGAGCTTTCCCTCGCACGCCAGCACAACCTCGTGGCCCTCGGCGTCGACGACGAGGGCGTGTATCGGATCGCGACCTGCGAGCCGTTCAACTACCACTCCATGGACCTGATCGCGACGCAGCTCGAGACCGAGGTCCAGCCGGTGCTCGCCACCCGCGCGGAGATCACCGATCTGCTCAACCGCGCCTACCAGGGCCGCGGCCAGGACATGGACGCGGCGATCGCCGCGATCGAAGCCGACGACGAGCTGCAGATCAACTTCGACGACGACGAAGGCGCCGAAGATCTGCTCAACGACCAGGACAAGGGCCCGGTCATTCGCGCGGTCAACGGGATCATTCGCAACGGATTCCGCTCACGCGCCTCGGACATTCACTTCCAGCCCTTCGAGGACCACCTCCTGGTGCGCTTCCGCATCGACGGCATCCTCTACGACAAGGACCAGATCCCCCGCCGCTTGCAGGACGCCGTGCTCTCGCGCTTGAAGGTCATGTCGAGCATGGACATCGCCGAGCGGCGGCGCGCCCAGGACGGCCGCGCCAGTTGCCAGATCGGCGACACCGAGATCGACATTCGCTTCAACTCGGTGCCCACGGCCTACGGCGAGCGGATCGTGCTCCGGCTGCTGGACAAGACCTCGAAGGTGTTCCGCCTCGAGGACATCGGGCTCTCCCCCGCCGACTACCGCCTCGTCGACCGGATCATTCACTACCAGCACGGGATCATTCTGGTCACCGGGCCGACCGGCTCGGGCAAGACGACCACGCTCTACGCCGGGCTCTCCAAGATCAACTCGAACGCGATCAACTGCATCACCATCGAGGATCCGATCGAGTACCAGCTGCAAGGGATCAGCCAGATCCAGGTCAACGAGAAGGCTGGGCTGACCTTCGACTCCGGGCTGCGCGCGCTCTTGCGTCAGGACCCGGACGTGATGATGGTCGGTGAGATCCGCGACCTCGAGACCGCGCGGATCGCGATCCAGGCAGCGCTCACCGGTCACCTGGTGTTCTCCACGCTGCACACCAACGACGCCGCGAGCTCGGTCACGCGCCTGCTGGACATTGGGATCGAGCCCTACCTCGTGGCCTCGTCGGTGATCGCCGTGATCGCCCAGCGTCTGATCCGCGTGATCTGCCCCGAGTGCCGCAGCGAGTACGAGCCCACCACCGAGGAGCTGGAGGAGGTCGGGCTCAAGCGTGACGACCTCAAGGACGGCCTGATCTACCTCGGCATGGGCTGCGAGCGCTGTATCGAGACGGGCTACGTCGGCCGAACGGCGATCTACGAGATCCTCCCGATCATCGAGGACGTGCGCGAGCAGGTGATCGCCCGCGCCGGCGCGAGCCTGATCAAGGAGGCCGCGATCAAGCGCGGCCTCAAGACCCTGCGCATGGACGGCGCGCGCAAGATCGTCGACGGCTCGTCGACGGTCGAGGAGGTCCTGCGCGTGACCCAGCTGGACCTCGGGTAGGGCGCGCGTGCCGGTCTTCAACTACAAAGCGCTCGACGGCCGGGGCGAACAGACGACGGGGATCATCGACGCCAGCTCGGCGCGTGAGGCCCGCGAGAAGCTGCGCAACCGCAAGCTCTTCGTCACCGAAATGGTCGCCGCCAAGCGCAAGAAGAAGGGCGAAGACGAGGGCGGCATGATCCGCATGGGCGACGGCGAGGGGGGCTCGGTCAGCTTCTCGTTCCGCGACCTGGGGAACAAGCTCTTCATTGGCTCGGCCAAGACGGAAATGGTCTCGGTGACCCGCCTGCTCGCGACACTGCTCAAGGCGGGGATTCCCCTGATCGACGCGATCACCTCGGTGATCAACCAGGTCAGCGACAAGTACCTCTCGACGGTCATGCGCCAGATCCGCGAGGCGGTGCGCGGCGGTGTGGGCTTCGCCGACGCGCTGGGCAACCACCCCGAGCTGTTCGACCCGCTCTACATCAACATGGTCCGCGCGGGCGAGGAGGCCGGCGCGCTCGACGACGTGCTCAGCCGGCTGGCGAACTTCATGCAGGCCCAGGCCCGCACCAAGAACAAGGTCTCCGCCGCGCTGATGTACCCGATCATCATGATGGTCCTCGGCGGCGGCGTGGTCGTGTTCTTGCTCGCCTTCGTCGTGCCCAAGATCGTGGGCGTGGTCCAGAAGCGCGGCACTCCGTTGCCCCTCCCGACCAAGCTCCTGATCACGATCAAGGACATGTTCCTCAGCTGGTGGTGGCTGGCCGCGATCCTGTTCGCGATCGCGTTCATCGCCTGGTCGCTGTTCACGAGCACCGAGAACGGCGCCATGTTTCGCGACCGCAACAAGCTCAAGCTGCCGATCGTGGGCGACCTGTTCCGCAAGCAGTCGGTGGCCCGCTTCGCGCACACCTTCGCCACCCTCCTGCGCTCGGGTGTCCAGGCCACCGACTGCCTGCGGATCCTCTCCTCGGTGGTCGACAACAGGCTCCTGGGCAAGGTCCTGCTCGAGGTCCGCGACCGGATCATCGAGGGCCAGGACATCTCGACCCCGATCAAACGCAGCCAGGTGTTCCCCCCCGTCGTGGGCGACATGATCGCCATTGGCGAGGAGTCGGGCTCGCTGGAGGAGCTGCTGGAGCGGATCGCCGAGGCGTACGACGAAGAGGTCGAGATCACCACCACCAAGGCGACCAGCCTGATTGAACCACTCATTATCGTGTTCATGGCTGGTATCGTTGGATTCATCGTGCTGGCGGTCGTGTTGCCGCTGGTTCAAGGCTTCAAATTCTAAGGCTGCGCCGGGAGCACTACACGGAGACCCTCATGCAGAACACCGTCCTTCGCCGCCTGCGCGGCTTCACCCTCGTCGAGCTGATGGTCGTGGTCGCGATCATTGGCATGCTCGCCGCCGCCGTGACCGTCAGCGTCATGGGGCAGTCCTACGACGCCCGCGTGACCCGCGTGAAGTCGGACATGGACAGCATCAAGAAGGCGCTCAAGCTCTACAAGCTCGCCGTCGGCCGCTACCCGCGCGAGCTGAGCGGCCTCTGGGAGCAACCCTCCGAGGCCCGCAAGTGGAAGGGCCCCTACCTCGAGGAGTACCCCCCGCTCGACCCCTGGGGCAACGAGTACCAGTACTCCTACCGCGGCGGCAACGACTTCGAGATCATCAGCTACGGCGCCGACGGCGGCTCGGGCGGCGCGGACGAAGACGAAGACCTCAGCTCGAAGACGATCAACGAGCGCTAACGCGTCCCCACCGGCGGAGACCTCCACGGGCGGCCCTCGGGCCGCCCGTTGGCGTTGGTTGGTCCGCTGAACCCCGCGCGGTTGCAGGCGTCTAGAGGGTGCAAGGAGACGCCCCATGCACGGCACCCGTCACCTCCGCGGCTTCACCCTCGTCGAGCTGATGGTCGTGGTCGCGATCATTGGCATGCTCGCGTCCGCGGTCGTGGTCAACGTGATCAGGAACCAATACAAGGCGCAGCGCGCGTGCGTGGAGTCCGACTTCCAGAGCCTCGAGAAGGCGCTCAAGCTCTACAGGCTCGATCTGGGCCGCTATCCAAGTGAACTCAACGCTCTCTGGGAGGCACCTGGCGGTTCGCGCAAGTGGGGCGGCCCCTACGTCGAGGACCCGCCTCCCCTCGACCCCTGGGGCAACGCGTATCAGTACTCCTACCGCGGCGGCAGCGACTTCGAGCTCGTGAGCTACGGCGCCGACGGCGCCAGCGGCGGCGTGGAGGAGGACGTGGACCTCAGCTCCAGCACGATCCGCGAGCAGTGAAGGGTGGATCTCCTCTTGGGCCACGCCTTGCTGAACCCGCCTGACTGGGACGCGTCATCCCTCTACAGGGGAGCCCGCGTGCCACGACCAGGTCGGATCTTGCGCTTCGTCAGGAGGGAGTTCTCGCTGGCCTTCGTCCTGGGCTCGCTGATCGTCTACGCGGTGGCCGTGCACTTCGTGACCGTGGTCCCCGACGGCGCGCACGAACGCGCGACGCTGCGCGCGGACTACGAGAGCATGGAGAAGGCGCTCAAGCTCTATCGGCTGCAGACCGGTGACTACCCGCGGAGCCTCGAGGAGCTCTGGAACCCGACCGAGGCGGCGATCGTCGAGCACGGCTACTTCCTCGAGCAGCGGCCCCGCGACCCCTGGGGACGGCCCTATCGCTACCGCGCGACGCGGGTCCTCGACGCGACCAGCACCCCGCGCACCTGCGCCGCCTGGCAGATCCCCCACGGGTGTCCCACACCGGGGCGGGCGGTGCAGGCGTCCTACTTCGGCGCCCTCGCGCGCACCCCCGACGACACCCCGGCCCTCTACTCCCTGGGCGCCGACGGACAGCCGGGGGGAGAGGGCGAAGACGCCGACTGGCTTTGGGCTCACGGATACGTGCAAGGCGTCGACTGGCAGGGCGAGGTCGAGAGCGACCTGCGCGTGATCCGCCGCGCGATCGGGGCCTGGGAGCAGGCCCACCCCGGCTCCCGGCTGAGCGATCTGCACCAGCTCCCCGACTACGCGCGGCGCCTCGACCCCTGGGGGACGCCCTACGTGTTCCTTCCCGAGACCTCCCTCGGGTCTGCCAGCGCCGGCTTCGCCGGGCGACACGACCCTGGCTACTACGTGCTGTTCAGCCTCGGCGCGGACCGGGCCTGGGGCGGGCAGGGCCTCGACGGTGAACGCGGCTGGAGCTCGCGCACCGGCGCCTTCTCCCCCGAGGCGCCGCTCGCGGCAGGGGAGCGCAGCGTGCTCCCAGGGATCCTGGCGGGGGCCTCGGTGATTCTGCTCCCCAGCGGGGTGTTGCTCCTGTTGGCCTGGGTCCGTCTGCGCCGGCGTCGGCTGAACGCGGTCCCGCCCCCGGAGGTGCTCGTCAGCCTCGGGGGACGCTGCGCCTATTGCCACGACGACGGCTTCGGCGTGGTCGCCCCCTGCCCGGGGTGCGGGTCGCTGCTCCACGGGAGCTGTTGGTTGGAGGTCGAGGAGTGCCCGACCCTCGGCTGCGGGGCCCGCCCAAATGCGAGCTTCGCGCTCCGGCGCCCGCCCGCTACAATCAAAGCCGGTGAGGCTGAGGTCCTCGCCGCTCCCCCAGCGCTCGCTGACGCGCTACCGAGGTCCGCATGAACCGCCGTCGCACCGGCTTCACACTGCTCGAGCTGATGGCCGTGGTCACCATCATGGGGATCATTCTGGTCGCGATCGTGCCCGCGGTGGACAGCCTGATCCCGGGCTACAAGCTCGGCTCAGCGGCGCGCGAGCTCGCTTCGCACATCGAGCTCGTCCAGGGCCAGTCGATCGCCACCCGCCAGCAGTACCTCCTCGTCTACGACCTCGACCAGCAGACCTACTGGATCGTGTTCCCCGAAGAGGAGGAAGCAGAGCCCGAGGCCGAGGAGCCCGACCCGCTGGCCCCCCAGGGCGCGGAGGAGCGGCGGCCCGTCGACGACGTCGAGCACGGCGAGCCCGCGCCCACCGAGGAGGAGCTCGAGAAGCCCGAGGAGGTGCCCGAGGCCCTCGAACTCGACGAGCGCGAGGCCCTCGAGCCCGAGCAACTCCCCGAGGGGATCGAGTTCATTTCGGTCACCGTCGGCGAGGAGGAGCGGACCACCGGCAAGGTCGTGGTGCCCTTCTCGCACCTGGGCGACATGGGCGGACACGTCGTTGGGCTCCGTCTGCAGGACGACGACCAGATCCAGCAGTGGATCAAATACAACCCGCTCAGCCGTTCGATCGACTATTCCGAAGAGCGCCCCGAAACGCGCACCCTGGACGGCTCCAAGTGAGGCGCGGGTTCAGCCTGATGGAGGTCGTGTTCGCGGTGGCGATCGTGGTCACGGCGCTCCTCGGCCTGCAGGCCGCCGTCACCGGTGGGATCGACTCGGCGAGCAGCTCGATCAATCGTCGCGCCGCGCGTGAGCTCTGTCGCGGCAAGCTCGAGGAGATCCTCGCGGGGGTCGAGACCCCCGACAACAGCGGGGAGTTCGAGACCTACCCCGGCTTCACCTGGGAGTCGACCTTCGAGGAGCTGGCGCTGGGCATGCCCGAGACCCAGACCGAGGTGGTGAAGGTCGTGACGGTCACGGTCAGCTTCCCCGTGCTACAGAACATGCAGACCACGGGCGACGAGCCCGCCGAGGACACCACCGCCGACCTCGAGTTGACCGCGGTGCTCTGGGAACGGCAGCCGCCCAAGTGAGGCGCGCGCAGTGAAGTTCTCGGCCGCCCCCGCCAAGCTGCCCCCACGCTCGACCCTCGTCGCGGGCGCGCTGCTGCTCGTCGGCCTGATCTACGCCTGCGACGTGCTCCTGTTCGACCCCGGGCACCCCGAGAAGCTGATCGCGGCCGGCCTGGTCATGGGCGCCGCGCCGCTGGCCTGGTTCACCCTCCGCAAGGGGATCAACCTGTTCGCGGCGGCGACCCTGGTCTTCGCGGTCGCCTTCGCCGGCTTCGCGATCTACGACGCCTACGTCCCCGACAACCCGCTGCGCCAGGTCCTGCCCACGCGCTTCCTCGGCGGGACGCTCAAGACCCGCCTGTTCGGCGCGGCGGTGCTGTTCCTGCTCAGCTTGCGCTCGGCCTGGGCCAGCGTGCGTCGTCGCAGCGAGGCCCTCGCAGAGGACGACGAGGACGAGGCCGAGTCGACGGCGCCCCGCACGCGGCGGCGACCCGTCGCGCTGCCCCCGAGCGGTGGTGCGTTCAGCGCGGCCTTCGGCAGCGGCAAGCGCGCCGGCGACGGCAGCTTCTCCGCCGCCTTCGGCCGCAAGCGCAAGTCGCGGGGCGCGTTCAGCAAGGCCCTCGACAATCGGCGCGGGTTCACCCTGATCGAGCTGATGGTCACCATGGCGATCACGGCCCTCGTGTTCGCCATGGTCTCCGGGATCCTGATCTCGGTGATCTCGGCCAGCGAGCGTGTCGAGCTCGAGCTGCGCTACGAGAAGCGCGGCTACGGCGCGCTGACCATGATCCGCCGCGACCTGAGCGGGGTCTACGCCTACGGCCTGGGCGGGATCGGCTTCAAAGGCGAGAACGAAGACGTCAACGGCCAGGACGCCGACGTGCTGAACTTCGTCACCAGCGCGCGGGTGATCCCGCCCGACGAGGAGGGCAAGGTCCCGCGCCTGATCGAGATCGGCTACAAGGTCGAGGCCAGCGACCCGGTCCCCGGCTCGAGCAAGGAGCCGCTGATCCTCTACCGCCGCGCGGTGAAGTTCGAGGGCGAGCCGCTCAAGGGCGGCGACTACGTCGAGCTGCTCAGCGGGATCGAGAGCTTCAACCTCGAATACCTCGACCCCAAGACCCAGGAGTGGGTCGAGAAGTGGACCGAGGCCGAGCTCCTCCCGCTGGCGGTCAAGATCACCCTCGAGCTCGAGCTCGACGAGAAGGAGCGGATCCGCGCTGAGGACGTCGGCGTCGACGTGCCCCCGCCGCTCTACGAGATCGTGGTCGGGATCAGCACCAGCGTGGTCCCCGACGTGGGCCAGACCCCTCAGCAGCCCGGCGGCCAGCAGCCAGGCGCTCCCCCCGGCGGCGGCTAGCGCGGACGCGGACCATGAGTCAGGCGGACTCCGGGTCGTCGATCAGGGCGAGCAGTCCGTCAGGGGTCTCGACCAGGATCGGGAGGCGGCCGTCGGCTTCACCGAACACGAGCACGGGGAGCCCGCTCCCTTTCGAGCGCAGCCAGCTCTCGGGCAGCGCGCCCTGGAGGATCACGCAGGTCAGGGAGGGGTCGAGCCCCGGATCCTCGAGTCGGTCGAAGCTGAGCATGCTGCTCTCGTCTTGCCGGCGCAGCTGCATGCGCATGGGCACCGGGGGGTTCGCGGTCAGCAGCCGCGGGACCTCACGCAGCAGGCCCGGGATCTGCAGCAGGCTGCGCACGGGGCGCCTGAGGAGCAGGCCGAAGAGGGCGGCGCAGAGGGCGCCCAGCACCAGGGCCAGCACGAGCGGACCAGCAGGGGGCGGATCCTGCAGGAAATGGAGCGCGAACCCGAACGACGCCAGCAGGAGCAACGCGTAGAGCAGGGCCAGGCCCGCGTCCCGGGCGACACCGGTCTTGAACTGGGGCGAGAGGTGGTCCTGCAGGCGGAACCGGAGCGAGCGCACCTGCTCTGCGCTGGCGGTCACCCACTCCTGCAGGTCGCGCGCGCGCTGGGCGTGGGCCGGGCCCGCGGTCGCGTGGTCGGAGCCGCCGCGCCGCGACTGCGGCACCTCGGCGCCGCAGCCGGGGGTCGGGCAGCGCGCCAGCTCGCGCCAGCAGTCGTGGTGCGCCCAGCTGAAGCAGCGGGGGCACATGCGGCCGAGGGCCCCCAGCGGGTCGCGGCAGTAGAAGCAGCGGCGGGGCTTCTCCAGGTTGGCAAGGATCTGAATGCGCGCCACACGTGCCTCAGGGGTGGACCTGCGCCAGCTGGCCGCTGGGGGCGGGGAGTCACGCAGCCAGCCTAGCCGCAACCGGTGGGTTGCGCCCAGCGGCTGCATGCGTCCCGCGACGCTCTGATTTCGGCTCCAATTGACCGCAACAGCACGGGTTACGACCTCGGAGAGACGGCGCGGGCCGTGCTCTACCCATCTCGGAGAGAGGTCAACCCCGTGGTCCCGCCCGCAACCCTTAGCCAGCGCCCCCGCGCTCAGACCCCCCGGCCCTTCGGCCCCTACACGGACTTCGAGGCCACCCCCGAGCAGCACGAAGAGCTGGCCGCGCTGCTCTGGCTCGACCGTCGGCGCAACCTCATGCGCCGCTTCGACCACTTCGCTCAACAGGACCCCGATCGCACGGTCTCCGAGTTTGGCTACGTGCCGCTGGTCGTGCGCCACGGCTTTGCCACCGTCTCCCTCTCACGCTTTCGCGGCCCGAGCGCCGTGTGCAGCATTGGCTGGTTCTACAGCTTCGGCGTGCCGGACGTGCTCCTGATCGATTCGCGCTGGCGGGTCGAGCTCGACCTCGGCCACGCGGTCGAGCGTGCCGGCAAGATGCTCGCGCGCCGCCGAGGCTCCCTCGCCGACCTCCCCCCCGAGCGCGCCGCGAGCAAGGCCGTGATCCGCGCCCTGCAGTGGGCGGCCCAGCCCCTGCGGCGCCTGGGCTCCGCCGACGCGGAGGCGCTCGAGCTTCACCCCTACACCAGAGGGCGCTACTTCTACCGGCACTTCATGGACCGCACCCAGGTCCCGTTGCTGGTCGCCCACACCGGTCCAGCTTCGCTGGAGATCCCTCACCTTCCCTGAACCTTCCCTGAATGCACCTTTCGTTCGGGCTGAGCGTGGCTTGCCGCGCTCAGCCCGGCCGGGGACAATCCAGGTGGAGGCCGCCATGCCCGACGACGCTACCCCCACCGAGGGGCCGACCAAGGAAGAGCTCAAGCGCGCGCTGAAGGCGTTCAAGAAGCGCCTCAAGCTCTACCGCCAGGACGACGAGTCGACCATCGGCGGGGGCGCCCTCAGCGGCGGCCGCTCGTCCTCCATCGTGGGAATCCGCCTCCCCGACGGCTTCCCTGACGAGGTGTGGAAGGCCCTCGAGGCGAAGAACCGGATCAAGCGCGTGCCGGGTACCCAGACCTACGGGATCGTGCCTCAGCCCCAGCAGTAGGGCTGCTGCTCTCAGCTCAATAGAAGGCGACTGGGAGCAAGAACGCGTGGTGGGCGAACGCGCCCAGCGCGCCGTTCCAGTCGAAGTATTGGCTGAAGAACACGACGAACACGTAGAACAGGCAAGCGGGTAAGGCCAGCCACTTCAGCGGCCAGCGCACGAACCAGCGGGCCTTACCTTCGCGCTTGCCTCGCCAGCCGGCCCACCCCGCGGCGATCCGCGCGGGGTAGAGGGTGACCAGGAAGATCAGCGCCGGGAGCCAGCGCGCGTCGCGGTCGAGGGGCTCGATCTTCCACAGGTAGAGCGGGAGCGCGAGCCCGAGGGTCAGGATCAAGGCGACCAGGAGGCTCAACGGCGCGCGGCTGATCTCGCGGCGGATCTCGCGCAGCTCGAAGGCCGCGCGGAAGCGGTCCTCGCGCGCCAGCCGCGCCTGACCCATGACCAGCCAGGGGAGCACGATCGCCAGGCCCAGCCCGCCGAAGAGGGTCAAGCCTGGGGCGCGGCTGCCGACGGCGAGGAACAGGCTGGGCAGCGCCAGCCAGAGGATCCCAGCCACGAAGCCCTTGGCGCCGAGCTCGAGGTAGTGCCCCAGGCGGAGCGAGTGGACGAAGTCGCGGGCGCGACCCGCCGCGGCTCCGGGGTCGACGCCGTGCTTGAGCAGCCACAGCGCGTTGAGCGGGTTGAAGAAGTAGCGCAGGCGTCCGCCGCGCGCGATCGCCAGCCCCGCCTGCAGCACGGTCAGCCCGCCCAGGATCATGCTCCAGGCGGCGAGGGTCTTGGCGGCGTTGGACGCCGGGAACAGGGTCGCGTCCTGGGCGTAGCTGCGCACCAGGAGCCAGGGGATCGAGATCACGAGCGTGCCCAGCACCGCCGAGCCGATCCGCGCCAGGCGGCGGACGCCGGGGAACGCGGCGCGGAGCTTGCCCGTGCGCGCGACCCGGCCTTCGGCCTCGAGCAGGTAGCCCAGCGTGAGGAACTGCAGCACCGGGATCATGGCCAGGATCGCGAGCGCCACCAGCAGCGCGCCCGCGCCGAAGAGCCACTCCAGCGCGCCCTTGAACCGGCCCCAGAGTGAGGGGCGGGGAGTCGGTTCAGCGGGCAGGGGCGCTGACTGCTCCCCCACGACCGTGGAGTCGTCGTGCTCGGCGCCGGGCGCCGACGGGGCAAGCGCCGGCACGGGGGCGACCAGCGGGGCGAGGGGCGCGGAGGGCGGCGTCGCTTCGGTGTCTTCGGTCCGCTCGTCCGCGGGCGGGGGAGCGAGCGGCGCGAAGGGCGCGTCGGCGTCTGAGTCGGCGTCGGTGATCGGCTCGTCGTGCACGGGGGTCGCTTGGCTCATGGCGGGGACTACCGCCGGGATCGCGGGCCGGTTTCGGATGGCCCTCTGAAACTATAGCCCTCAGCCCGTTGGGGGTGAGCGGCCCCCTGAAACCAGGCCGGGGGGAGCCCGGTAGAGTGGGACGAGGAGGCAGCATGCGCGGCTGGGTGATTGCAGCGATTCCCCTGGGGTTGACCCTGGTGGTGCTCGGCGGCCGCGACGCGCCGGCGCGTAACCCCTTGCCAAAGCAGGCGCGAGAGAACGCCGACCTGACGGGCACCATCGACGGGCACTTCCGCGAGCGCTGGGCCGCCGCCGGGGTCGCCCCCAGCCCCGTCGTCGACGACCTGGCCTTCATGCGCAGGCTGTGGCTCGACCTCCTGGGCACCGTCCCCAGCCTGGAGGAGATCCGCGCCCTGGACCAGGTCCCGGCGCCCGAGCGCCGCGGGTGGCTGATCGATCGCGCCTTGACCGACCCGCGCTTCGCCGAGCACTTCGGCGAACACCTGGCCCGGATCGTGGTCGGAGAAGACCGGCGCGAGGACGACCTCTTGTATCGCCGCCGGCGGCTGGTGCAGTGGATCGGCGCGGAGCTCAAGCGCAACCGGCCCTGGGACGCCATGGTGCGCGAGCTGATCACCGCCGAGGGGCTCTCGACCGACACCCCGGCGACGAACTTCGTCGTCTCGCAAGAGCGCGACCCGATCCGGCTCGCCGCGCGCAGCACCCGCGCCTTCCTCGGCGTGCGGATCGACTGCGCGCAGTGTCACGACCACCCCTTCACCGACTGGACCCAGGACGAGTTCCAAAGCCTCGCCGCGTTCTGGGCCCGGCTCGAGCCCGAGCCGCCGCTGGTCCGCGATCGCAAGCAGGGCGAGCTGCGGGTCGACGGGAACAACACGCCGCAGCCGCTGGACGAGGACAGCGAGGAGGCCATGATGGCCAACCCCGAAGACGGGGGG
>Ga0209578_10001987_pt1 | contig 17776 bp, 14 predicted proteins | sample tdAd472_FD_187127 | JGI IMG/M metagenome (GOLD analysis project Ga0209578, IMG submission 187127) | Marine sediment microbial communities from the Atlantic coast under amendment with organic carbon and nitrate - tdAd47.2 (SPAdes)... | ecosystem: Environmental > Aquatic > Marine > Coastal >...
GAATCCACGCGCATCACTAGTCTCGAGTCCGCTGACCGCGTCGTCAATACGCTCATACCCTACGCCAATCCCGATACGGCCGATTTTCAGAATGCGCCCGTACTCTATGTCAATGCTCGCGAGCTCCTGGGGTGTGGGTGTCAGCGTGTTGCGGGAGTCGGGCGCACCCGCACGATTGATGTCGCCGTAACGAATGAGCGTCTGCCAGGTGATTGCATTGGAATTCGTCAGTACGATGCCAAACGAACCGATGCGGGCATCATTCTCCGCGCCGTGGCCGACGACCCTGCCACGATAACGGTAGCCTGTCTGGTAGATGGTGTGGTTGTAGGCGCAGTTGTAGATGACCGTCGACTTGACGGCATCGCAGCTGTTGGATGTGACCTCCAAGAACCAGCGAAACGACCAGCGGTTGCGGAAGTAGCTGCTCGACTCGATACCGGCCTGCACCATATAGCGGCTTGGAAATCCGCCCGCCTCGTCCTCACCCGTCGCCTGTGAATAGAACGACAGCGGTGTGCCGAACCAATGATTGGTCCAACGGATATCGAAGCCGGAGAGTTGGTTACCGGGTTCGTTTTCCGGTGTGACGCCGTCGTCGCCAACGTTATCCCTGCCAAACACCAGGTCGAGGAAAGTATCGAAGTCGCACGGCCGACCGTCGCCACACCATTGTGCCGTTCGCGAGATTCCGATCTCGAGTGAGCGCAGCGGCCGGAAGTTGAAACGAAAACCGAGGAAGCGTGCATTCGGGACAACCCGCTCCTTTTCCATCTGTCCCCAAACCAGGCTGAAGTCCCAGGGTCCGAGCCAGCTGAGCCACTTCGTTTTGAAAGCGTCCGTGCGGTTCCGATCCAGTGTAATTGCAGGAATTGGCCGAGCATTGTTCGAGAGGATCTGGCTGCCGTCCCAGCCCGGCCCCCACCAGCGGTCCATTGTGCTCGCGGCGATGGAAACGTTGCCGAGTTCCAGTGCAATCAGGCTGCCGTCGGGGCGCACGTCTTCACCGTCGTCCGGGTCTTCGACGCCGGTCACGTTGAGGTCAACGGTGAGGTGGTCACCAAACCACTCGAAGCCTGCCGAGATTTCGGCTTCTTCGCGGGGCGTGTTGGCGAAGCCGCGGATACGGGCGGGTTTCTCGGCGACCGCCAGGCGTCCTTTGAGGCGAGGGTTGCCGCGCTGGCTCTCACGTTCGGCGCGAGCCAGCACGCTGCGCAAGGTTTGTTCGACCGCGACGGGCAAGATCATCTCCTCGTCACGGGCCGCGCGCAGGTCGGCTGCAATTGCGTCCCAGGCCAGTGGCCAGGTGCTTACCGGGCCGCGGATGGCGCCGTAATCCGCAAGCACCTGGATATCGTGGCGAAGACCGACGTCACCAGGCGAAATCACTGGCCCGGCACCTGCGGTTGCCGTCAGTGCGAGCCAGATCAGGGACGCGGCGAAGAGCCGAAGTGGTCTTGTTATTGGCATGCGCCGGTCGGTCGGAAAATTGACCGGTGATGTTAGCAATTATCCCCAACTATGGCGCGCCTGCCTGAGAGAGCGTTCAGTCATCGACTGCCTCGTGCAGAACGAGGCGAACCTCCTCGCCGTTCTGTGCGAAAACCGCGTAGTCGGGTCCGGAGTCCCTGACGGTCCAGCCATCCAGATCGGTATCCGTGCTGATCTTCCGAGTAGAGTGGTCGTAGCGATCGCTCAGAATCAACACGCTCGAGCCTTCCCACTGTACGACGCCGCTCAGCTCCCATTGCTGTCTCAGTTGGTCGCGTGCGCTGACGACCGGCAGTTCCTCAGGTATTGAGTCGACTATGGGCACAGCGGGTGCCTCCTGGATCTTTTCCATAGTCGCGACCTGCTCGACCTTTGGCTCGACAGGTTGAACCCGCCCGGCTGATAACAACAGGATCGACACGACAAGCATCGCCATGGCAGCAGCTGCCGGAATGAGTATGGCCGGCCGCATCCGCCGCCGTCTCGTTGGAGCCCTGTTTTCTGCTGGGCGCAGCAGATCGCGGGGCGTCAATGGTGTTGTGAGGCGGCGTTCCAGCCACTGCGTAATGGCCGACCACTGTGCGGTATCTTTTCTCACCTGGGAAGGCGGCATGTCGTGAATGCACAGCCCGGCGCTCGCGGCCCGGGTGTAGTTCTGGCTGTCCCGCAGGATACCGACCACCGAGATGGACAGTCGATCCAGGAAAAGCGTCAGTTGCCGATAGGCAATAGTGCGCTCGTTGACCCGGTTCGCAACGACGCCCAGGCGCCCGTTCCGCCGGCTGACCTGGGCTTTGAGCAGCAGGTTCGAGATCAGGCGTGATGCCGCGTGGATATCGAGATCCGATGGCAGGACAGGGACGAGGACTGCGTGAGCGCCACAGGTGTAGTCGATCAGCCGCTCGCCAGGGAGTCCGGCGGGTGCGTCGACAACCGCAAAGTCGATGTCTTCAGGCACGTCGATGCACTGGTTCCCGGTCGCACCCGGGTCCGTTTCACCGGCTGAAATACCAATGATTTCAGGAAAATCGGCCGATCGATTCTGCAGCCAGTGGGTGCTCGAGCCCTGGCGATCCATGTCGATGATCGCGACCTTACGACCGGTGCTTGCAAGATAGCCTGCGAGATTGAAGGCGAGCGTCGTCTTGCCCGATCCGCCCTTGGGATTCAGGACGACTATCCTGCGCAGCTTGGCCGAACCCTTGAAAATCAGCACGTTAGCAACCCGTTCATTATGTTCAATGCAACAGATTACTTATGCGCCTGCTCACGTGGCCACACAATTCCGGGAAGACCCCATGCGGCGCCAATAAAGGCCGTATTTTGCGACGGTGTGAAGCGGCCGGGACTAGCCAGCCGGCTTGGTGGCTGATGCCCTTTTATAGCGGTTATTGAAGTACAGCACGATCGCCGGCCAGATGATGAACGGGGCATAGAAAGCCAGGCCTGGGTGAATGTTCAAGTCATCGGAGAAGACCACGATGGGCTCATGGACAGCCAGAGCCACCGCGAACGCCATTCGGGAGAAATGGCGCGGCACTTGCTTCGGTTTGCGCCCCGCATCGTCCAGCCTGATGAAGCGGATGTCGTTGACAAGAAACGCGGCACAAAAAAGGGCAAGAATCAGCGGCGGAATCCACAAAAGGCCGCCGTGTGGGGCCGCCATTCCTACTCCGTACAGCAGCCAGGCCAGTACAACAGCCATCAGGATCGTCGTCGCCAGTTCTCCGGCGGTGACCCCTGGACTTTTGCTGCGGTGCGCCAATAACGCGCCACCGACGAGACTGAACATCATCCCGGCACTCGCGAGCGCCATCGGTGCGAAATTTCTAAAACTGAAGGAAATAGCGGTTCCTGCAGCAACCGCGGCAGCCACAGCAAAGACCCTGCCAGCCCAAACGTGCGGACCCGAGCCCTTTATGACGGACAACGCCACGATCGCACCGATAATCCCCGCAATACCTAAGGTCGCATGGAGAAAATAGGCGATCGGGTGGAACGGGTCCCAGATGTTCATACGCGACGTCCAATGGATTGGAACCTGTCCAGTATCCGGTTTACCGCCGCCTGATTCAATTAGCTCGTCAAGACCGAGCAGCTCAGCGTCGATTATCGAGGGAAAACGCGGCGCACGAGTCCGTTCCAATACATTTTCACTAGCCGGATATGATCCTTTACCGCCGGCATTGGGTCATTCCACCTGAAAACATCTGATCGATATCCAGGGCCAAACGCTCGCAGGTACTGCCAGATCGCCTTTAGCTTCCCGACCTCGCCGTAGGTAACCGGTGAGGGGCCACCACGCAGAAAACTGATGAGCGCGGCCAGATCTGCCGTGTGATAGCAGGTGATTTTCGGCTTCGAAGGAATTGGCGGAGGCGTTGGCACTTCACCGTGCAGAAAATAACGAAGCGCCCAGTAGGGAAAGTCCCATCCGACATCAATCGATCCTTGATCAGAGGCCCAAAAACGCCCGTTCGTTTCAAGGTACCAAGTCTGGCCCCTCTTTTCGTCAACGAGGAACGAGACGCCCGCCACCCCCTCCCATTTGATCGCATCCAGCAATCTTTCGGCGTAGCTCATTCGCGTACTGTCCACGTCCACAATTATTCTCGAGATGCCCCCATGCTTTCCCCGGCGGACTGATACGAATTCCTGAGCGGCGACGATTCGTCCTTCGCTATCCTGTCATTCTCGTCTTTATCGAGTACCGCGGCAGTCGCCTCAGCTTTGGGTGCCATCAAACACATATGGCGAGGTAACGAGTCTCTGACGGCGTTCAATGCACCCACAGCGGGATCAGTGGCTGGGAGAATTGCAGTCGCTGCGTATTGTTCGCCGAGTGAGAGTATCTGCGTGGCAAATCTATCCGGTTCGTTTCGCGGGTTTGCAACCTGCACGGCCTGATGTCGAAAATATCGAGAGGAGCAGGAGAAGTGCCCTAAATCCGTGACCGCGGGAACATAAGTGATGCCATGTCGGGCGAATGACCGCCCTATAGCTAGTCCCGAACGCGTGTCCGCATGAGCCAGAATTATCAGTTTCGACGGTATCCGGTCGTCCAACAAAGGTAATCTACGGAACCGTCATTGCAACGACGTCCGAAAAGGTGCTTTCAACACCGTCAGCATTAATTGCAGTTATCGTAAAATAGTAAGTACCAGGCGAAAGATCTTCGAATCTGTAGCTTGTGGTATCTCGGTCGCCGACATAAATCGTATCTGAATATTGGCGAGCGCTGGTCCCATAATGAATGACGTAGCCTGTAAGATCAGTAAGCGGACTGTGATCCTCATTTTCTGTTGGAGCGGTCCACGAGAGCGTTACCGAACCATCAATATCCGCATATCCATGCGGTGGCGACGTGAACTTATCGATTGCAAGGTAGGCCAGCATCAGCGCTGCCAGCACAATGATCGTCCACTTTGACAGGCTTTCTACACGACTCATGATTCCATCCCCCTTCTTCTTATGTTGGGTTTGGCTCTATCGTCTCCGGTTGTGGATTCTTTATACTCTCTACCGCCCGCAATTTCGCGTTGATTAACTTAATGACGGCATTTTTAGCGATTTCAAATGGCCGACTGTTCTAGTTATGGTGCGTCCTTTGGCGGAATTAAATACGGCGGAATTTGTCGATACGTTTGAGGAGACTGCGGGTCGAGGCGTTGTCACCCTTGTAGCCATCGCCCGCGGTGAGCGGGTCGGTGAAGCTCGTTGCGACTTTCTTGCCGAGCTCAACGCCCCACTGGTCGAAAGAGTCGATACCCCAGACGACACCTTCGACGAATACTTTGTGCTCATAGAGCGCAATGAGCTGACCTAAGGCCTCAGGCGTTAATTCCGGAAACAGGATCGTGTTCGAGGGTTTGTTGCCCGGATGCACACGATACGGTTCGAGGTTCTCTTCATCGCGACCTTCCATGAGCGCTTCGGACTGGGCAAGACACTGAGCAAGCGCGAGGTCCTGTTGCGCCTGGCTCGCACCCGAGGACTTCACAGGCGCCAGGAAATCGACCGGGATGAGTCGGGTGCCCTGGTGGAGGAGCTGGTAAAACGAATGCTGCGCGTTGTTGCCTGCCTCGCCCCAGATGACCATGCCCGTGTCGCATTTGACTGGCTTGCCGTCCATGCGCACACGCTTGCCGCTCGATTCCATCTGCAGCTGCTGCAGATAGGCCGGGAAACGCTCGAGTCGATTATCGTACGGCAGGATGGCCTGGGACTCGGCCCCGAAAAAGTTGTTGTACCAGACGCCGAGCAGCGCGAGCAGCACCGGCATGTTCTCGTCGAGCGCCGAGTTGCGAAAATGCAGGTCCATGACCCGGCCGCCATTCAGCAATCGCCGAAATACATCCATGCCGACGACCAGTGCCAGTGAAAGCCCGACGGCGGACCAGATCGAGTAACGACCGCCCACCCAGTCCCAGAAGCCGAAGCGGAACTCCGGCCGGATACCGAACGCGTCCATGGCTGCGTGGTTGGTCGACGCCGCAACGAAGTGATCCTGCACAGCCGCCTCCCCGAGCCGATCGCTGATCCACTCGCGCGCAGCGTTGGCATTCGTCATCGTCTCGATGGTCGTAAACGTCTTCGAGCAGACGACGAACAGGGTCTTCTCGGCATTGAGTTTGCCGATAAGATCAGCAAGCTGCGTACCATCGATGTTCGACACGCTGTGAAAGCGCAGCTTCCTTTTCGAGTACGGGCGCAGCGCCTTGCTCGCCATCACCGGGCCGAGGTCCGAGCCACCGATTCCGATGTTGACGATGTTTGTCAGGCGCTTGCCCGTGTGGCCACGAATCTTCTTCGCATGCACCTGATCGACAAAGCTTTCGATCGCGTTGAGAGTTTCCCAGACTTCGGTGACGCCGTCTGTTTCGAGTGCGACCTGGTCCGACATCTTGGCGCGCAGCGCAGCGTGCAGGGCGGAACGATCTTCCGTGACATTGATCTTCTCGCCCGTGAACATCGCCTCGATCGCTGCAGGCACTTGCGCTTCTTTTGCAAGCCTTACAAGTAGCTTTCTCGTCGTAGCATTAACGTGATTCTTGGAATAGTCGAGCGACAGGTCACCGGCCGTAAGGCTGAATTTTTCGGCACGTTCCTTATCGCGAGCAAACAACTCTCGCAAGGTCTTGGCGCGCATCGACTCACGGTAATGCGCAGTCAGCGCCTTCCAGGCACCCAGATCTGTCGGGTAGCGTGCGGAGAGTTTGCGATGCGTGTAGTCCACAGTCGGCAGAATTACTTTAGCTCGATGCCGTGATATTCGAGATACCAGTCGACGAAGTTCTTCACGCCCTCTTCGATAGGTGTCGCCGGCTGGTAACCGACATCGGCGGCGAGGTCTTCGGTGTCCGCCCAGGTATCGGGCACATCACCGTCCTGTAGCGGCAGCAGGTTCTTCTCGGCCTTCTTGCCAACGCATTCCTCAATGATCTCGATATAGCGCATCAGCTCCACGGGCTGCTGGTTGCCGATATTGTAGATGCGATACGGCGCACGGCTCGTGCCCGGGTCCGGCGTCGCCGGGTCCCAATCCTCGTTCGCTGTCGCCGACTTATCCATCGTCCGAATTACGCCTTCGACAATGTCGTCGATGTAGGTGAAGTCGCGACGGTGATTGCCATAGTTGAAAACATCGATCGGTTTGCCTTCGATGATGTTCTTCGTGAACATGAAAAGCGCCATGTCCGGCCGGCCCCAGGGACCGTACACCGTGAAAAACCGGAGACCGGTCGTCGGCAGTGAGTACAGGTTCGAATAGGTGTGCGCCATCAGTTCGTTGGCTTTCTTGGTGGCCCCGTACAACGCCAGCGGGTGATCGACATTCTGGTGGATCGAGAACGGCATTGTCGTGTTGGCGCCATAGACCGAGCTCGACGAGGCATAGACGAGATGCTCGACCTTGTGATGGCGACAACCCTCGAGGATATGCAGCGTGCCGACTATGTTGCTGTCGATGTAGGAATGTGGATTCTCGATCGAATACCTCACGCCTGCCTGCGCTGCGAGATGCACAACCTTGTCAAACTTCTCGCGCTCGAACAGCGCTTCCATCGCACCGCGATCCTCGAGGCTGATGCGCGCCATGCTGAAATTGTCGAACGGCTCCAGCAAGCCCGCGCGCGCTTCTTTCAGCGAGACGTCGTAGTAATCGTTGAAATTGTCGAGACCGACGACCGTTTCGCCGCGCTCCAGCAACTGCTTCGCTGTAAACGAGCCGATGAAACCAGCGGCGCCGGTTATTAGAATCTTCATCGTGACTCCCTGCCCGCCCTACAGCCGATCGTCGACTGCGTCTGCCGGCAACACGTACTTGATATCGTAAACGAGTGCCGACGGCTTGCCAAAGGCACGGATGCCCTCCGCCCCTAGTGCCTTGAACTGATCGTGGGCGACGGCAATGACCACGGCGTCATAGGACCCTGCCTCGGGCTCAGCGACCAGATCAATGCCGTATTCGGAACTGGCTTCTGCCGCGTCAATCCACGGATCGTGAACATCGACTTGCGATCCATACGTGCTTAACTCCGAGACGATATCGACGACCTTGGTGTTTCGTACGTCCGGGCAGTTCTCCTTGAACGCCAGCCCGAGCACGAGCACTCGGGCTGATTTTGGACTGATGTCCTCGGCAATCATATTCTTGATAACCTGCGACGCAACGTACTGGCCCATGTTGTCGTTAATGCGCCGGCCCGCAAGAATCATCTGCGGGTGATAGCCGACCTGCTCTGCTTTATACGTCAGGTAGTAGGGATCGACGCCGATGCAATGGCCACCGACGAGACCGGGGCGAAACGGCAGAAAATTCCACTTGGTACCGGCCGCTTCAAGTACCTCCTCGGTGTCGATGTCGATGCGCTCGAAAATCATCGCAAGCTCGTTAATGAGCGCGATATTGACGTCACGTTGCGTGTTCTCGATGACTTTGGCCGCCTCGGCCACCTTGATGCTCGAGGTTTTGTGCGTCCCGGCAGTAATGATCGTCGCGTACACAGAATCGATGAATTCCGCGGCGTCGGGCGTCGAGCCCGACGTGACTTTCAGTATGGTCGTCAGCCGGTGTTTTCTGTCACCCGGATTGATGCGCTCGGGACTGTAACCCACGAAAAAATCATCGTTCAGCTTCAGACCGGATTCTTGTTCGAGGATGGGAACGCAGTACTCCTCGGTAGCGCCCGGGTAGACCGTAGACTCGTAGACGACGATGTCGCCTTGCTTCAAGACTCCGCCAATGGTCTCACTCGCGCCTTCCAGCGGAGTCAGCAACGGACGTTTGCTCTTGCTGATCGGCGTCGGCACCGTAACGATGTAGAAGTTGCAGTCAGCTAACGCGGCAGCGTCGCTCGAATAGCTCAGGTGCTTCGCCGCAGCGATCTCTTCTGCGTCCACCTCGAGCGTCGAGTCGTTGCCCTGCTCGAGCTCCGCGATGCGTGCCGCCTTGATGTCGAAGCCCACGGTCGGGTAGTGCTTGCCGAACTCGACGGCGAGCGGCAGCCCGACGTAGCCGAGGCCGACGATGCCGATGCGGAGCCTGTTGAGGTCGAAGGTCATCGTGGACCCTGTTTTCTAGCCCAGGTACCAGAGTGCCAGCAGGCCCGTGATGCTCATCGTAATCGTGTACGGAAACGCCATGATCACCATGCGTCCATAGGACAGCCGAATCAATGGCGCCAGCGCCGACGTCAACAGGAACAGGAATGCCGCCTGGCCGTTCGGCGTCGCGACACTCGGTATGTTCGTGCCGGTGTTAATCGCGATGGCCAACGCGTCGAACTGGGCGCGGGTAATTTCCCCGGCCAGGAACAATTCCTCGACCTCGGTGATATACACGGTCGCCACGAAGACATTGTCACTGATCATCGAGAGCACGCCGTTAGCGAGGTAGAAGAGCGCTTCCTGTTCCTTGCCGTCGTAGGTGCGTACCCAGTCGATGACCGGCGTGAACAGTCCCTGCTGATCGATGACCGCAACGATTGCGAAAAATACAACAAGTAGCGCGGTAAACGGCAACGCCTCTTCGAAGGCGTGGCCTATACGGTACTCCTCCGTGATGCCGTTAAATGCCGTCGCGAGCACGATGACGAGCAAGCCGACCACGCCAGGTTCGGCGAGGTGGAAACCCAATGCCAGGATCAGGACCAAAGCAACAACGGCCTGCACGCCGATCGCCATGCTCTCCTGGTTCGTGCGCTTTTCCGTCATGTGGTTATCGTAGGACTCGAGTACTTCCCGCACGGCGGGCGTCAGCGTCACGCCGTAACCAAACATTTTGAACTTCTCGAGCAAAATGCAGGTGATCAGGCCAACGACCAGTACCGGCATCGAGATATGCGCCATGTTCATGAAGAAGGTCACGAAGTCCCAGTCCATGATCTCGGCGATCAGCAGGTTTTGCGGCTCGCCGACCAGCGTCGTTACACCACCGAGCGCCGTACCGACCGCGCCATGCATCATCAGGTTCCTGAGGAATGCACGGAACTGGTCGAGGTCCTCGCGGTGCAGTTCGACGACACCGTCGTCCATCGACGCATCGTGGGAGTGATCGAACTGTTTACCTGACGCCACACTGTGATAAACACCGTAAAAGCCGATCGCGACCGAGATGATGACCGCGGTTACCGTGAGTGCGTCGAGAAAAGCCGACAGGAATGCCGCTGTGAACGAGAACATCAGCGACAGCAGAATTTTCGAGCGCACGCCCAGCAGGATCTTGGTGAACGTGTACAACAGGAACTCGCGCAGGAAATAAATACCGGCGACCATGAACATCAGCAGCATGATGACCGGGAAGTTCTTCTCGGCCTCATGAAATACCATCTCTGAGCTCGCGAGCCCCAGTACGATCGCTTCCACCGCCAGCAAGCCGCCCGGTTGCAGCGGATAGCATTTCAACGCCATGGCCAGCGTAAAGATGAACTGGAGAACGAGCACCCAGCCGGCGAGGAATGGCCGGTCCAGCACCAGCACGAGAATCGGGTTGAGAACCAGAAAGCCGAGAATCGTGAACTTGTACCACGTCGGTGAATTGCCGAGGAAGTTCTGACGAAAGGCATCCGCCATCGTTTTTGCCATGGGAGTTCCTATAATGTAGAAGCTGGTAGTCGGGGCTGGCCGATTCTAGACGTTTCCGGCCCTATTTTGCAGCCGTATTAGCACCTTCGATACGGTCCCAGACGCAATCGCCTGCGTCCCGGAGTTTCTCCAGCAGTGCCTCGTGGGCTGCATTCTCATCATCGGATGCCCGGATGACCACGAGATCCAGGTCGGATCGGGCCGCGCGCGCTTCAGTGGCCACGCCCTGCCGGCGGTCGGCGCCGGCGACGATTCCATCCAGCGACAATGCCGTCTGTCCACCTGTCATCGCGAGATAGACCCTCGCCAGCAGTTCGGCGTCGATCAGCGCACCATGCACGTCACGTTTCGAGGCGTCGACTTCGTAGCGCTTGCAGAGCGCATCAAGGCTGTTGCGCTGCCCCGGGTGCATCTCGCGCGCAATTTTCAACGTGTCGAGTACCTGCGCGTGATCGGTAATCGAAGGTTTCGAATGCTTAATCAACCCGAGTTCGTACTCGAGAAAGCCGACGTCGAAATCGGCATTGTGAATGACCAGTTCCGCGTCCTTGATAAAACCCAGAAACTCGTCGGCGATATCGCCAAAGCGCGGCTCCGTCTCGAGCGACTCGCGGCTGATCCCGTGCACTCGCTCGGCACCCTCGTCGATGTCTCGTTCGGGATTCAGGAAACGATGAAACTCACGGCCCGTGAGTCGCCGGTTAACGAGTTCGAGGCAGCCGATCTCGATGATGCGATGGCCGTGCCCTGTCGAGAGGCCCGTGGTTTCGGTGTCGAGGACGATTTGTCTCATAGCTCTATTTGACCACGAAAAAAAAGGGGTCAGAAACCTTTTTCAGAAAAAGGATTCTGACCCCTTTTTTCACAGCTCGTCGATGCCACGATTCGCGAGCGCATCGGCTTCCTCGTTGCCAGGGTTGCCGTCATGGCCCTTGACCCACTTCCACTCGATATCGTGGCGCGCGATCGCCTCGTCGAGCGCCTGCCACAGGTCCTGGTTCTTGACGGGCTTCTTCGCCGCGGTCTTCCAGCCGCGCCGTTTCCAGTTATCCATCCACTCGGTGATGCCGTGCATGACGTACTTGGAATCGGTGTGCAGGGCAACGTTTGACGGACCCTTCAGCGCGTTCAGCGCCTCGATCGCCGCCATCAGCTCCATGCGGTTGTTGGTTGTCTCTGGTTCACCGCCATGTAGCGTCTTGCGGTGCCTGCCCGCAATCAGCAGGGCACCCCAGCCACCCGGGCCGGGATTTCCCCTGCAGGCCCCGTCGGTATAGATCTCAACTGATTGGGTCAAAGTGGGTTCTTTTGGTCAAAGCGGATGCGTGACACTCGGGTAGATGGTTCGGCCAGCCCGGCGACGACTTTCGGCTTCCTGCTCCATACGGGGCGTACCGGCGTCAGCGTGCTGATGCGTTTCTGGGCGGTGAGCATATAGCACGCCGAAAGCTCCGGCCACCAACGTTGGCCGCGCAGCTCCCACTGCGGTGACGTCTTGCCCTTGAGGCCCGGCAGCGGCCAGCGGAAGAAATAGCGCGTCATTCCGTGGATAGGCATGTCGAGCAACTGCAGCCAGTCCCTGAGGCGCCTGTCCGATACCGGGTGCAAATAACCCGGCGGCATTCCTGCGCCAGGAATCAGGCGCCTGAGGCCCCACAGGCCGCCTGGACGGAAGCCCAGCACGATCAGGTGGCCACCCGATCGCATTACGCGGTGCACTTCCCGGAGTATGGCGTGCTGGCGGTCACTGAAATCCAGAGTGTGTGGCAGGATCACGGAATCGACCGAGTCGCTTTCGATCGGCAGCCGATGTAGCTGGCCGATCGCCCCTGGCCCATCGCCAAGCGGCTGTTCGGCAATCAGCGCACAGCGCTGGGTGCGGGCAAAGCGCAAGAAGCCGGGTGAGTCGCCCCAGTGTCCGAGCTGCAGGCATTGTTCGCCGAAGATGCCGTCAAATGCCTCCTCGACGGCACGCGACTCCCGCTTGAGCAGGGAGTCCCCCAGCGGCGTCCGCAGCCATTCGCTCACGGCTGCGAGATCCACTACCTGGTTGTGGTTGGAATTGCCCATTGCTGACCTCTGCGGCCTCCCGTTTGTGACTTCGCACCTTGCAGAACCTGATCCTGTCAGTACGATAGCCGGATGCTCAGACCAGACACCACGATCTTGCGGCAATTATTGCAGAGAATTCATGCCTCGGGCGCCATCAGCGTCACTATTTTGGGCGTCACTGTTATGGCAATTCTCGGGGCAAATGCCGCGGCAGACCCGCACCAGGGCCTGCCGCCCGGCGTTTCCAGCGATGAGCCCTCGCTGACCCTGATTTCGCCACTCGAAGGCCTCACACTCGAGACCTACGGCCCTGCAGAGCCCTACGACCTGCTCACGAAACTTCGATTCGGATTCTCGCTCGATCGCGAGGACAATAATCGCATTGCGGCCGAGCGCAACTGGTACGTGCGCCATCCGGACTACCTCGACCGTGTATTTACGCGGGCGCAACGTTACCTGCCCTACATCACGGCCGAGCTGGAACGTCGCGGCCTGCCGCTCGAGCTCGCGCTGCTGCCGATCGTCGAGAGCGCCTACGATCCCTTCGCCTACTCTCACGGCCGCGCCGCCGGCTTGTGGCAAATGATCCCGGGCACGGCACGCCGCTTCGGCATCAAGCAGAACTGGTGGTATGACGGCCGCCGCGACGTCGTCGACTCGACGCGCGCCGCGCTCGATTACCTCGAATACCTCTACGAATTCAACGAAGGCGACTGGCTCAATGCCATTGCCTCGTACAACTCTGGCGAAGGCAACGTCCGCAAAGCCGTGCGTCGCAACCGCAAAGCCGGCAAACCGGTCGACTTCTGGCACCTGAAAGTCCCGCGCGAGACCAGTACCTATGTGCCGAAGCTGCTCGCGCTGGTCGACATCGTCGAAAACCCGGCGCGTTATAACCTCACGCTGCCGGCGGTCCTCGACGAGGCGCAGTTCGTCGTCGCGGACATCGGCTCACAACTCGATCTCGCCCTTGCTGCCGAGCTCGCGGGAGTCGACGTCGACACCGTGTACACCTACAACCCGGGATACAACCGCTGGTCTACGGACCCGGCAGGCCCGCACCGGCTCGTACTGCCTGTTGATGTCGCCGACACGTTCAATGCGGCGCTCGCGGACGTGCCTGCGAAAGAACGCGTCCGCTGGCAGCGCCACAAGGTAAAGAATGGTGAGGCAATCTCGCAGATTGCACTCAAGTACAACACCACGGTCTCTGAGATCCGCACCGCCAACAACCTGCGTGGTAACACGATCCGGGCCGGCCACTACCTGCTCATCCCGGTGGCGTCGAAGCCACTGTCTGCGTACAGCCAGAGTGCCGATGCACGGCTTGCAAAAACACAGAACCGCAAGCGTGCCGGCAACAAGGTCGAGCACATTGTGGGTAACGGCGAGAGTTTCTGGACCATCAGCCGGCGTTACGGCGTTACACATCGGCAACTCGCGGCCTGGAACGGCATGGCACCGCGCGACACGTTACCGGTCGGTCGCAAGCTCGTCGTCTGGACCAACAGCGAGACGTCGCCACGAACGTCGCCGACATCCGCGCTCGGTAACACGACACGCAAGCTGCGTTACACGGTACGGACAGGCGACTCGCTGTACCTGATCGCAAATCGTTTCCGCGTCTCTATCGGCGACATTGCTCGCTGGAATAACATCGACCAAAGCAAGATACTTCGACCCGGGCAAAAGTTGACGATGTACGTCGACGTCACCCGGCAATCGAGCTAATAGCAAAAAAGCAATTCTTACAGGGGAATCAACATGGGATTCATGGCCGGCAAACGGGCACTGATTGTCGGTGTCGCGAGCGATCGTTCCATCGCGACCGGAATCGCGGAGGCATTCGCGCGCGAGGGCGCGGAAATTGCGTTCACTTACCAGAACGACAAACTGAAAAGCCGCGTCGAAAAACTCGCTACACGCCTCGGTCAGAACACCGACCTGTTGTTTCCCTGTGACGTCAGCTCGGACGAGGAAATCGATTCAGTATTCGAGAATCTCGGCAAGAGCTGGGACGGCTTTGATGTCCTCGTGCACTCCGTTGGCTATGCGCCCCGCGAGCAGCTCGAAGGCGGTTTCACGGAGTCGATTACGCGTGAAGGCTTCCAGATTTCCCACGATATCTCGGCATACAGCCTCGCGGCACTGGCGAAGGCGGCGTTGCCGATGATGCAGGGTCGGGACGGTGCGATCCTGGCAATGACCTACAATGCCGCGACCCAGGTCGTACCTAATTACAATGTGATGGGACTCGCCAAGGCGAGCCTAGAGTCCTGCGTACGATTTCTCGCGGCGGATCTCGGCCCCGAGGGAATTCGTGTCAACGCCATCTCGGCCGGCGCCGTGAAGACGCTTGCTGCTGCCGGCATTGGTGGCTTCCGCAAGATGCTCGGTTATGCAGAGAAAGCGTCGCCCCTGCGGCGCACAGTCACGATCGACGAAATCGGCAACACGGCCGCGTTCCTGTGCTCCGACCTGGCGAGCGGAATTACCGGCGAGACGACGTTTGTCGATGCCGGCGCGAACATCATGGGAATGGTGTTCGACGAGGATTAGTCGTCGCGCGCCGGGGCGCGCTCCCACATTTCTGTTCTGCTATCGCGCGCAGGAGCGCTCCTGCGTCAATCCTCGGCCTCAGCTACCGCAAGCCTGGTCTTCTCGCCAGAGAGGCGCGCAACGATCGTGGCGCAGGAACAGTCACCCCAGACGTTGATACTGGTCCGGACCATGTCGAGGATCCGGTCGAACACGAGCAGGACGCCGATGGCTTCGATGGGTAAGCCGATCGCTCCGAGAATAATGGCAATCGCGACAAGCGAAGCAGATGGCACGCCCGCGACGCCGATAGACGTCAACAATGCGATGACGACGATCGAGAATTGCACGCCGAACGTGAGCTCGAGCCCGTACGCCTGGGCAATGAACATCGCCGCCGCGCACTCATAGAGTGCAGTGCCGTTCATATTGACCGTTGCGCCGAGCGGTAGCACGAAACTCGACACCTTGTTCGATACGCCGACGTTTTCTTCGACGGCTTCGATCGTAACCGGCAGCGTTGCTGATGACGACGCTGTCGAGAACGCCGTCAGCATCGGTTGCGCGCAGGCTTTCATTGCCTTGTACGGCCTGACGCCGCCCACAAAACGCAGCAGTAGCGGCAGCGTTATGAAAGCATGCAACAGGAGCGCCAGCAGCACGACGATCGCGAACGTGGCCAATGGCCCGGCCGCCTTGTAGCCGGTCTCCGCGATGACTCCTGCCACGAGTCCGAATACACCAATCGGCGCGAACTTCATGATCCACTCGGTCATCTTCATCATGACGTGGAATACAGCGTCCCAAAACCGGTACATCGGTTCCGCATACTCATTGTCGAGATGCGTCATGAAGTAACCGAACAGGATCGCGAAGAAAATTATGCCGAGCATCTGCCCGTCAACTGCCGCCTTGACGATATTGGGCGGCACCATTCTCAGAAATACGTTTGCGACGTCGCTGACGCCACGGCCTTCTACCTGCGCGGCAACTTCTTCGATCGGCGCATCCAGCGCCAGCAGGTCCTTGGCCGGCTCACCATCGACATAGCCGGGGCCCACAGCGTTGATCAAAACCAGGCCGAGGAGTATCGCCGCAAGCGTGGTCGATGCATAGAACAACAAGGTCTTGCCGCCGAGTGCACCGAGGTTGCCACCTGAGCCAATACCGGCCACGCCGACGATGATCGACGACATGATGAGCGGCACGATGATCATCTTCAGCGCATTCAGAAAGATCGTGCCGATGTAATCGAAGATCGCGAGGTAGCGAATGCCGAACAGGGTCTGCTCTACGCCCGTGGCTTCGTAGGCATTGAAGATGATCCCGCCAATGATCCCGGCAAGAATAATGGCGATCAGAATCTGCCAGTGCAGCTCGAGCTTGGGCATTAGTCCCCCTTCCATGCGGTCTGGCGCTGACCGCGATTATTGCCGACGACGTTTACTGTAACAGGTCCTGTTCCTGCAGCGCGTCCTCGTTGATGATGACCTCGGCGTCGTTATACAACGCCTGCAGGAACGCAAGATAGTCACCAACACCCGAGTCCTGTGCAAGCTGCGCCTTGCCGGCGTCACGTTGCGCCAGCGGGATCGATTCCGGTCGTCCGGGCAACACTGCTTCCAGGCTGTAGACGGTGTAAGCACCGTCCAAACCTCTTACACGCCCGGTTACCGGCGAGTCCTGCGTGGGCTTCGCCGCGGCAAATATTTCAAACACGACGATCTGATCCGCCTCTGTGTCCTGGCGAGTCAGGAGGCGTGGCTCACCAACAGTTGCGCCGGCCGCTTCGGCAGCGACACCGAAGTCTTCGCCCGCGGCGATTGCGGCGAGAATCTGCTCGGCGCGTTCGATAAGAATCTGATCGGCTTTCTGCGAGCGAAGTACCGCGTCTATGTCATTGCGGACATCTTCGAGAGCCTGACGTGTCGCGGGGTTATGCTGGCTGACGCGAAAAACTGCGGCGCCATTGACGTCGATTTCGACGACTTCGGAAAGTTGTCCGCCATTCAGCACAGCGTCGTCGAATACGGCATCGATCGCAGCCTGGTTGCTGCCGAACGGTTCGCCGCCGGTACGGCCGAAGTCCTCGATCGTACCAATTTCCACACCAACCGCCGCGGCAATCGCCTGCATATCGGTCAAATCAAAAAGTGCATCGGAAAGCCGGCGTTCGAGATCGATGTACAGTGACTCGGCCTCACGATCGCGAAGCTCGGTGAGCAACTCGCCACGGACCTGGTCGAGCGCCAGCGGACCGCGCTCGAGAATGTCATCGAGCCGGACAATGTGAAAACCGAAATCGGACCGCACAGGACCCTCGAGATCGCCCTCTTGCATCGAGAAGATCGCGGCACCGAGTGCGTCGGGTAACTGGGTTTCAGTCAGTACACCGAGATCACCGCCTTGTGCTGACGTACCACCGTCCATCGAAAACTCGCCGGCGAGTGCTTCGAAGGAATCACCCGAGCGAACTCGCATAAGGATATCCTCGGTCTTCGTCAGTGCGGCTGCTTCGTCGTCGTCGAAGAGGATCAGGATGTGCCGGGCCTGCCGTTGCTCATCCTGCAAATAGCGGAACTTGTTGTCCTCGTAGTACGCGGCAAGTGTC
>Ga0209578_10001989_pt1 | contig 17745 bp, 16 predicted proteins | sample tdAd472_FD_187127 | JGI IMG/M metagenome (GOLD analysis project Ga0209578, IMG submission 187127) | Marine sediment microbial communities from the Atlantic coast under amendment with organic carbon and nitrate - tdAd47.2 (SPAdes)... | ecosystem: Environmental > Aquatic > Marine > Coastal >...
CCTCGACCGCTGGAATATCAATCGTGCGTCAGCAGATGCTGAAGCACGGCTCGACCACGATGCTCTCGAACTTGCGGCCGTCGCAAAGGCATCAGTTTCACCGCTCGACCGCCTCGAGCACGCCCTTCATCCATGGTCATCGTTCGTCATCGTGCCGCTGTTTGCCCTTGCCAACGCCGGTGTCCGCTTTGTTGGCAACGACGCGACCTTCGTTGAACAGGTCTTTAGCCCTGTCGCACTCGCCGTTGCGGCGGGTCTCCTCATCGGTAAGCCGCTCGGCATCACGGTCGCCACTTGGATAGGTCTCAAACTCAATCTCGGCGTTCTCCCGCCTCGAACCACGATGAAGACCGTGCTCGGGCTCGGAGCGCTCGCTGGTATCGGCTTCACCGTGTCGCTATTTGTGACGGAGCTCGCGTTCTCCGATCCCATCCTCGCTGACGAAGCAAAACTTGGCATCTTCATCGGGTCGGGTATCGCCGGCATCCTCGGCTATCTCATACTGAGAACTATGAAGACGCCACAGGAGGACTTCGACGACGCGCTCGTCGGCCTCGACCGCGATCCTGGGTGACCTCAGGAACAATCCGAACTCCCTCACCGTTCCAATCAACGTGAGTACAGGGCCAAACCCGTTCAAAGTTGCAGCTTCAATGCTGAAGGCTCGCCGCGTGCGCAAGCCGAGCTTCGCACTGGATGAAGCAGATGCGGTGGCGGCGCCGAACCACGCCGCCCTCACCCCCGTCCTCGAGACGGTCTCGACCGTTGGCGTGTGGTCACTTCCGTCCGAGGTCGAGCGGCTGCACGGGTACGTCGCCGACGTGGCAACGGTAGATCCCAATGCCTTGCACCGGGATGATGCCTTGGCCCTCTGGATCAATCTCTACAACGCCGGTGCCCTCATCGTCGCTGGAACGGCGGCCGCCGACCGCTCAGACTCAGTACTCAGGGTCCCTGGGGGATTCTCAGAGCCATTGGTCAGGATTGACGGCGAGGCACTTTCGCTCGATGCTATCGAGCACGGAAAGATCCGCCGCTTTGGCGATCCAAGGATCCATGGAGCGCTGGTTTGCGGATCGGTCTCGTGTCCGACGCTCAGGGCGACCCCGTTCATCGGTGACGGCATCGACGCACAACTCGACGCGCAGATGCGCGCTTTCGTGACCAATGGCGGAGGGAGTGTCGATCAATCGGCAGGCATTCTGACGTTGTCGAGGGTCTTCAAGTGGTATGGCAGAGATTTCACATCGACCAACCGGATGCCGACCATTATTCCGGCGGGTTCCAGAAAGGTGGCATCAGCCGTGGCCAACTGGTTCTCACCTTCCGACGCCGACTACATCAGACAGGAGAAGCCGAAGGTGGCCTTCGCCTCCTACGACTGGGCGCTCGGCTGCTCGATTGCTTGAGCCGCACGCCTTGCACCGAGCGCAAACAGCGCAATTGCGAGGACTGCTGCCGCCATGTCGTACGGCAGGACAAGGGTCATGAGCTTCTCACCCGACACGATCCATTCGCCTGAGGCACCGAAGCCGACAGCCTCGATATATCGCCAGATCGACCACACGCAGAACAGGCCGATACCGAGGCCCGCAACGCCAGCGATGAGGCGCCCCCACAAGCGGTGGCAACCGATGACGACGGCGGCTGTGACCCACGCGATGTCGAGTGCGGATATCAGTTGCAGGAACTGGGTTGAGGGATCGAATCGCAGCGCGGCCGACGATGCGAGCGTTACAAGCCCTACGACTCCGGTGGCAAGGACAATCAGACCGATGCCGCTTGCCCACAGGCGAGCCGAGGCAGTCCATCCTGAGCCGGCGAACCAGTCGGCGCCGCTCAGATCAACGAGAGCAATCGAGAGACCGAGCCCAAACAGCACGAGAAGGCTCAGGTGGATGAGGAAGATGGTCGAAGGGTCCGCCGACGCGGGAACGAAGAGCAGGAGGACTGAAATCCCAAGTCCTGCTGCCAGCCAGAGAACGCTTCGGACGAGCGCTCGCTCGATGGGAACCATCAGACCTTGATTCCGCGCTTGCCTATGGCACCGTCTCGGATTCGCTTCTCGGCGAGGGCGATGTAGTCCATGTTCAACTCGTATCCAACGTAGTGACGGCCGGTTTCGACTGCAGCAACGGCGGTGGAACCCGATCCGAGGAACGGGTCGAGGATGAGATCCCCCTCGAAGGTGTAGAGCTCAATGAGCCTCCTCGGCAGCTCGACGGGGAAGGGAGCGGGATGGCCGACCCTCCGTGCAGACTCGGGAAGAATGTCCCAGATTGAGACCGTCGCTTCGAGGAACTCCTCCTTAGAGATGGTGTCCTCGCCCTTCCTCACACGAGAGAACGATCCTTTGGAGCCGACGAGCACATACTCATGGACATCACGAAGGGTTGGATTCTTCGCTGACATCCACGATCCCCATGCGCAGCTGCCTCCAGCAGATTTTGCCTTCTGCCAGATGATCTCCCCACGAAGGTCGAACCCAATGTCCGTCAGGAGTTCGCCGATGTACTGATTGAGCGGTAGGTATGGCTTACGCCCGAGGTTGGCGACATTGATAGCGATCCTGCCCCCAGGCTCAATCACTCTCCATGACTCGGTGAATACATCACGGAGGAGCTGCATGTACTCGTCAATGTCGAGATCTTCGTCGTAGTCCTTGCCAACGTTGTAGGGAGGTGATGTGACCATCAACGCGACGCAGTTGTCCGGAATCTGATCCATCGAGGTCGACGATTGGCAAAAGAGGCGGTCAACGATCGACGCTGGTGCGTCGACGAGCGGGCCGATGTCGGCTACGTCACGTGCGGTCGCCATTCGTCTCGAGTAGTACTCCGACGAATCGTGCCCTTCGCGCTTACCAGTCCCGAAGCTAGCCGTGCTTGTCGCCACTGTGCCTCCTCGCCGCGAACCGTAGCATCGCGCCCTCGTCATCAGCAGCACCGATATGTGTCTAGGAGACGACAGCCTTGTAGGAGCCGAGGTTCAGGATCGTTGCCGCATTTGCGGGGGGCGGTTCAAGCACCCGTCGAAGACCATCGACACCCGGAGCGTGGGTGAGGTCGATGAACGACCGATAATTCCATGCAGCGCCGGCTGGGCGCGACTCAATTCGGGTGAGGTTCGCGCCACGGAGACCCAACTCTGTGAGGACAAGGGCAAGCGACCCAGGCGTGTGGGCAAATGTCACGACGATGGTCGTCTTGTCGTCGTCTTCGTTGACCTCGGGGTCTCCGACGTGGATCACAACAAACCTTGTGGTGTTGTGAGCTTTGTCGAGCACGTCCTCCTTGAGCACGACGAGACCGTGCGCCTCGCCAGCTTTCTGAGGAGCAAGCGCTCCGACACTCGGGTCTCCACCTTCAGCAACCTGCCGGACGGCGCCTGCTGTGTCATGCGTCGGCACGGGTTCAATTCCAAGGGCGTACAAGACACGTTCTGCCTGGGCGAGAGCCTGTGGGTGGCTCCTCACCTCCACCAGGTCGTCGAGCGATGCGCCAGGCAGCCCGTGCAGGGTGTGCCGGACTTCAACCAAATGTTCAGCGAGGATTGAGAAGCGAACGTGAGAGTCGTCGCCAGGCAGACGGTCGAGGACGGGAAGGACCGATCCCGTTGTCGAGTTCTCGACCGGTACTACGAGACGGTCCACTGAGCCGCTCTCGAGGGCGGCAAATGCAAGCGCAAAGCCTCTGTACCCGATGAGTTCCCCATCCGGATACAACTCTGTGGACGCCTGATGGCTGTAACTATGTGGTTCGCCTTGATACCCGATGATCATCGGGGCACGATACCCCGCACCCGGCTCGCTCCGTCAGCAGGCCAGGGTCAGGGATCCTCTGGGGGGAATCCGAAGCGTCATAGGCGACGTCGGCGGACGTGAGCCGTCAACGACATCAGGCACCCCCGGATTGGCCTGGTCTATGGTCACACATGCCGATTGAGTTGGAGACACGATGGTTGAAGCGTTGGACAGTGTCTTTGAGGGTTCGATCCCCGATATCTATGACCGGTATCTCGTCCCTTTGATCTTCGAGCAGTATGCGAGCGACCTCGGGCAGCGCGTCACCGATGCTGGACCCGATGATGTGCTGGAAGTGGCTGCGGGAAGTGGCGTCGTCGGCCGCGTCGTCGCCGACGTGCTGGGGCCCTCTGCTAGGTACGTAGTGTCGGACTTGAATCAACCCATGTTGACTCGCGCCGAATCGCTACAGGCGCACCCGGAGCGGATCGAGTGGAAGCAAGCGGATGTGATGGACCTGCCATTCGAAGACGGCACATTCGACATGGTGCTGTGTCAGTTCGGTGCCATGTTCTTCCCCGACCGGGTGAAGGCATACAGCGAAGTTCGTCGCGTTCTTCGCGAAGGTGGCGATTTTGTCTTCAGCATGTGGGACACACTCGAAGTGAACGAGTTCGCGTTCGAAGTAACCCGTGCCCTTGCCGAGCTCTTCCCCGACGACCCTCCAAGTTTTCTCGAACGCACTCCGCACGGCCACTACAGGCCCGATGAATACCACTCTGACCTCGCCGCTGCTGGGTTCAACCATGTCACGATTGAATCCGTCACAGCCATCAGCAGTGCTGCGGACCCATCAGAGCCCGCAATCGCCTACTGCCAAGGCACCCCACTCCGAACCGAAATCGTAGCCAGGGATCCGAACGCTCTTGAGAGTGCCACGAAGCAGGCGGCACTGGCAATACGCGAACGGTTCGGGAACCACCACATCTCTAGCCGAGTACAGGCCTTCGTGATCACCGCCAGCTAGGCAGGTCAGCGCGAGGCCCCCACCTGGGCGAGCAGAACGGTCATCACCGGCCGCTGAGATACTCGGCGATCGCAGCGACCATCTCGCTGTAGAAGACTTCATAGGTCTCCTTCGTCACGTACCCAATGTGCGGGGTCGCCAGCAAACCATCCATATCCCTCAAGGGGTGGTTCGGCGCCAGGGGCTCCTCGTCGAAGACATCAACTGCCGCACCGGCGATCGCGCCAGACCCCAATGCACGAACGAGCGCGTCAACGTCCACAATCGCAGACCGCGAGGTGTTGATCAGATAGGCATCTGGCCGCATCATCTCGAACTCGCGATCGCCGACCATTCGTTTCGTTCTCTCGCTGATTCTGAGGTGGATGGAAACAAAGTCGGATTCTTGAAATAACTCACCGCGGCTCAGTTTCGGTACTCCGACTTCCTCCGACCGCTCCTCGGTCAGGTTTTCACTCCAGGCTCCTACCTCCATCCCGAATCCGGCGGCGAGGAGCGCAACTTGAGAGCCAAGTCGCCCGAGGCCGAGTAGCCCGAGCCTCGCTCCCCTCAGGTCGCGACCGAGGCCGACCTGCCATCCGCCGGCTCGCACTGAGCGAGTCTCAGGCTGCAGGCCACGGGCAAGGCTCAGAATCAAAGCCATCGTCAGCTCTGCGGTGGCGTGGCCGGGGGAACTCGTGGTGCTCACCGCGACCCCGAGGTCTCGACATGCCCGCAGATCGATCGCAGCGTTATTGCGTCCCGTCGAGGCGAGGAGTCGAAGATTCGGCAACCGCGTCAGAACCCGTCGAGGGAACTCCGTCCTCTCTCTCATGACCCCTACGATCTCGAACGGCTCAAGTCGACTCACCAAGTCGTCTTCGGTAGCGCAACGATCTCTGAAGAACGTGACGTCGACACCGTCCGGCAAACTGGACCAATCGGCGCATGATTCAGCTACACCTTGGTAGTCGTCAATCACAGCAATACGGACGCTCATCTCGCCTCTCGTCTGGTCAGACCTCAGCGCCCGAGTCGGCGAATTCTTCTTTGATCTTCCCCCCACGAACTCGATCGAGAATCTGGGGAAGGAACAGGACGACCACTACAGCCACCGCGAGGCCAATGTTCAGCGGCCCGTCGAAGAAGGTCAGATAGTTGCCATCATCGGCGACGAGTGCCCGGCGAAAGTTCTGTTCGAGGTCGTCTCCGAGAATGAGGCCAAGAAGGATGGGGGCAAGGGGCACGTCCATTTTCCGCGCGAAATACCCGATGATGCCGAAGACAGTCATGATCGTGATGTCGAGAGAACTGTTGTTGACCGAGTACACCCCGATATAGGAAATCACCAAAATCACAGGCATCAGGAACCATGTGGGAATCTTCAGGATCTGGACGAAGACATTGACCAACGGGAAGTTGAGAAGCAGCAGGATCGCGTTTCCGATGAACATCGACGCTATCAAGGTCCATATGAGCTCCGGCGAGTCTTCGAAGACGTTCCCGCTCCCAGGACGAACGCCCATGGAGATCAGGATGCCGAGCAGAACCGCGGTGGTTCCCGATCCAGGTATGCCAAGCGTGAACAGAGGAACGAGGGAACCTCCGGCGGCGGCGTTGTTCGCCGACTCCGGTGCCGCCACCCCTCGGATGTCGCCTTTCCCGAATGTCTCGTCGCGATCTGACAAGCGACGTTCGAGTCCATAGGACATGAAACCCGCAACAGATGCCCCGGTACCCGGCAACAGCCCGATGAAGAACCCAACGAATGAACCGCGGATGATTGCGCCAAGCGAGAACATGAACTCCTTGAAGGAGACCCATATCCGTTCAGCTTTCACAAATGCGGTTTCCTCCCCCATGACCCTGTCCTCAAGCAGTGTCAGTACCTCACTCACGGCAAAGAGCCCTATCGCGATGATGACGAAATCGAGGCCTTCCTGGAGCTTCAATTCGCCGAACGTGTACCGGACGACTCCCGTCTGTAGATCGGTGCCGACAGTCGCGAGCATCACACCGAATACCACAGCCAGCAGACCCTTGATGAGGCTTTTGCCAGCCAAACTCGAGACCGTTGCAAACGCGAGAATCACGACCATGAACTTCTCGGGCGATTGGAACTGGATCGTGATTTCCGCCAGCGGCGGTCCAAACAACATCAATCCAATGACAGCACCGATGCCGGCAATGAACGAGCCAATTGCCGATATCGCGAGCGCTTGACCTGCTCTTCCTTGCTTCGCCATCTGGTAGCCGTCCAGGGTCGTCACGACCGAGGAAGCTTCGCCGGGCACGTTGAGCAGGATGCTCGTCGTCGAACCCCCGTACTGAGTTCCGTAGTAGACACTCGCCAAGAGAATCAATGTCGAGGCGTCTCCGAGCCCCAACCCGAGGGTGATAGGGAAAAGTATGGCAACGCCCGTGATTGGTCCGATTCCAGGAAGAACGCCAATCAACGTGCCGAGAAGACATCCGATGACGGCAAGCAAGAGGTTCTCAAGGGTCAAGGCAGCGGCGAAGCCATCCCACAGGTTGAAGTCCGAGGCAAGAATCGGGCTGAGGTCCATCAAAAGCCACCCCACCATCCTGCGGGCAACCGCAGTTCAAGCCAATTGTTGAAGACGAAGGCAACGACGACCGAGAACACAAAGGCCATCGGTGCCAACTTTCGAATGGGCCCTTTGAAGAAGAGCCCGATGACAATCGCAAGGAGCGTGCTCGCCACAACAAAACCCAGGGGTTCGAGCAACTGGCCAAACAAAAACGAAGTTGCGACAACGGCCCCAAGCTGCGACCAAGCGGACAACGAGCCCCAAGATGGCGACTCGCCGGGCTTGATGATTAGCACGAGGGCAAGCAACGAGAACAGGATGCCTACGAGAGTTGGCAACGTTTTGGGACCGACCGGGCCGGTACCAAATGTCGTCAGGTTGAAATTTCGGGTCTCGAGCACGTACCAGATACCGAGTGCAAGGCACACGAAGCCCAGTGTTCTGTCGCTGCCGTGTCGACCCTTCCCCGACCGAGCCGAGGAGGAATCTGACTGACTGGCAGACTGTGGCGTTTGCCCTGAAGCGTTGGCCATGTCAGTCAGATCCCTCCTACTCGGTTGGTGTCAGCTCAGATCAGGCTATTCAGCTACGAGTCCGTAGGGTTCGGACAGTGTGCGGAAGCTGTCTACTGCATCGAGTGCATAGGCAGTGAAGTCGTCACCGAGGAGTCGCAGCGGCAACAGACCGTTGTCTGCTCTCGCAATCGCCCACTCAGGTGATGCCTCGACCTTGCCTAGCGCATCAACCCAGAAGTCGTAAGCCGCGTCGCTCATCCCTCCTGGAGCCAGCAGACCACGCCAAATCGGGAAGATCGTCTCATAGCCCAACTCAATCGTGGTCGGAGCGTCATAGCCATCAATGCGGTCTTCGCCGAGCACCGCAAGAACACGTAGATCTCCAGCCTCAAGGCTTCCGAACGTCTCTGATACGTCACCAGTGAAGACCTCGATCTCGCCGCCGAACAGCGCGTTCTGAGCCTCACCGCCACCGTCATAGGCAACCCAAGGGACTGCTGCAGGATCGACACCGATCTCAGTCATGAACAGCAAGACCTTGAAGTGATCTTGGCCACCAACCGGTGAACCACCACCGAATACGACCGAACCGGGATCTGCCTGCACCGCAGCCACCAACTCATCAAGAGTCGTGAACGGACTATCAGGCCTCACCGATATCACACCGAAGTCAGCGCCAATCGCCCCGATCCAACGGAACTGATCTGCTTCCAAACCGGTGTACTGGTTCTGGGCGAAACGGATCGCGGTTGCCGGGGAGGCAGCGATCGTCAAGTCATTGTCATCGGAACGGTTCCCAGCAATATCGGCAAATGCGACAGCACCGCCACCGCCAGGCTGATTCGTCGTAATCACATTCCCCGTCGAACCCTGATTCTCAAACAAGAACCCAATCGTCCGACACGTGAAGTCCCAACCACCACCGGGATCCGACGGCGCAACACACTCAGGCGCATCCGGAGCAAACGGCTCCGATGACGCCGCTGTCGTTGTTGGCGCGTCAGTCTCGTCGGTAGCGTCATCTCCTCCGCAAGCGGCGGCGACAAGCGCGATGCTCATCACCAGTACAAACAGTGGTCTCAATCGACGCATAGCGTCCTCCTCCTCGGTTCGGGCGCGCTCCGATGACGCAGCCACATTCGAAGGTTCGGCGGAGGCCACAGTTGCGTCAAGGGTTTAGGACGTATTGGTCACAAAGGAGAAACTGGTCAGAATCCAACGTCGGTTTCAACAGCTACCGTGCGCCCATGTCCACCACTCCATGGTTTCGCAGGCTGTTCACCCAAACGCTAGCGATCCAGTTCGTGATCATCGCGCTCGTGCTTGCGGTTGCCGCTATCGCGTTCGCCAGACAGGTCCAGGCAACGATCGAAGAGCAATATGGCATGAGGTCTCTCGCCGTAGCGGAGACCGTCGCCGCGATGCCAATCGTGCGCGACAACATCGCTGATCCGACCTCTGCAGTCTTGCTTCAGCCGGTGGCTGAAGCGGTACGTTTGGCCACCGACGTGTCGTTCGTCGTGATCGCCGACATCGAAGGCGTGCGACGCACTCACCCCTCGCCGGACCGAATCGGACAACCAGTTTCCACCGATCCGAGCGAGACCCTCTCAGGGGTCTCCGGGATCTACACGCAGACCGGAACGCTAGGGAGATCCGTGCGAGGAAAGGCACCGATCTTCTCCGAGGATGGAGAAGTCGTCGGACTCGTATCGGTCGGAGTGCTGTCGGTCACCGTCACCGAGGCCTTTCGCGCCCGTGCGCCTGCGGTGCTCCTCGGCAGCTCGCTAGCGATGGCGCTTGGCGCGCTCGGCGCTTGGTACCTGGCGCGGCGAATCCGCAGACAAACCCTCGGTTTGGAACCAGCTGAGATAGCCGCACTTCTCGAGCGGCGGGAAGCGATGCTCCTCGGAATCAGAGAAGGAGTTGTCGGTCTCGATGCTGGAGGTCAGGTGAACCTCGTGAACCCGGAAGCATCTCACCTCCTCGGCATTACCCAGGCCGATCTTGGGGAGCTACTGGTCGATGCGGTGCCATCGGCGGCATTGCAACACCTTTTGGCGGAGCCGATTGAGTATCACGACGTTGAACTCACAATCAGCGATCGAGCGCTGGTGGCGAATGTGATGCCGGTCTCGGTACGAGGACAGCATGTAGGCACCGTTGTTACGTTGCGCGACCGAACGGACTTCGAGAGCTTGGTCGGTGAGCTAGAAGCCGTCCAGGGTCTGGTCGAAGCTCTTCGGGCACAGGCTCATGAGTTCTCGAACACTCTGCACACGATCTCCGGTCTGATCGAGTTGGAGCGAGCGCCCGAAGTAGTCGATCTGATTGCCGTCCACTCGGACTCACACGACCACGTGACTGAGGCCTATGAGACGTCTCTTCCCGATCCTCTGCTTGTCGGCCTTCTCATCGCGAAGTCGGCGATAGCTGCGGAACGCGGCATTCGATTCTCTGTTGAGGTGACCAACCTTGAGGGTCGCGTCCTGCTCGGATCTCGCGAATTGATCACCGTCATTGGGAACCTTGTCGACAACGCGTTTGAAAGCGTCGCTGGGCCTAAGAACGGCGAGGCAATGGTCTGGTTGCAAATGTCTCGGGCAGAGGATTCTCTATCGCTCACGGTTTCGGACAACGGTCAGGGGCTTTCGCCTATGGTTCGGGCGGCGATGTTTGATGAGGGATTCACCACCAAGGAAACGAGTTCACACGCAGGAATCGGTCTGTCGCTTGTGGCCGAGGCGGTAGCCACACTCGGCGGATCCATCGACATTCAGGATGGCGACGGCACTACGTTGGTCGTGCGGATACCAGTCGCCTTCGCCTCTCAGCAAGAGCCGGTCGAATGATCTCTGTACTCATCGTTGAGGACGACTTCCGGGTCGCAGACGTCCATCGCGAATTCGTCGAACGATGTCCGGGGTTCAAAGTTGCAGCGGTGGCTTTGACAGCGAGCCAAGCAGTCGAGATGAACAAGCGTCTGGCACCGGACCTCATCCTTCTTGATTTGTACCTTCCCGACGATCACGGTCTCGACATCGTTGCCAAACTCCGATCTGAGTCGGGGGCTGATGTGATTGTCGTGACGGCTGCCAGGGATGTTTTGAACGTCAGGTCGGCAATGCAACACGGTGCTCTCTTTTACATCGTGAAGCCGTTTCGCTTTGCATCATTCCGCGAGCGCCTTGAAGCGTACGCCCAGCTGAGATCTCGACTCATCGCTGAACCGGAAATGACGCAGGAGGCAATCGACGCGGCGTACAGCGAACTGCGGACGCCGTCAGTCGATCTGCCAAAGGGGCTGAGCACGCAGACCATGGAAATCGTTGAACAAGCGCTGCGGCAATCAGACGAGAGCCTCACCTCCGAAGCAATCGCTCATGTTGCAGGGATCAACCGGGTGACTGCTCGCCGCTACCTCATCCATCTTGTCGAAGTAGGACGTGCTCAGGTGAGGAGCGAATACGGATCGCCGGGGCGTCCCAAACATTTGTATGCCCCGACCTCGACGGACTCACCGAACTGAAGAGTTATGGCCCGTCGTTGACGGTCTGACATACCTCGACGCTAGTCCACCGAGTCGTCGTCGTCCTCAAAGCGAGTGTCAATATCGATTTGCGTTTGAGATGTTCGTCGCCAGCGTTGATACGCCACGACCATGGCGAAACCCGCAAAGACCACAACCGCTGCGGCAACTTGTATTCCGGAATCCATCGCGCCGCCTCAGTAGCTTGTCGCAACTCTAGCTCGACTCCGGTGCAGCCATTTGATTGCACCTCGGCATGCGCAACCCCGGCTAGCCGATGACGAGAATCCCATCTTCGTCGCAGAAGACACGCTCGCCGGGCGCAAAGGTCAGCCCGCCGAAAGTCACCCGAGTGTCTATCTCGCCTGTACTCATCTTGGAACTCTTGCGTGGGTTGGTGCCGAGTGCCTTGATCCCGATCGGAATCTCGGCGAGAACGAGTCGGTCTCGAACCGCACCGTTGATGATGAGTCCGGTCCATCCGTTGGCTGCCGCAAGACCGGCGATGAGGTCCCCGGATAGGGCTGTCCTGAGTGATCCACCCCCATCGATAACGAGCACGGAACCAGCGCCCTCGGTCGACAGGATGCTCTTTATCAAGCCGTTGTCTTCAAGACACTTCACGGTCCGGATTACTCCTGAGAAGCGGTTTCTGCCGCCAAGATCGAGAAACTGGAGTTCACACGTCCGTACAGCTGCTCCGGCGTCGGTGAGGTCGTCGACCAGGTCGACAGTCGGCTCACCGGCCGCGAATCGCGCGGAGTAGTCGCTCATGTCGCGTTTAGCGGGTGCGTTCGTCGAGGAGCATGGCGAGGTCACGAACGACGACTTGCTCCTCGGCACCGATTTCCTTGACACCGTCGTCGATCATCACATAACAGAAGGGGCAGCCGGTCGCGATGATGTCGGCGCCGGTACCCACTGCTTCCTCGGTTCGCTCGATGTTGACCTTCTTGCCAGCATCCTCTTCGAACCAGAACTTGCCCCCACCGGCGCCACAGCAGAACGATCCTGTGCCGTTCCGTTCCATCTCGACACGAATACCGGATGAGTCGACGATGGTCCTCGGAGCAAGGAATGTGTCGTTGTGGCGGCCGAGGTAGCACGGGTCGTGGAACACGATGGATTCACCGGTCGATGTAGGCGTCAGGCGACCGTCCTCCACCAGCTGGCTCAGCAACTCGGAGTGATGGACGACGGTGTAGTCGCCTCCAAACTGTGGATATTCGTTGCCAAGCGTGTTGAAGCAATGGGGGCACTGGGTGATGATCTTGTCAACGCCGATGTCGTTGAGCGTCTCGATGTTCTGAAGCGCAAGACCCTGGAACACGTACTCATTGCCGGTCCTCCGAGCAGGGTCGCCGGTGCACAGTTCCTTCGCCCCAAGGATGCCAAAGTCAACGCCTGCCTTGTGGAGCAACCGGGCCGTAGAGATCGTCACGTTTCGGTTCCGGTCGTCGTAGGAGCCAGCGCACCCGACCCACATGAGGTACTCGGCGGTCACTCCTGGCTCACCAAGCCGCTTGACTTCAAAGTCGAGTTGGTCGGTCCAATCCCCCCGTGTTGTCTGATCCATCCCATATACGTTGGAAGAGTTCTCCATCGAGACATACGCTTTGCCGAGCTCGGAGGGGAAGTCGGATTCCATCAGCGACAGATACCGTCGCATATCAAGAATCTTGTCGACGATCTCGATGTCGGCTGGACAGATCTCATCGCATGCACGGCATGTTGTGCAAGCCCACACCTCTTCTGGTGTGATCATCTGAAAGACATTGTCCGATGAAACGGTGATACCCATATCGACGCCGACCGGCGGCGAAATTGGGGGCTCGGCGGTGGCAGCGGCAACCGTTCCGAGCTTCAGCACGATCTCTCTCGGATCGAGTGTCTTTCCGGTCGTGTTCGCAGGACACACGGATGTACAGCGGCCACAGATGGTGCAGGCATCCGTGTCGAGCAACTGTTTCCACGTGAACTCGCCAATCGTGGCCGCCCCGACCGACTCGATGTCCGTCGCCTCCATGAGATTTGGCATCTCGCGCATCGCACCCTTGGGCCGCTCACGCGGCGAGAGGGCAAGGTTGACGGGCGTCGTAATCATGTGCCGGAGCTTGGTGACCGGGAGAATGACGAGGAACCCAAGGAACGCCACAAAGTGCAGAACCCACAAGGTCTGGTGAATAGCCGATGCAGAAGCAGCAGGTATAAGGCTCGCAAGCGGATACCCGATAAACGACCACGTCTCGAAGTCCGGCTGACCGGCAAGTGAAATCCGGGCCGCTTCCGTGAGCAATCCGGTCACGCCGATGGCGGCCAGGATGAACAGGATCCAAGCGTCCTCGGGACGAGACTTCGTGCGAATGCGAGCAGGTTTGACGCCGTACCGACGGACCGCGGCCCATGCCACGCCGACGAGAAAGGCGAGACCGGCGGCGTCGAGGATCAGTGAATAGACCTGATAGACAGTCCCTTCAAGGAACTTCAAGTCAACAGGCAGCAGATGATCAATCTCAAGGGTGACGGTTCCAAGGAAGAGCAGAATGAAGCCGTAATACATCAGGGCGTGCATCACGCCTGCTGCAGGATCCTCCATGACCGTCCGCATCGACACACCGTCGCGGAATCGATGGAGGCGACGCTTGAACTGGCCGCTTCGTTTTTCCCATGACCCCCGTTCCCAGTTACGTGCTCGGAGCGCAAAGAGTCCAATCGAGATGCCAAGGAACGCCGACACGAGCACATAGAACAAGGCGACCAGGATGTCTGGGATGTTCCCAAAGACCTCTCGTCCAACCTCTGGGTCGACATGATCGGGCAGAGATCCCAGCCACCACAACGCCAGCGTTCCGAGGACCGCGGATACCGCGATTGCGCCAACAATCGTCGATGCGGCGACCCTCGGTTGACTCGTCTCCTCAGTTGTTTCGGTGGGCGTCACGAGTCTCCTCGGGATCCGCGACCTGTCGGTGGTTGCCTGTCAACCGAAGGGAAATCGGACGACGGCAACCTAACCAGGTCAGTTCTCAGTTGGCGGCTCTGGCTCAGGGGTTGGCGACGGCGCAGGTGCTGAGGACAATCCCAGTTCAGCTTTCAGCTCTTCGAGTTTCGCATCGGCCTGGGCAACATTGATTGCTGCCTTCAATTCGGCTTCAGCGCCTTCGGGAGTCGCCTCGTGAAGTTCGGCGTTGGCCATTGCTTCGGCCTTCCTCCGCTCAATCTTGGCCTCAACCTGATCGAGGGATGGACCATCGTCTGACATCGAGACCGACATCGACTGGACAGCATCGTTGACCGCTTCCTGCATCTTGGCCTGCTCGAGCTGTCCGAGCAGCTCCATCCTCTTTGCTGAGAGCTCTTGGAGACGCATAGCGTTCGCCTGGACAGCGTCCTTTGCCTGCTCGGCCTGACCCTGTGCAACGCCGTACTGCTCCTTGAGCGATGCGAGGTTGTTCTCTGAAGCCTGCAGCTTCATCGCGATCGACTGGGCAGCCTGCGTCCACTTCTCGACCCCATCGCCGTCACCGGCGTTCTTTGCTGCCTCGGCCTTGAGGATTGCCTGTTTGGCCATCTCTCTGGCTTCGCCCGCGGTGTCAGCTGCCTTGTCAATCTGGCTATCGAGTTGTGTGCGGTGCGCGATCACCTTTGCGGCCTGATTGCGGAGATCCTGATCCTGCTTCTTGGCTTCGCTGATCGCTGCCTCGAGTTCGATCTTTGGATCCATGGCCTTTTCAGCCGTCGTCGAGAACAGTGCCTTTAGATAGGCCCAAATACGAGAGAACATCGATACCCCAACCGTCGCTTGCGTTGCAAGGCGATACTAGATGGTTTGGGACACGCGCGTTCGGTGTCTACCCGCGGCGGCGTCCGCCGCGGCTGCCCCTGCTCTTCGGTGTCGACGATCGGGATCGCCTTCCCGTGCTGCTGCCTCCGGTCCATCCCCCGCCTCCGGTCCAGCCGCCTGAGGATCTGCGCCCGCCGAGGCCTTGCATCGCCTGCATCGCGACCAAGACAGCCATGAGACCCTCGGACCCGTACTCGCTCTTGCGTTTGTCTCGTCGGTGGTACTCAGGAAGCGTCTTTGGAAGCTGGGAGCCTGAAGATGTTGAAGTGCGTGGTTCAGCTATCTCGGGAGGCGGTGTCTTCGGTGGCTCCGGCTTAACCGGCTCTGGAGGAAGATCGTTGCCATCAAGAAGTGCCTCGGCGCAATCCAGTTTCCAGATTGTCACGTCAAGATCAAAACTGAGATCGAGCAAACCGTTGGGAGTATTGGCTGCAGCCAACCGATCGGTCGCTGTGGTGAAGGCAGCACTTGCCTCGTGGTAGAACCGGCTGGCCGCTTGGTCGCCAGCTTGCCGGACCTCATCCTCGAGCTCGAGGATGTCATTCGCGATAGCGTCGATCTGTGCCTGAATCGGTTCCTTGGCCGCAGCCAGCTCTTCGGCCCTTTTGACCTTTCGAGATCGAGACGAGCGCCACGCGAGGAAGATGATGCCGCCAGCGATAATCAGCACGAACAGGACGAACCCCCACCCACTCTTGCCTGCGGTCGACACGTTTGAGCAGACCTCCGCGGCTCCGGTCAGCGAGTTGACGAATGTCCGCACGACATCGTTGTCAGAGGCGACCGAGTTCGCTTCGTCCAGCGCTGTGTTGAACTGCGCAATCGACCAGAACTCCTCGGTGTCGCGGTAACCAATCGATTGTGGTGCAACGGTGAACACGGTTCCAGCCGTGTCGAGTTCCGCCAACATCGCATCCGAGAAGGTGGTCGCCCCACCGCCCGGCTCGTCCACGAGCACAACGACCGAGAGGTTCCCACCTGCATTCCTGGCATCGGTCACTGAAGCTGATACGCAATCGTCGGTAGCCGATGTCCCCGAGTCGACGTGGAACCCAGTCTCTGCCACCTCCTGCGCGATGTCAGAGGGAGAAGCGGCAACGAGGAACAGCATTGCGAGAGCCGCGGCGACATACTTCATGCGCTGAAGGGTACTCACACCTTCACCTGCCCTATTTGCCGACAAGGGCACGAAGAAAGAACGACACATTTGCCGGGCGTTCGGCCATACGGCGGGTCAGATACGGATACCATGCCTCGCCGTATGGGACATACACACGCATGTCGTATCCCTGTTCGACGAGGTCAAGCTGTCGATCTCGTCGTACCCCGTACAACATCTGAAACTCCCACGGCTGAGATCTGGTCGGAGCGTGTCGGAGGGCACACTCGATTCGTGCGTCATCGTGGGTAGCAATGGCGGGTTTCACGCCAGTGTCCGCCATCAGGACAGCGGTGAGATGGTCGAATGCCCCATCGACATGGGACCCGCTCTGATGTGCAATCTCGGCTGGTTCGGCATAGGCGCCTTTGCACAACCGAATGTGGCCTCCAATGGACCGAATTCGTTCGATGTCCGCCGGCGAGCGGAGCAGATAGGACTGGATGGCTATCCCGAGATTCCCGTGCGTCTTCTGAGCCGCCTCGTACAGGCGGATCGTGGTCTCGGTGTATTCCGACTCCTCCATGTCGACCGTGACGGTCGTTCCGACCTCCATGGCTGCAATCGCAAGGCGATCGAGGTTCGCCGAAGCGACGTCATCGTCGAATCCCATCCCGAGTTGAGTGAGTTTGATCGACACGTTGGCATCGAGGCCGTGAACACCAATCTCGCCGATACATGCGAGATATGACTCGGTGGCAGCCATCGCTTCGGCTACGGAAGTCACGTGTTCGCCAAGGTAGTCGAGGGACACTTTCAGTCCTGCGCCGTTCAGGTCCCTCGCGACTGCAACCGCTTCCTCGAGCAGCGCGCCAGCTACAAACCGATGCGCAACTGCCTTGCCTGCCTTTGTGTCTGTGATCAGCTTCCGCGTCGCCGACCGGTTCGTGACGGAAAGCACCGCAGAGCGAATCATCGTTCGCCTGCGCCCCGACCGAGTTCTCTCGATCGTGTCGCGGCGGCTTGGACTGCATCCTCCAGCAAGGCACGGAACCCTCCGTCTTCGAGGACATGCATAGCGGCAGCCGTCGTCCCGCCAGGTGACGTCACCTGGCCTCGAAGCCGAAACGCCGACTGGTCGGACTGCATCAGGAGTTCACCGGAGCCCCTGATCGTCTGGTGGACGAGCTTCTCGGCCGCGTGGTGAGGCAGCCCCTCGCGGATAGCGGCTTCGATGAGAGCCTCGGCGAGGAGAAACACATAGGCGGGCCCGGTCCCTGACACAGCGGTCACGGCGTCGAGCAGATCTTCACTCAATTCAATGGTCTGGCCAACCGCACCGAGTACCTCGCTGGCCCTGGCCACGTCGGTATCCGATGCCGTGCTGCCGACGGCCAGGGCCGTCATGCCGAGATCGACCGCGGCAGGCGTGTTTGGCATGGCTCTGACAATCGGACT
>Ga0209578_10001995_pt1 | contig 17708 bp, 19 predicted proteins | sample tdAd472_FD_187127 | JGI IMG/M metagenome (GOLD analysis project Ga0209578, IMG submission 187127) | Marine sediment microbial communities from the Atlantic coast under amendment with organic carbon and nitrate - tdAd47.2 (SPAdes)... | ecosystem: Environmental > Aquatic > Marine > Coastal >...
TTCGTCTCTTGGTCGTCTTACTTGTGTTTTGCGTGAAATGCCGGTTGTCGCACCGGCGGGCGGGTGGCCGTGCCTGCCTCACGCAGACGAAAGTGGCCAAGAAAAAAGGGCCGCAAGCATCCCGCTTCCAGCCCTTCAGAATTCTATGTCAAACGATTGGTGACGGTGCTTATCAGGTGCACTGCCAGGAGTGGCTCACAGGTTTTATCTCCAGTGTGGTGCCATTATAGACATGATCGCCGCCGAGCGTTTTGTCACCGTTAAGCTTCCGCCCGCCCTTGACCAACTCAAATTTCTTCATCTCAAGATTGAACTTTTCAGAAACCATTCGTTTCACTGAACAAACAGATGCCTCATCAAGGTCACCAGTCTTAATTCTTTCCTTCAGCTCGCCAAAGGCCACATAGACAAAGTCGCTCGAGCCCGCAGCCACAGGGCCTGCCATCACCGCAGCAAGTGCCGTCGTCAAAACCAGTCTTTTCATTTCCCCATCCTTTTCTCGGTTGCGATAAGCCTTGACCCTAGCGGGAGAAAAATGAATTGTAAATGAACAACCTAAGCGATATGTTCACTTTTTGTTCATATTGAAAACCGCACCATCCTGCTCAAAAGGAAAGGACTCGACCATGCGTTTTATCAGTGGCTTGATTTGCGGCCTTCTGGCATCTGCCAGCATCTTGGCTTTGGCAAATGATGACGAGAGCATTGTGGCGGAAAACTGGAACCGCGACTGGGACTATCCCTGGTCTTCTGCCGACGGCAATCCCAAGCTGGGCAATGAATCAGTCGTTCCGTTTCCGAGCCCCAATGAAGGCGACGATTATCCCTACCTAGATCTAGTGGAAAGCAACCCGCTCCTTGAACTGAGCAGGAATGACATCAAATCTGTATGCATTTTTGGGTATTCTGGCGAGAACACACCAATCTTTTCGACAGAAATATTCCTGACCCCGGATGCCCGTCAGCGCGTGGCGGATATCCTTGCCTCAAAAGACGGCGTCGAGGTCGCTTTCCGCTGGCTCGGAATTGAGGTCAACGCCTTCACCGTAGACGCCCGCAAACTGGAATATTTCAAGGAATTCGCAGACATTTATCCCGGCGCCCTCGATTGGAAGGAAAGAACATCCTCATTGGAAAATGAAGAGAATTACGCCTACTTGGACTTGGCCGATCTGTCCTTTTCATCCGGCCCGTCGTCCCTTTATATGGGTTATTATATCACCAAGATCTTATCCGGCACCAATGAGCTTGAAGCTTGCGAGCATGGCAAGCCCCCTCATGAAATACCGGGCTACACAGAGCATCTTGAACTCTGGACCAAAACCAAAGAAATGTACGCCAGCGGCAAGATGAAACGTTATGGGTATGACTATTAATAGCCCATTATCGCGCCCACTCAATATCTACAGAAACCCGTTGAGGGATTGATGGCGCCCGACCGCTTCCAAGATGACCAATGCCGGTTCAGGGACAGGCCTATTTTGCTCAGATTTTTCGTCTCACAAAGCAATCGTTGACGTTTGTACTCTATATTGGCGACCATCTGACTAATCGAACCAGCTTCAGGGGATGCAAACCCCTTGGCCGTGATGGCCTTCGCGCGGGAGCGGGAGAAGCCCTGTTCCCGCAGGAAGCGCTCAAAGTCACGCGGGGTTTCAAGATTGGCGCCCGCTGATTTCACGGTGGATACGCGGGCAAGTTCATTGGCTGGGAAAGTCACGAGGGAAATCTCCATCAATTCTTTTTCGCAATTGCGTAGAAACAACCATTGCGGTACGTTCACTTTTTGTTCATTTGCCGTATGCAACGGTGTCGGCATTGATCATTTGCTACTCGGGGGGGAAGTCTATGTGGAAATATCTGGCCGGCATGGCATCAGGAATTATTCTCCTGCCCTTGGCCCTGTATCTGTTTTTGTCTCCGAAAGCATTCTGGCAATCCTATCATTACATCACGGACGACATCAGCCTCTATTGGGATGGTTCTGATGTCATGAGCACCTATACCTATGCCTTGGGTGAAGATTACAGCGACGACCCCAGCAGGTTCGAAACCGACACCCTCCAGTTGATGGAAAACACCCCGATCGAAACGCTGGAAGCAACAGATATCAAGCGTGTCTGCCTCGTCCCCACTTGGAACGGGGAAGACTTTTTAGCCAATTATTATGTCCAGGTGTTTCTCGCACCCGAGGCCAAAACCCGGATTGCTGATCGATTGGCCACAAAAGCGGGTAAACAGTTTTCTTTCCGTCTCAAAGGTACGGAACTATCCAGTTTCATCTTGGCCGCAGACCTGCTGCAGGGCTTTGCCAATGACAAATTGCCCGACAATGTAAACAGCGATTTCGAATTCACGGTACCGGAAGGTGCCACAATAGCGGGGCTTTATTATGCTCACACCCTTGCAGGCGGCAAGGATCTGGAGATGTGTGAGCCTACAGACAGCCTTGATATGATCCCCTACTATCGGGACTTTGTGGAAACCATCAAACGCTCCCGCCAGGAATAGGAATTTGCCGCCAATCTCAAGGGTAAAAAACCGTTGGCGGCAGCCCTGAGATATATCAACGAAAAGCGAAGGTCACTTTCACTTCGTCAATCCCGCTTGATTTGCCACGAATGCTGATTTCCTGCATGCCCTCGGCAATGGCGAATTCGTTTTGGGCACCGTTGCCGTTCGATTGCCACCTTCCGATCTTCGGCCCTGTCGGAGAAACATAGTCGACCTCAAGAAACACCGGCCCTTTAAAAGGATAGCGGGAAACGTTCAAAGTCACGCGGGGTTTCAAGACTGGCGCCCGCTGATTTCACGGTGGATACGCGGGCAAGTTCATTGGCTGGGAAAGTCACGAGGGAAATCTCCATCAATTCTTTTTCGCAATTGCGTAGAAACAACCATTGCGATACGTTCACTTTTTGTTCGATATGTTTTGGACCAAAGAGCTGAACCAACGTTACGGGGGAATACAATGAAGCACTTTATTCTCCGCTTCCCGGCCGGATGCATTGCCATTGCTGTGATCATGACTTCTGGCCTGTGGCGATTGGCTCCGGCAAGAAAAATTTGGTGTAAGTAAATATGCTCTGCGGTGCAATTAGAAGGAACCCAATATGGAGAAGAAGGACGCCGATAAAAAAGAACTGACCTTTGGCATCGCCCGCGTAAACCCATTCGCCCGGGGCTGGGTGAACGGTGCCATTATCGTCATCATCTATTATGAGTTCTTCGCTGACTGCGCCTGCTAGGAAACGGAAATTTCAAACCGCTCTTCACGGCGCGGCGCACCATCCATCGGGCGCTGTAAACCGCGGGGTTCTTGCCCTTTATGGTATGTAAGCGTGTATGAAATTCTTTTATCCACAACCAAACGACCCGCTGCTGTGCGCCAGTCGTCAAGATCAAACGGATTGAAACCATCTTCGCTTGGGGTCGCCTTCTCGATCTCGGTCAGGGCCTTAAATTCATTTTGCCACAGCTCAATTTGACGCTGTTCATAGCGGCGACCATTCCAGGCCCAATAGGTAATGACACAGTCGAAATAGGCATGCCGGTGCGGCGGTTTTACCTTAAACCGGGTGCGCCCTTTCGGCAGACCTGGGAACAACCAATTATCAGGGTTTGTCGAAGGACGGTTCAACAGCCCACGGGCAACCCGACCGGGCAGCAATCGCACCACCGCTGCCCCATATCCCTTCACTTCACGTCCTGCTTCACCGAGACCGGCAGCAATACCGTCCAAAAGCCTCTCGCGAGAGCAAAGGATCTGCGATACAGCCTCCGCGACATCAAGTTCCTTGCCGCCGTATAGCCGACTGCCACCAAAACCCTTGGCCGTGATCGCCTTGGCGCGGGACCGGGAGAAGCCATGCGCGCGCAGCATGCGCTCAAAATCGCGCGGGGTTTCAAGGTCTTGATAGTCGGTGGATTTAACGCCCGTCACCCGCGCCAGCTCATTGGCTGGGAAGGTCACGAGGGAAATCTCCATCAGGTCTGCTTTGGTGATTGTACGGGTGCCGGTCGCGGCATTGCGGGAGGCTTCGCGGGTCACGAACCCGATCGAAAGCCCATCAAGCGCCCCCATTTTGAGTAACTCATAAGCCTCGCGCCCCCGCCCTTCCATCGACAGGCGGCCCTTCACATAAAGGCCCTTCTTGTCCTCGCGCACCACATCGAACCGGCCGATGGGTTCCTTGGCGTTATGCTGCCAGAGCAGCGCAGGCATGCGGCCTTTCAGGCTTTCGCTGAACGCGCCGCGGGATACCACATCGCCGTCCCGGTCCAGGTTGCCAAAAATGGCGCCATATCCTTCGAACGTGCCGTTCTCACCGCCGGCGTCACCGGCAGCTTTCAGTTCAAGCGGGACAGACGTCACCTCACGGGTCATCGTTTGGCTGGTCGCCATTTGTTGCTCCTTCTTGCGCACTGGACAGGCCCTCGGCCTGCTGCTACGACTTTTTGACTGAGAGGCGCCCCAAAGCTGATAATCACAAGGCGCCCTGTTTGCGAGGAAAACTGAAATGTCTGATCAACAACCCCGGATGCCCCACAAGGCAGACCCAACAAGGCTTGCCAAATACCGGGCCTGGCTGTCTGTTGTCGCGCTGCTCGTTGCCGCCATTTTCGGCACGCTGGCCATGGGGTCCTTCGCGGCAGGCGAAGGGCTGGCGGGTGAAAACGGCATGGACCATGTTGGCCGCGTCATCATCACCTTCAACATGGTGGGCATTGTGCTTTTCGGCTTCGCCGCTGCCGCGCTTTATCTGGCCTGGCGCTTCCGCCCCGGCGGGGATTAGGCGTGAGAATTAGCCCACGCGATCTTATGCTTGCTATAGTTGTCACGTCGAGATAAGTTCTTATTTTGTTCTCAAAACGGCACGGGGCTCATCATGGGCATCAAACTGTTGGCCAGCTTCCTGACGGGGCTCATCCTTGGGCCTCTGGCCCTCTATTTCATCATCCTGCCATTCCCCATCCGCAATGCCATTTATGTCGAATATGAACCCGGCCCCATATCCGGCGCCGGAGGCGGCATGAACTTCCAATATGGCAGCGAATTCGCCCGCAACCCTGATGGTTCAGCGTTCGAGAAGGGCACCTTCTATCTGATGGCCCCTGAAGCCCTGGCCCCGACTGGCCTGAGCGAAGTCAAATCCGTCTGTGTGGAAGCCGCGTCATCCCACACGAGCAGGGATGGGCCCGCACAGTTGGATATCGCCCTCTCCTTCAAGGCTGAGGCAATCCAGCGCTTCACCGAAGCAACTGACCCGCTTACCGACGGCCCACTTTTACTGATGCTGGATGGCTATGTGATTGGCGGCGCGCCCCAGACCCGGTATCCAGATGGATCACCTGCATGGGATGCAACACTGACCTTTTCACGGCACAATATTGATGCCCTGGCACTGTTCACAGAGGCGCTTTCCCCCCTTGATCCATTAAAGCCGTGCGACCTGACGCCCTACGGTGTGGAAGACCCCAACACCGTCATCGAGCCCGAAGCTCTGGCCGACTTCAAGGCCTGGACAAACGCGCACAAGGAGGCATGGAACAACACCCCCTGGTGGTGACATGCCCATCAGTGTGTCGAAATTTCCATCCGGCTGCCAATGTCGGCACCATCAATAATGACCTGAATTTTATCATAGCCTTGAACGCGAGGTTGATAGCCAGCTGGGATGTCCCATCCGCGTAGCACAAGGTTGGTCCCTGCCCGATATCCGTTCGGCAGGGGTCTCACAGAAATTGATCCAGGTACCAGTGCATCACCTTGCCACTTCCACCAAGCCACTCGGATTTTTGCGGGGCCGATGCCGTGGTCTCCCAACCCTCGCAGATTCAGAACCGTGCGAGGCCGAATAAGATCAAAGAGTTCCACATGATGACTTCTTCGAATAGTGAACTGGCGCCACGCCTTGCAGGTCAGACGGACCTTGCAGGCCCCGATATGGTCGACGAGCGATTTGACTTCCACTTCACGCATCTTTCTTTCCTTTGCCAAACCCCAAAATCTTGCGTTTTTCCGGGTCGGTCAGGAAAGCGGCGTTTGCGATGCGGTCAAACCGCGCCGCGCGGCTTGAAGCGAGCGCTGGGACCTCATCAAAATCAGGCACAAGTTTGAGCCCACCGCCATACTTTGGCGCCAGCCAGTTGGTCAGTTCCTGCGCGATGTCCTGCGCCAATGGGATCACCGTGTCTTCCCACAGGCTGGCGCGGGCTTCCGCATAGTTTGAATAGGTCTGCGCGTCCGGCACACCCAGCATCTGGGGCGGCACACCAAAGGCCATGGCGATCTCGCGCGCGGTCATATTCTTGGCCGCCGTCCAGTCCATGTCCTTGGGGCTCATCCCCATGTCCTGCCACTTGAGGCCCCCTTCAAGAAGAAGCGGGCGCCCGGCGTTTGCGGGGCCGGTGTGGCGCGCTTCCACCTGATCCTTCAGGCTTTTGAACTGTGCGTCCGTCAGCGGCGCATCCGCGCCTTCCTGGTAAAGCACACCCGAGGGCGTGCCGCCGTTTTGGATCAGCGCCAGGTTCCAGCGCGTGCCTTCATTAAAGCTGTCCACCGCCAGCGCGGCGGCTTCAAGGGGCGCAAGGCCATACCAGTCAGAAAGCGGATTGAAGCTTTTCCAGTGCAGCACGGAAGGCGCGTCAAAGCGCTGCTTTTTGCCGCCCACATTCTGTTCGAACCCGCGCGGCAGGCCGTCCTCGCCCGCAAGCACGCTCATGCTGTCTGGGCGCATCAGCCACAGTTCCTTGGGCAGGCCGCCATCAGGCCCGACCGAAAGCGCATAGGCATTGCCCGCAATCAGGTAATAGCCAGCCAGGTTATAGAAGAAATTCTCCCCGCTCACCCGCGGGTTGGGACGCGCCAGAAGCTTCAAGAGGTCATGCTCATCAATTCGCGCGTCGCCGCGGTAAAGCCTGAGCGGCACGCTCGCAATGGCGCGGGACAAGAGGTTAATAGCCCGGTAGGCGATGACGTTGTCGCGGTAGCCTTCCGCCGCCAGCGCGTCATAGCGCCGGGGTGTGGCCACCGCCTGACCGGGGGTGATGCGCGACAGGATCGGCCTTGATACAGACTTCTCTTCGCTTTGCGTTGCCGCGTGCTGTCGCGCACCTAAAAATCGGTTCCAGAATGCCATGGGATAATTTCCTAGCTAAGGTTGCTTTGAGGGCGTAGACACCCGCCCGACACTTCCGTCATGCTGAACTTGTTTCAGCATCCAAGAACACCATCAGCATTCGGTACGATGGACCCATGGACCCTGAAACAAGTTCAGGGTGACACCCTCAAAGGAATGGCAGTTAACAGCGCACTGTAGTGCTTAAAGTGTTCGGATGTTTAACTGGGCGGTAGCACGGAGCATCAAGTCACTGAGCGCCCACACAAGAGCATCAACCCTGTCAGGGCTCTTGGCGGGGCTTTTGGCGGTGCTACGATTTGACCGCGTGCCCGTGAATTCACACATCTGGTCTTCAAGCTGCGCATGCGCCCCCACATGGTGCACCATCCCGCGTTCATAAAGCGCGGCCACAGGTTCCGCCCGCACGGCTTTTGACCGCGTGGCGTGCACCGTGCGCACAGGCACAGAAACGTCTACCTGACGGATCAGGCTTTCCACCATCGCTCCGCCCTGGTTTATTTCGGCAACGATACGGTCCGCCTGCAGGCTGTGATAGAGGCCCACAGCTTTGGACGCCCAAGCGTGCGGCGAAAGCCCCTGTGTGGTGCCATCCGCCAAAACGTAAGCATGACCGCGCGCGTCCTTGCCCACAGCCACCAGGCCGCATTCGTCCGCCTTCTCGCCCACTGTCGCCGGTGGGTCCACCGCCACGACGATGCGCTCTAGCTCAGGGGCGGTGCTTACGCGGGTGTCGTCGAGCATCGCGCGGGACCACAAGGCCCCAGGCACATCCTCCAAAATCTCGGCCATCAGCTCCTGCCGCCCAAGGCGCGTGCCTTCATATTTGGCGATGATCTCATCGCGGAAGCCGGGGGCCAGATTATCCAGATTGTCGAAGGTCGAACCCTTCGTGACTGTCACGTTCGTGGCCGCCACCAGCTTCTTGAGTAAGGCGGTCGGCTTCGGTGTGGTGGTGATCATGGTGCGTGGCTGCCGCCCCAGCCTGAGGCCGAACATCAGCATGTCCCATGTGTCCTCACAGCGCCGCCAGGCGCACAGCTCGTCTGCCCAGGCGGCGTCATGTTGGGGCCCGCGAAGGCGTTCGGGTTCTTCAGCGCCATAAAGCGTCGCCACCGCGCCCGATGGCCACTCAAGCGTACGGGTTGAGGACGTGAACTTGGGCCGCGCCCATGGCGGGCAAACGGCCATAAGGCCGCTGTCGCCTTCCACCATCACGGCGCGGGCGTCAGAAAGCGTGGGGGCAATCAGCGCAATGCGCTTAGCCTGCCCACCTTCCACAAGGCTGCGCACCCATTCAGCACCTGCGCGCGTCTTGCCAAAGCCGCGCCCGGCCAGCACCAGCCAGTGTGCCCAGGCACCATCAGGCGGCAGCTGGCTCGCACGCGCCCAGAAGCGCCAGTCATAAAGAAGCGCTGCGGCTTCAAGCTCTGTCAGGCTTCCGAGCAGCCTTAGCCGCTCCGCCGCCTTCAAGCGCAGAAGCGAATTTTTCGTATAGTGTTTCACGGGCACCCTTCACCTGGTCTTCAAGGGTTCCTTCCCCCGAAGCCCGCTCCCCGTGGCGCTTGAGAAGGAACATCAGCATGCTGTCTGAATATTCGGTCACGTGGCCCACAAGCTCGCCACCCCGGTAAACCGGTTTCTTGGTGCCTTCAAGCGCGCGGCGCGCAGCCTCGCGCTCCAGCGCCGTCAAGCTGGTCTTAAGGGCCGTCTGCCATTCTTCGGCAAACAGCGGGTCCTTGTCCCGCCATTTATAGACCGTGCGCGGCTGCACACCGGCGGCCTTTGCGGCGTCCTTGACGGCCGCGCCGGTCGCCAACGCGCCCAGGAAATCAGCCTGGCGTTTCTTGCGCGCCTTTGTTGCCTGGGTTGGGAAGGTCATTCACTAGGCATCCATTTGGGCACGCCGTCACCCTGAACTTGGTTCAGGGTCCATCTGCATTTGACGAGCTGCGATTTGGTCAATTGGAGGCTGTTCGCGAAGCTGGCGGTACGCCAACCAAGTTCAGCATGACACGATATAAAAACCGCCGCAGGCACGATGCCCCGGCGGTCTGTTCAGTCTGTTGCCAGCGCCCCCTGCCCGGGGCACAAGTCTCGATTTGATGAAAAAACTATAGCGAAACGCCGAATAGGGTGCAAGCTAATTTTTACGAATATCGTAATTTTTATTCAATAGCTACCAGAGCCCAAACGTCCGCACTATTCAGCCTTGATCTCAGTCCCACTCACGTCAAACCGCTTGATGCCGGTGCGCTTGCCTGTTTCGTCATAAATGAACCGCACTTCATGCGCGCCGCGGGCGTCCATGCCCGGTGTGCCGTCCAGCTTGAAGTAGCGCTGCCCGGCGCGTTGGCCAGATGGCAGGTAGCTGCGCCTGATCACCGGCATATCGCCGAACGGTTCGCCGGTTTCCGTTTTCACGTCCACCCGGTGCGGGCGGCCGAAACGGTCAAAATTGCTGTAGCGGATGTCAGCAAAGCCAGAGGGGAAATTCTTCGGGTTTCCGGCCGCGTCAAACACCTGTTCCGAGAGGAAATTGCCCTGCGCGTCAAAGCGGAAGCGGACTTCCGCGAAGCCGTTTTCGCCGTTCACCAGCGTGCCGTCAGGGGCCTGGTTCTGCCGGTAGGTGGCAAAATCATTTTCATCAAAAGCGAAGAAGGCCATGGCGAAACCATTATGCTCTGCCACCTGTTCGCCTGATGCGCCAAATCGTATTTCATGCACCCGGCGACCTTGGCTGTCGCGCGTGACCATCAGCTTGGCATAGCCGCCCGCGTTCACCAGCTGGCCGTCCGGCCCCAACGTCCGCTTCGTGGTCCAATACCCGTGCCCGGTGCCTTCATACCGGGTTTCCCAAACGCCGCTTGCATTTGCCACGCGCTCTCCCGCCACGTTCCGGTAGCTTTCAACCACGCTGGTCGCTGTCTTTTCGCGCACCAGGGCATGGGCGCCATAGTCGCCATGCGGGCTGGGTTTGCCGCCGTGGAAGAAGGTTACTTGCCTCAGGAAGCCATTTTCATAATCCAGAAGATAGCTGTCCATCACCCGCGCTTCCTCATCCGTCAGCGGATACATCGGGCGGGGCGCGCGTTCTGTATGGTCACGGTTCCAGTAAAGGTAATAGCCGTCTTGGGCAGGTGCCTGAGACGCGTGCGCAAAAGGCGCCAGCACGAATGCCAGCGCGATCAATAGTCCTCGCATAATCGTTTCCCGTTTTTACGGCCTGTTCTTTGGGTCAGGCTTTGGCGGACTTAAAGCCGAAATGAACGGCGCGCTCAAGTCACAAATGTGTCAGTCGATACAAAAACGAAAAGGCAGGCGAAAACCGCCTGCCCCTGCACTCGCTGATTGGCCCCAGCCCCTAGAAGAACTGAACCGGGCCGCCCGCCTGCTGGCGGTATTTCAGCACCGATACCGGCAGTTCCACGCCAGGTGCTGCACCAGCAAAACGGATCAGCGCGTCAAAGAAAGACACCGTCACATCGCTTGCGACATAATTGCCGCCATAGGTTGGGTTGTTCCAGGGCTTGAGGCCTTTGGTGTAAAGCGCCACCTTGTCCGCAAGTTGATCCTTCGTCAGGCCTTTGGTGGTGACGATCTGGCCCAGGGCGCCGAAGGCGTTCGCAAGCTTGCCGGGCATTTCCTGCAGGTTCTGGAAGGTCTTGATCACCTGCGCGGCGTTCGCTGGGCTGGCTGAAATATCGTTCGCCATATCCTGGATCTGGAAGAAGCCGGCGTTCAGGAACTTGTTGACCTGCAGCACCTCAGGCAGCGCGGTTTCCCAATCGGCCCCGAACAACTGGCCCATGTAGGCGCGCAGATATTTATGGTTCGCCAGCAGCGCCTTGGCCGCACAGTCCACAGCAACTGCATACTGGGCGTTCATGGCCGTGCAGAAGGCATCCGCGCTGGATTGATCGAACGACAGCAGCACCTCGAACTCCTCGCCCGGGCCGTTTGCCTTGCCGTAATCAATCATGGCTTGCGCGCGGTCCTGAGGTACAAGCTTGATGCCCACGAGACGGGTCAGATAGCTTTGCATCTCTGCCGCCGTGATCTCGCCCTTGTCGGCATCGCCGCCCTCCATGGAGGTCAGAGTGAACTTCATACCATCAGTGTTTTCATCTGCCGCGCGGTCCATCGCGTAAGTGGACGCCGCGCTGATATCGAAAGTGCGGGTACCCCACCAACTTTTCTTCACCCGCGTGACATCGGCCGTTGCCACCATCTGAATGCCGGACGGCAGGCGCACCACCGAAACACCGGACTGGGCGGTGAGCGCGCTGTTGAAGTCCATATTCAGGAAACCGATGGCCGCCGTGTCCGTGCGGGTGTGCTGCCACAGACCTTTGAGCGACCCTTCAAGGAAGGTCACCCCATCTGGCAGCGCGGCCAGGCTTGGGTTCAGCCATTCGCGCACCGTGGCGTGCGGCCGGGCCATAAGCGCATTATACTGCTGCTCGGCACCTGCAAGCGTGTTGGTGCCGTCTGCGGCTGTCGGGCTAAACTGGAATTTGCCAAGCCCGGTGATGAGCGACTTGTTCTCTGTCTGCCGGGCGATGGAGATGGCCAGCAATTCGGAAGAATCGTCAGAGATATAGTCCGTTACCTTCTGCAACTGGCCGCGGATATCTTCAATCACGCCAAGGACCTTGTCGGCGAAATTATTGATATCCTTCAGGTGCAAGAGCTTGGCGATACCCTTTTGCACTTTCGCGTCCAGGCCATTCAGCTCGTTCGTGACCTTGGAGATCAGCTCCTGCTGCGCTTCGGTCACGGCGGTGTCCACCTTCGATATCTGGCTGTTGATCTCTGTCCCCGCGCGGGAGACGAGCTCTTCCTTGATCTGGTTTGCAAGACTGGTGAGCGGCGTGCCCTTGAAAATGCCGACCGCGTCATCGGCAGCGTCGGCGATATAGGTTTCAAGGTCTGTTCCGAAATCCATGACCGTCCAGCCCGCGGGCTTGCCCAGAAGCTTGCCCAGAAGCGTGTTGAAATCTGTATCCGCGGCGAGTTTCGCCAGGACCGTCTTTTCGATATACTGGCCGGGCAGCAGGGTGTTGAGCTTGGTTTCAAGCTGCAGGCCCTTGTTGATGGCGGCTTCGGCCTCATCCAGTCCCTTGCCCACGTCGCCGAGCGCTGTCCTGATCGCCGACAGCACATTCTGGCCAAGGGCCGCAATGCCGACAGACAGGCCGAAGGTAAAGCCCGCTGTCTTGACGCTACTTTCATTCGAATTCAGGTCCACGATCAGCGATGCACCCTGGCGCGTCACGCCCATGGTGACATGCTTGCCGTTCACCAGGCTGGCGCTGATGCCGAACTTAAGGTTGCCCACCTTGAAGGGGATGGTGGCGGCAATGTTGCCCCCCGCTGACATATCGACACCACGCTGAAGCGTGATGGTCTCAAGCGCCACATAGCCGTCCGATACGCCGATGGCCCCGCTGGTGGCCTGAAAGTTGGTGACATCAAACCCGATCTGCGTCAGCCCCGCCGTCATGGCCAGCAGCATGGGCACCGCCGCGTCATTGGCGGCATCCACCTTGAAGCCGAAATCAACCGATTCCATGTAGGAAAACTTGGCCGACGCCCCAAGGCTGAAGACCGAAAAGCTGGCCTGCGCTTCCGCGCCCACGCCGATACGGCCCTGTGCTGTCAGGTGGAAGCTGGTGCCGGGGATGCTATCGGGTGCTGCGGGTGTATCTGCAGCGTCGACCACAAAGGCCATGCTGCCCGAGGCGCTGAGGTCAAGCGCGAAGGTGGCGAGCTTGACAGTAGCCGGCAGCTCTTTTGAAAAATTCCCCACGTTCCATTCGAACGTGCGTTCCGCCAGGCTGCCTTCCGCCACCACACGCACGGGCTTGAACTTATCGGTGATGTTCTGGATGTCCGCCAGCGGTTTTGCGAATTCCTGCTCTGCCTTGTCCGTGAGTTCAGAGCCGATGGTGGCTTCAAGCTTGGCCTTGATGGCCGCCGCGTCGCCAGAGATGGCAGTAACGCTGGAGGAGACAGCCTTGACCACGTCAAATAGCGGTTCGGCCGCAACGCCCACGGCGGGGGCCAGCTTGCCGGCGATCAGCCAGGGGTTGCCGTATGATTTCTGCCAGACCTCGGTTGGGGCGGCGGCGGGAACGGTTCCTTGTTCATCTGGCGGGGTCATGATTTCAGCTCCTGGATGGTTGCACGACAAAGCCGCCCATGGGCCGGGCGGCCATTTGAACGCATTACATGTATTTCATGGCAGGTGCCGGAACCCGGCAAAACGGAACTGCAAGAGACGGCGGAACGCCAAAGCCCCCGCCAAAACCCTTTATGAAACCCGCCCCCAACGGCCTGGCTGGCGCCCAAACAAAGGCGGCGCACCAAGCTGTCCCTGGGTTGTTATATTGCCATTTTCACTAGCACAAAATGCCCCAAAAGTCGAGCGTCATTGGTGTGGCGGCACCGTCTAATGGTTGTATTTTTTAAGTTGCATAAAATGTTACAACGTAGCTAGAGTTAGCGTAGTGGGGACGGAATTCAGGTGGTGACGGAACGCTTCCCCGACGTGAACGACCCGAAAATCGGCTGGCTGAGCGACGCCATCAGGGCGCACTACAACAAGTCTGAAACACTGGCGGAAGTGGTCGCGGTGATGGCTGGCCTGTGCCTTGTGCTGTGCATCGCCGCACTTTACAGCCTTGCCAGCCACTATGCCGCCACCCGCGCGCGGGAGATTGCGCTCAGGCGCGTTCTGGGTGCCGGGAAGCGGGAAATCAGCCAACTATTCCTCAGGAAAATGCTGTTGCCGGTGGCCATCGGCGGGTTGCTGGCGCTTGGCCCCATCTGGTGGCTGATGGCCCAGTGGATCACCAAATTTAAGGACCAGGCACCGCTGCCATACGGGGCTTATGCGCTGGCGCTTGTGCTGGTGCTGGCGCTTGCTGCGGCTATGCTGCTGGGCCATGTGCGGCGGGTGCTGAAGCTTCGCCCGGCCAGCGTGCTCTATCACGAATAGCGCATGTACCCCGCGCCAATTCGCCGCGCTTTTGTGATTGCGTTTTGACAACGCAACCCTTGGGCGTAGGGTGGCCCTGAGATGGATTACACACTGGTCAAGACCCTGCATATCCTGAGCGCCACGGTGCTGTTCGGCACCGGGCTTGGCATCGCTTTTTTCATGGTGCGCAGCCACTTCACAGATGACATCCAGCAAAAGCTTTATGCCGCCCGAAACACCGTGCTGGCGGACATGGTTTTCACGCTGCCCGCCGTTACCCTGCAGCCCATCACAGGCGCGTGGCTGGTGGTCCATGGCGGGTACGGCTTTCATGAGCCGTGGCTGATGGCCACCTACGGCCTTTATATCCTTGCGGGCGCTTGCTGGCTGCCGGTGGTTTGGATTCAGATCAGGCTGAAGCGCATGCTGCAACTGGCCGCCAACGCGAACACGCCATTGCCCGCGCGGTACTACAGGCTGTTCCGCCTGTGGTTCATTCTTGGCTGGCCCGCCTTCATCGGCCTTGTGCTGGTCTTCTATCTGATGGTAGCCAAAGCGCTATGATGCATCACCAGACATACACCGGCGCCTGGTTCATCTATGATGGTGAGTGCCCGCTGTGCCGGAACGCAGCGAAAGCGCTCAGGCTGAAGGAAAGCATTGGCGAACTGCACCTCTTGGACGCGCGGGACGCTTCCGGCCACCCGCTTCTTGCTGCCATCAGGGCCCGCAATCTGGATCTGGACAAAGGCATGGTGATTTACCATCAGGGCCGCTATTTCCACGGCCGCGACGCCATGCACTTCATGGCCGTCTATGGTGCTCCCAAGGGGCTGTTCAACCGCTTCAACCGGCTGCTGTTCAGGAAGCCTGCTGAGGCGGCAAAGGTCTACCCGCTGCTGCGCGGCATCAGGAACTTGCTGCTGGGATTTTTGGGGCGCGGCAAGATCGACAACCTGACCGAGCGGGAAGCCCCCACGTTCAAAGCCATCTTTGGCGCGGCGTGGCACGAGCTGCCACCGCCCTTCAAAAAGCACTATAGGAACCGGCCCTATAGCCAGGAGCGCTTCCGGGTGAGCGGCAGCATGAGCGTGCGCACAAGCCCCCTACTGCGCCTGTTCGCGCCGCTGTCGCGATTGATGGGCGGCATCCCCTTGGTGAACGCAACCGACATCCCCGTAACCGTGGATTTCGAAAGCGAGGCCACAAGCCGCGCCTTCCATTTCAACCGCATCTTTCACCTGCCGGGCGGGAAGCCCTGGCGCTTCCATTCGCGCATGGTTCCAACAGGGGGAAGCCGCATGGTGGAGGAAATGAAATTCCGCCTTGGCTGGCGCGTGCGTTTCGCGTTTGAGGGCGGCCGGGTGAAGCTGCACCATGACGGCTATGCCCTGTGTGCGTTCGGCCAACATATCCCGCTGCCGCTTGGCTGGCTGATCGGCAGCGTGGAGGCCGAGGAATGGATCACAGGCGACGACCGGTTCGATATGTGCGTGCATATCAACCACCCGCTTTTCGGCCAGATCTATGAGTATCGCGGCAGCTTCGACACCAGCGCCATTCCCGCCCTTGAGGATGACACAGACCATGGCTAAGCGCGTGCTGATCATTGGCGGGTACGGCAACTTTGGCCGCTTCATCGCAAAAAGGCTGGGTGAAAGCCCGGCGCTGCATCTGATCATCGCCGGACGGCACGAAGCCAAGGCACGCTTCATGGCGAAAGCGATTGAAGCAAAGGGCAGCGCTGAGGGCGTGCGGCTGGATATCACGGAAGATCTGGACACGGCGCTTGAGGCGCTGAAGCCCGACATTGTCATCCACACGTCCGGCCCCTTTCAGGGACAGGGATATGACGTGGCGCGCGCCTGCATCCGCGCCGGTTGCCACTATATTGATCTGGCCGACGGACGCGAGTTCGTGGGCGGCATCGATGCGCTCGACGATGAGGCGAAGGCTGCGGGCGTGAGTGTGATCAGCGGGGCGAGTTCGGTACCCGCGCTTTCATCCGCCGTGGTGGACGCCTGCAAGCCAGAATTTGAGCGCCTTGAGCATATCGATTACGGCATCACCACGGCCCAAGCCACCACGCGCGGGCTTGCCACCACCGCCGCGATATTGGGCTATACCGGCAAGGCGTTCAACCGGCTTGAGGGCGGTGAGATGCGATCCGCCTACGGCTGGCAGGGCCTGCATGCCCACAGCTTCCCGGGTGTGGGGACGCGCTATCTTTCCAACTGCGACATCCCGGACCTAAGCCTGTTCCCCACGCGCTATCCGGGCCTGAAGACCCAGCGCTTTTACGCCGGGCTTGAGCTGCCGTTCCTGCATATCGGGCTTTGGGGGCTTTCGTGGCTGGTGCGCGCACGGCTGGTGCGCAGCCTGCGGCCGTGGGCTGGCACGCTTTTGAAGGCATCCTTCCTGTTCGACATGTTCGGGACTGACACCAGCGCCTTTTACCTGCGGGCGCGGGGCAAGGCCGAGGATGGGCAGGCAAAGGAAGTGCGGTTTGACCTGACGGCCCGGTCGGGCGATGGCCCCTTCATCCCTTGCATGCCCGCCATCATTCTGACGAACCGTTTGGCAAACCGCTTCACCGCGGGCGCCGCCATGCCAACCGGCGCCACGGCATGCATGGGGCTGACCACCCTTGATGAGTACCAAAGCGCGCTTTCGGATATGGATATCAGCTGGACCTGGACGGGGATTTGAGCGCCCTGCATCTAGGCGAAATCCTGCATGTGAGTGCGGCACTCAAGCCTGCCTGAGGGCTGAACACACGGCCGATTGCCTTCGCGGCCTGTTATTTCTGGTACAATTCCGGGCCAATTCCGGCCAATTCCGGGGACATATCACGTATCTAATTACCTGAGTCCCTTGATAGATTCAGCCGGGCGAATAGTGCTGCGGGTCGCGCGCGATGCAGTCACTTTACTTGGCGGAAATCGGCATCACCCTGAAAAACAGCGTCAGCCCGAAAAGCAGCACAAGCCCGAAAAGCAGCGTTTGCTCAAAAGTCAGCGTTTTTGTGAAAAGCAGCGCCTGCTTGAAAGTCGGCATTTGCTCAAAAGTCAGCGTTTTTGTGAAAAGCAGCGCCTGCTTGAAAGTCGGCATTTGCTTGACCGGAAAAAGAAAAAGCTGGCCCCAGGTTCAGGATCCTGGAGGCCAGCTACATTCGGTCACTATGGCTATCTCTACCCTGCAATAGCAGGCGGGGTCGGCGCAAGTGTTTTTTTGTTAAAATTCAAGCTTTTTCTTAAAACATTGACTTACAGAAGGCAGACAGAAAGCAATGCATTTCCGACAACCACTTATTCTGTCATTAAAATTTCAGACGGCGACACTTTTGACGACTAATATCAGGGCCTTTTCCTGATCGATTTTTTTTTGTAGTGTGCTGACAGTTGGGCTTGGGAGAGCATCATGAAACACTCGTGCACAAATGCGCGACCAGCGCATGGCTTTTTGGTACTGGTCGGGGTGATCACATTTTTCACGCTAATAGGCGGCGCTTTTGTCTGGAGCCTTGGTGCCGCTTAGCCAGGCATCACAGTTTTGGGGCTATGATGGCATGGCCACGTCAG
>Ga0209578_10002003_pt1 | contig 17639 bp, 19 predicted proteins | sample tdAd472_FD_187127 | JGI IMG/M metagenome (GOLD analysis project Ga0209578, IMG submission 187127) | Marine sediment microbial communities from the Atlantic coast under amendment with organic carbon and nitrate - tdAd47.2 (SPAdes)... | ecosystem: Environmental > Aquatic > Marine > Coastal >...
CTTGAAACACGCGCAGGCGACTCAAATCGATATCTCTTTCAAAATGCTACCGCAAAAGATTCAAGTTCATTACCAAGATAATGGCAAAGGCTTTGTGTTAAAGGAAGACGCAGCGGCTGGCTTAGGTCTAAAGAGTATCGAAAGTCGCGTCAATTTACTCCATGGAGAAATGACCATCACCTCTCCTCCTGAAGGTGGTTTTCAGTTTGAAATGCTTTTGCCAAAGCTGTGATTTAGATTCAGCAAAATGTCAATGAAAATGAAAATAACAATCAAAATGTGAATGGAAATGAAAATCAAAAAATCATGGCCATCGCCGCTTCCGCCGTTGGTGCTCGGTTTCTAACCGGCACCCTGCCCCGTCCTCGCCTTTCGACCGCTCCTGCTGTCACTTAATAATCAAAATGTGAATGGAAATGAAAATCAAAAGGCCATGGCCCTCGCCGCTTCCGCCGTTGGTGCTCGGTTTCTAACCGGCACCCTGCCCCGTCCTCGCCTTCCGACCGCTCCTGCTGTCACTTACAATCAAAATGTCAATCAAAATGAAAATCAAAAGGCCATGGCCATCGCCGCTTCCGCCGTTGGTGCTCGGTTTCTAACCGGCACCCTGCCCTGTCCTCGCCTTCCGACCGCTCCTGCTGTCACTTACAATCAAAATGTCAATGGGAATGAAAATCAAAAAGCCATGGCCCTCGCCGCTTCCAACTTCCAGACTTCCAGACTTTGGACTCCCCCACCCTACAACCTAAGCTTGCTCTGTTTTGATAATGATTTTGCCTTTTGCTTCTAAAAATGTGAAAAATTATTTATTTAATCGTAATATTGCAATAAATAGATAAATATGGGTTTGACAAAAACTGAAAACTTCACTACAGATCAAAATCAACTGGCCACTCTTGCCAAGGCACTTGGGCATCCAGCCAGAATTGCCATCATTCAGCATCTATTGAAAATCAACTCTTGTATTTGTGGCGATCTCGTAGACGAGATTTCTTTAGCTCAACCGACTATATCCAAACATCTAAAGGAGCTGAAAGCTATTGGAATTATCAAAGGCACCATTGAAGGAACAAGTGTAAATTATTGCATTGATGCCTATAGGTGGAGAGAGGTACAAAGCTTATTCAATGATTTGTTTGATACCTATGTCTTGGATCAAGCTTGCGAGTGTTGATCTTTTTTTGTTTAAAATTATCGCTAAATAGCAATATTACGATTAAATACTACCGTTATGAACATAAATTTTAATCCAATTCTTGGCAATTATATTGATGGCCTCCTTACGGAGGACCATATGATTGCGGAAGAGCGAAAAGCGCTGCTAGCCAAATTGGCTGCCTTTATACAGCAAAAGAGGACCAGCAAAGAGCCTATCGCACTGACCTTCATCTGCACCCATAATTCTCGGCGCAGCCATATCAGCCAGATCTGGGCGGCGGCTGCTGCTGCTTATTATGGATTGGAGACCATCACCACTTTTTCAGGTGGCACAGAAGCTACAGCCTTCAATCCACGAGCAGTAGCCGCTATGGAGCGAGCCGGATTCAGCATTGAAAACCCGGGTGGAAATAATCCGCATTATTTAGTTTCCTTTGTGGATAACAAGCCTCCCGTAGAATGCTTTTCCAAAGTTTTTGATGATCCGTTCAATCCTAAAGGTGATTTTGCAGCTATCATGACCTGTTCTCACGCTGATGAAAATTGTCCGTTTATTCCGGGAGTCGCCTTACGTTTACCGCTCACTTATGAGGATCCCAAAGAAGCGGATGATACCGCTGAGGAAACAGCAAGATATGACGAGCGGGTTCGTCAAATCGGGAGGGAGATTTTTTACGCCATGAATTTAGTAACCCAATCTAAATAAGAAGATGAATAAAACAGCAGCAACTAAAACACCAAAGCAACTTTCTTTTTTAGACCGTTATCTCACCCTTTGGATCTTCCTGGCCATGGCAGTTGGGGTTGGTTTAGGTTACTTAATACCGCAAACGGCAGACGTAGTAAATTCCTTTACCAGAGGAAGTACCAATGTACCGATTGCTATTGGGCTAATTCTGATGATGTATCCACCCTTAGCGAAGGTCAATTATAAGATGCTGCCTCAGGTGTTTCGAAATGTCAAGATACTGGGGCTTTCCTTGTTTTTAAACTGGATTGTCGGGCCTATTTTAATGTTCTTGTTGGCTATTCTGTTTTTACGAGATTATCCCGAATATATGACTGGCTTGATCCTAATCGGCCTGGCACGGTGCATTGCGATGGTAATCGTCTGGAATGACCTGGCTGAAGGCAGTCGGGAATACGGAGCAGGATTGGTCGCTTTGAACAGTATTTTTCAAGTATTCTTTTATAGTTTTTATGCCTGGATTTTCATAACGGTTTTGCCGCCCTTTTTTGGCTTTGAGGGAGCTATAGTAGATATTTCCATTGGTACGGTAGCCGAAAGCGTGGCCATTTATTTAGGAATACCCTTTTTGGCCGGTTTTCTCAGTCGCATACTACTGGTTAAGGCCAAAGGAGAAAGCTGGTACCAAAACAAGTTTGTTCCGTTAATCTCTCCGATCACCCTAATTGCTTTGTTGTTTACCATTGTAGTCATGTTCAGCTTAAAGGGAGAATTGATTGTACAGATCCCAATGGATGTATTCCGCATTGCCCTACCACTATTGATTTATTTCGCACTCATTTTCCTGATTAGCTTTTTCATTAGCAAGGCATTGGGAGCGGATTATCCACGTAATGCAGCGATCTCATTCACCGCTGCTGGTAATAATTTTGAGTTGGCTATTGCAGTAGCTATTGCTGTTTTTGGTTTGAACTCCGGCCAGGCATTTACCGGAGTTATTGGGCCATTGGTAGAGGTTCCTGCCTTGATTGCCCTGGTAAATGTGGCTTTTTGGTTGAGAAGAAGATATTACCAGGAAGTAGATTAATTCAATCAAGCGCTAAGCCAATAAATTCCAGAGGTAATACAAAGAAAAGACACTCATGGCCACCAAGCCTAGATAAGCCAGCATAATGAGAGCAGGTTTCGGGCGATGACTATCTTGCACGGCATCACTCTGAATCGCCCGCAAATTCAAAAAAGCAATCACGGGAGAAGTGACAAAGGCCACAATAGTGGCTCCTTCGAGTATCTTTATCATACTAGCCGCTGATAAATAGAACAATAGAAAGCCACCCAGACCGATGAGTGGTAGGACGATTTTATAACCTTTATTCAAGAATTTTTGCTGCGCTGGATTCTTCTCTATTTTTTCAAATCGCATCACCTGTATGCCTCGCACAAAACTTCGGGCAAAGGCATCCCATACCGTAATCAAGGTGCCATATATCGTCCCAAAAGCAGCTAAGGCGATGACCAGATAGGACCAACTGCCTAGATGAGTCGTGAAAACCTGGAGTAATTTATTAGAAAATTGCGTGGAATTTCCCTCCAATAATTGCCCGCTACCATAGACCGTAAATGCACCGATGGTCAAAAACATCAAGGCCAAGACAATCGTGAAAATATAGCCCAGATTGAAGTCAAATAGGTTTTCCTTCAAGGTAGGGTGATAGTCACTGGTTCGCATTTTCTCCACTGCCCAGATACTGTGCATGGTGGAAGCTTCCATTCCTGCTGGCATCCAGCCAATTAAGCTAATCATGAGTAAGAAACCAGCTTCATCCAGGATGCTAGTGGGGGTGAAATCTGCCACGGGTGTGATCGGGCCTTTAACCAGAACCGCAATAAAGGCCGTTAAGACCGTCAGTAGTAATACCACGGATATCAACTTGATGAAGCCGTCTAAGGTCGTGTAACCTCCAATGAGGAGTAAGGTGGCAGTCAATAGCAGAATACCAGCGACCAAAATTGGCATGGGAATGCTGCCCAATCCCATCATTGTACTCAATAGTCCGGCTGAAACTGCCGCTACCGCCCCCGTCACCGCAAACATATTGATGAAAATGACCAGCATAAATAAGAACACAGCCCATTTCCCTTGCTGCCGATAGGCGCTTAGCAGGCTATTGCCTGTTGCATTGGCATAGCGCGGGCCAAATTCATAGAAAGGATATTTTAACAATAAGGCACCAACAATGACCCAGAAGAAGATCATACCATGATGAGCGCCAGCCCTAGTAGACAAGACCAAATGAGACGTACCGATCGCTGAACTTGCAAAAAGCAGCCCAGGCCCAATCGTTTGTAAGCGTTGTTTTAACCCAGAAGAGGTATCCGATGGCGGCATGTATATTTGTTTGTTACCCCAAGTTAGCTATCTTTTCCTTAATTCGAATATATCTTTTCTCCGATCTTTTAGATTTCTGACGCTTCCAAATTGGTGAAGTTCTCTAAGAAGATCAATATCGACATCGGCGATCAGAATCATCTCGGTATTTGGGGTGGCTTCGGCTTTGATCCCGTTGGTGGGAAAGGCGAAGTCGCAGGGGGTGAAGACCATTGATTGTGCGAATTGGATGTCCATATTATGCACATTGGGCAAATTGCCCACACTACCTGCGATGGCGACATAGCATTCATTTTCAATAGCTCGAGCTTGCGCACAATGGCGCACCCGGGAATAACCATTCTGCGTATCGGTAAGAAAGGGGACAAACAAAATATCCATGCCCTCATCGGCTAAAAGTCGACTCAATTCTGGAAATTCTGAATCGTAGCACACTAGGATTCCAATTTTACCACAATCGGTATCAAAGGCTTTTAGTTGGGTGCCTCCCTGCATTCCCCACACCTTGGCTTCATCCGGCGTAACATGCAGTTTTTCATATCGCTCGGTAGTGCCATCCCTTTTGCACAGATAACCTACATTGTAGAGTAGATTGTCTACAATTTCTGGCATACTCCCAGATATGATGTTGATATTGTAAGAAATGGCGAGTTCGGAAAACCGCTGTACAATACTAGCCGTATAGCTGGCCAATTCTCGAATAGCAGCGGGCTCTGATAAATGATTGTTTTCCGCCATTAGGGGGGCATTAAAGAACTCGGGGAAGAGTGCAAAATCCGATCGGTAACCAGAAACGGCATCTACGAAATATTCTACCTGTTGCAGCAATTCATCCAGGGTCTTATAGGGGCGCATCTGCCATTGTATGAGGCCCAAGCGGATCACTTTTTTCTTAGTGGCTGCTTTCTTTCTTGGCTTTTGGTAGTAAATATTATCCCATTCTAGTAAGACGGCAAATTCATTGGAGGCTTCATCCCCTTCCAGGTAGCCTTTTAATATTTTTGAAGGATGAAAATCATTCGATATTTGAAAATTCAAGACGGGATCATGAATTTCTTTGCGACGTACTTTTGCTATGTATTCTTTAGGCGAGGTTTTCTCTGCGTACTTGTGGTAGTTGGGAATCCGGCCACCGAAGGCAATACCCTTAAGGTTCAGACGCTCGCAGAGTTCCTTGCGATAGTCATACAATCGCCGACCCAGGCGTAGACCTCTAAATGCAGGTTTTATAAAAACGTCAATTCCATAGAGCACATCCCCATCTGAAGCGTGCGTATCGAAGGAGTAATTACCCGTAATCTCTCGATAAGTATGATGTTCCTGGAATTGATTATAATCTACAATGATAGATAAGGCACAACCGGCCAATTCTCCATCGATAATGATGACCACTTGGCCATCTGGAAATAAATCGATTAGCGTTTTGATTTGGGGTTCTTTCCAAAAGGAATTGGGCATGCTCGCATAGGCCTTGATCATGGCCGCTTTGAGTTCTTGGTAATCATTGAGATTTAAAAATCTCAATTCAATATTTTCAATTTCCTGTATCATGATAAGTTAATTTAGACACTATTATTGCTTGCGACTTGTGAGTAAAACCACGAATCGATCCTGTTGCAGGGCTTCCGTCCTTGGTGGATTTATGAGGGCAGCTAAACCTGCTGTCGCGGCTGGTAAAACATGTAAGCCCTCTTTATCTTTTAATACCTTGGTCAAGTCAAGCATTTTCTTATCGCTTAACCCTCGAGCCCAGCCGTTGGAATCGCGGATGGCCCTGAGCGTGTCTTCACCATCGAAGGAATGCCAGTTGATTAAGGGCTCATTCACCTCTGTTTCCTTAATGAGTTGTGGGGCTAAATCTTGGTAATTGGCCAGCTTTTGCAAATAAGCCTGTACAATCGGATTCTTCTTGGCCGCTGAGCCTGCGACCATTAGGGGGATACGTGAGGTCTTGCCTCGGCGATAGAGACTTTGAAAGCCTTGATAGATACCCGTTAAGACGGTTCCGTTGGAAACGGGAACGGCCATAATCTTTGGCGCATCTCGTAATTCGTCATAGATTTCATGGGCAATCTGGCTGTAGGCTTTCAGCTGCAAAGGGGTATTGTCGCCTCCTGGATTGGCATCATAAAGTTCATTTTTAGCGGCGTATTGCTGAGAGGCCACAACGGCTCCTTCATAATCTCCCTCAACCCGAATAATTTCTGCCCCTAACTGCTCCATTTCTATCATGCGTTTGGTATGGTAACTAGCGGGAATAAAAATGACGCATCGCAGTGCGGCATACTTGGCAGCCAGCGCGCAAGCGCTTCCATAGTTACCGCAGGTGGCAAGAGATAGCCCTTCAAACCCACGGCGTAGAGCATCCTCGGCCTGGGCAAAAGCAATGCGATCTTTCTGCGTGCCCGTCGGGTTTCCGCCTTCAAATTTCAGATAGATTTGTCGGACGTTCAATTCGCGTTCTGTATTCTTGGCGCGAATGAGTGGGGTGTCCCCTACTTCGCTATCGACAATGAACGTAAAGGCTCGTAGCCGCTTTTCCAAGCTGTTGCGCTTATCGAGTATGATGCGGTGTTGTTCCTCTAATTCAGCCTGAATACTAAATGGTTGACGATTTCGCTCCTCCAGATACATGACCGGAATGATTATGTTTTTTTAGATAACAAACAAGTTGGAGTAAAGACTCAGAAGTGAAGAAAGGTCACTCCTAAACGCTATTTTATACTAATTTTTTGGCGGATAAGAAAAAAGTCCATTATACATCTGGTATCGGCTTACGCCCTTGTTCTGTACCCAAGATTTTTTTGGTGAGTATAATCCAGAATGGACTGATGAGCAAACTCAATGAAATAACTAAAATCGCAAGCTTATAGGCAAAATCGGTGATAATTTCAGTTTGAAAAGCACTAGCCGCCAAGACGAAGCTCAATTCTCCAATCTGTGCCAACAAAGCGCCTCCATACAAGCTACTTTTCCAGTCATTCCCGAAATACCTTAGTACGCCGGCATTGATAAAGTGGTTACTAATGCAAACGGCTAAAATTAAAGAAAGGACTACCAGCCAGTTATTGATCAGAAATTGTAAATCGATCAACATGCCAATGGAAACAAAAAATAGCGCGACGAAAATCACCCGGAAAGAATGCAAACTATCGTGAAACCAAGCTGTTGATTTGGCACTATGGACAAGTAGTCCACCTACAAAGGCACCCAAGGCAGGTGATAGACCAAATAGGGCGGTCAAAGTAGCGGCTCCAAAACAGACGATCAAGGCCACAAAAACTTGTAATTCATGGTCCTCTTCCACTTGTTTGCTAAAGGGGAGTACCAATTCTTTCTGGCGCAATACCCAAATCATGCCGCCTATGATGATCCCACCGCCCACCATTTGCAGAACAATCTCTTCGGTGGGAGGAATCGTTCCCCCCAGGTAATTGGTAGCGATGAGCATGGGTACAATGAGAATGTCTTGTACCAAAAGAATACTGATGACATTTTTACCAATCAAGGTGGTTGCCTCATTATTGTCCTGCAAAAGTTTGATTACAACCGCTGAACTACTGAGGCTAATCACAAAACCCAGTAATATAACCCGATTGAGTTGCCAATCAAACAAAGCCCCGATCAGCCACACCAGTAAAATACTACCCAAGATTTGGAAAATAGTACCTATAACAGCTAACCGCCAATTTTTGATCAAGCCTGATAAATCCGTTTCCATTCCAATAAAGAAGAGGAGTAGCATCAACCCGAATTCACCGACCGTCCCAATCAGGGCTTCGTCGGTAATTAATTTAAAGCCATGCTCCCCCAATAGGACGCCTGCCAAAATATAGGCAATTACATAGGGTTGGCGAAGGTATCTCAATAGCAAGCCTAAACTCACTATGATTACACCTAGCAGGACAAAAGCTGGAAGGTTTGTCTGGGTACCTACTAAAAGGATCATCGTTTTCAAGGGAGAGGTGATTTAGATTATAAATTAAATACGGAACAGCGAATTAGGTATGGAGCAGAAAGGACTAGTACCGCCATCTTTTTTCACAATTTCCGCATCGGAAAAATTAAGATCGGTACGGGAAACTGAAAAATCATTTGCATGGCACCCGACCGTAAGAACTGCAAAAAGCTTTCCTGCTGATGACAGACGATTACAATTAAATCAACTTCCTCTTCAAAGTCAGCGGTTTGGACTGTCTTTTTCATACCTTCCTGTGGTGCTTTATTGTAAGCCACGATTTTCTGCCAAATAGCAGAAGTGAAAGTCTGCTGTACGAGTGTCTTTTCTTGTACGAGCTGGGGGGAGATTTTGAGTTTCTTCAGTCGGTGCGTTAACACTTCAGTATCTCGCCTTTTAATGTGCCAAATCTTTTCCCAAGGGTGAAACGGAACAGTAGGTGGAACAATAAGGACTGGACAACGAGCCGTTGAAACGATCCCAGAAGCCCGACTTCCCAACCACTTCTTACTTTTTTCGCTGAAGGTACTGCTGCTAATTAGAACGAGCTGGTATTCAGCACTCATCGCTGCGATGTTTTCGACTGCCGAGCCTGATTGGGCATAAAAGTTGGGGGTAAGAGTCGAATCAGGTAGGTTCTTCTGGTAGAAATCTGCCAACATCTCCTTGATACCCAGATTATACGCTTGTTTGCCAAAATCGTACTTGCGATTGTAGGCTTGCACGGGAAAGCAATACAACAAATCAATTCCCCAGCCTAGCTGACCTGAAATGGCATGAGCAAACTGTAGCGTGTGTTCATTGGCTACGGAGAAGTTTACTGGAACAAGAATTCGATTCATGTTTTACTTTAGGTTAAAAGAGGGCTTGTCGAAATAATGAGAAATATTTAATTCGTATTGCAATTCATTCATAAAGTGTATATTAGTCTTACTCAAAAACAAGCTCTTAGTAAGGAAATATAGGTATTTTCAATGAGATCATAGTAGTGGAGAGCGAGTTGAGCGGCTATAAAAGAATCCCGTTTCATGAAAGGAAAACGAAAAAGTGCAGGATTACCGCCAGGTTCCGTGGTTTTTACCGGAAGCCAGAAAGTGGAAAAAATAAGCATCCATTATCTCCAATATGATGCTGATTTTCTAGCGGAAAAGGATTTTAATAATCACGCTAGCATTACTTTTCATCAGTCTGCTCCAGAGCGAATAGATTGGTATGATGTCCGGGGGCTACACGATACCCAATTGATAGAGACTATCGGAAAGACCTTTGGCGTGCATCCACTGGTGCTCGAAGATATTGTCGATGTGGAGCAGCGTCCTAAGTTTGAGGAATATGAAAATGGGATTTTTATCATCATTAGAGCCCTTGCTTTTGATCAGGTGCATGAAGTGATTAATACCGAGCAGGTAGGTATCTATTTTCGGAAGGGGTTGGTTCTTACATTTCAGGAAACGGAGAGCGATTTGTTCTTGTTGGCCAGGCAACGGATACAGCGAGGAAGAGGGAGAATTCGTGGCAGAGGAGCGGATTACTTAGTGTATGCCTTGCTAGATGTAATCGTAGACCACTACTTTGTGATGCTAGAGAAAGTCGATGATGTTATTGAAGGCTTAGAGAATCAATTACTGCGGCGAACGGATAATGGTATTCGAGAGCGGATGCACCACCTGAAAATTGCTTTGCTAGCCGCTCGGAAGAGTATCGCCCCCCTCCGAGAGGCGATCAGCCGATTCGCTAAATCTGAGAATGAACTCATTGAGGATTCGTCCACGGTTTTTATTCGTGACTTATATGATCATACGATCCAGATTATGGATTTGGTGGAAAGCCATCGCGATACACTAAATGGATTGCAAGACCTACACTTGTCAGAGATTAGTTTTCGGATGAATCAAGTGATGCAGGTCTTGACTATTATTACCACTATTTTTGTCCCGCTGTCTTTTTTGGCGGGGCTTTATGGCATGAATTTCGATAATATTCCAGAACTGCATTATAAAAATGGATACTTTGTGCTGCTCACCTCTATGTTTGTTATTTCGGGAGGATTACTCCTGTGGTTTCGATCCAAAAAATGGCTCTAAGTTGCTGATCACGGGCACCCTTCTAAGGCTGGACAAAATCGGAAATACGAAATCGGAAGCGGGGAAGACTACGCCCGGGAAGGCTTGGTAACATTCTTGTGTAGGAGTAATCATTGGTCAAGCCACCTCATTTTCAGCTGTGGATAATAGGGCTACTGGATTTCGAAGCCATAAGTCTCTTTGTGGAAAAGGAATTTCAACTCCATTGATTCGGAAAAGTTGTGTAATCCGATAGCGCAGGTCACTTTTAACAAATTCAATACCAAGATACTCCGTACTAAAAAAATGCAGATCAAAGTCTAAAGAGGATGAGCCATAATCCTTAAATTGTATCCGTGGAGCCGGCGTTTTTAACACCTTAGGATGTTCATCAGCGGCTTGTAGTAATAAGCTAGTCACCTTTTCTAAATCGGATTCATATCCCACTCCCACACTCACCTGAAACCGGCTAGGATCACTGCTATGACTCCAGTTAGTGGCATTATCGCCCACCAACTTGGAATTGGGTATAAGAATCGAGATCTTGTCCCTTGTTTCTACCTTTGAAGTGCGAATGCCAATACTTGTGACTGTGCCAACAACGCCATTTACTTCTACGATGTCATCTACTTCTACAATCCCTTCTAGCAAAAGAATCAAACCGGAAATCAAGTCATTAAAGGTTTGCTGTAACCCTAAGCCAATACCGACTAATAAAGCCGCTGCCCCCCCCCATAGGACGGAAAGTTGAATGCCGACTGCCTCCAGCGCTATTAACAGGCTGATGGTGTAAATGATATATTTGGTAAACTGTTGAAAGGCAAATCGCCTGCCACTATCGACCTTCTTTTGCTGAAAATAGCGGGTGGTGAGTCGATTAATGATTTTAATAGCCAACCTGGAGATAAGTAAAATAAATACAACTGTGAGTAGTTGTAAAAGATTTAAATGATAGTTGCTGACGTTCAAAAAATTGTATTCTAGAATTTCCTTTATACTCATCTTGGTAGGTTTAAATCCAAGTGTTTTTCAATGGATTAAGATTTCCTAAGGTGAGGGCACAGTACGATACCGTACCCTCTCATGTTAGAGGGAACAAACAACTTGATAGCTTAGCAGTAGGCTATTTCCCAAAGCCAATGGACAGATCAATTCGAGCACTTAAGCCCACAAACGGGCGAATAAAAGCTTTGGTATTGGTTTGGCCAGCCTCTGCGCCAGACACAATCATCTCTGTCTTTTCTAGAAAGGCTGCACCGGCGTTGAAGCGTACAAACTCAAAAAGCTTGTAATCCAATCCGAGGTAAACGGGACGTCCCACGATCATGCCAGTCACCACATTACCTTTATCGTCTTTAAAGTCATCCAAAAACACGCCGAAAACAACGGAAGAGTTTCGCAAAAACTGAGGAGCAATCGTACTATTACTAAGTGGGAAAGCTATGCCAGCATAGGGAGATGCACCATAAGAGAAGTCATTCCACGGCCCCGCAAGATATACCCCACCATAACCAAAGCTCAACGAAAAGAAACCCTTTTTTTGTTCTGTACCATAATCGTCTACATAGCGACTGATGGACAGTATGCTTGAAGTTTTAGCCATCAACTCCCAAATTTCGCTTGTAATCGTTGTCTGTATCTCATCGATCTTTTGAGCGATCAAGGCTTGCCGACTATTGGCGGCTTGTTGTGCTGTACTGTCTTTGGGCGTTTTAGTAAATTGAACTCCTTCCAGCTTGACCAATTGTTGACGTACGCTGGTGGACAGTCCGGCAAAATTATCAGCTTGCTGGCTGCGATAGTTGGCTAGGGCCTCGTGGATGATTCGTTCTAGGTCAACTAGCATTCGCTTTTCTTTTTTGGCCAGTTCCACCTTATGGTCTTTTAGACTGATATTAGCGTCCAGATAGGCCTTGGCTTGGTCCATAATCTGCTGATGTAGGCGTTCGCGTTCGGCAGTAGTTATTTGCCGATAAAAATCAATCCGAAAATCATACTTCTCCGAAGCGCGCAGGGGATAATTTACGGCCAGACTATAACTGGTGTTTACCTTGTTGTCAAAGTCCTTCCACGAGGCCAGGTAAAGCCGGTCTTTATCGCTCTTGGCTTTAGCCGGCAAGATACTAATCTCGATAATATCTACCCCTTGCGGTACCAAACCGGTGAACATCAGGGGTTTCTCAGCCGGGAGAGCCTGGCCTTCATTGAAGTAGTTCTTTTCTAAATCGTAGTTGATCGTAGTATATTGCGCAAAAACGGGGCATACCATCCCTAGGATGGCAAATACCATCAAATGTAATTTATTCATCATTTTGATTTATTTATCTAGCTATACTATTGGGCGAAACTTGCTTAGAAACTAAGAAGTCGAGGTTTGAGGAAGTCCTAAATTTGTCTTTTTCTTCTTCAACTCCAGATGTAATGCGTTGTCCAATGGTTCGCTGGTATCGAAGGTTTCGTTGGGATAACTGTGTTTTCCTTGTTGTTTGCTTATACGCACACTATGGCTTTTTAGTGCCAACATCAACAGGATGGAGAAAAAAATCCAAGAGATGGTGAAAATCGTTCCGAAGGACAAACCCGTTTGTACGACCACTAGCAAATTCATGCCTTTACTCTTTTGGTATTTAAAATAGTTGTCGGAATATAGACTGGAATTTCAAAATCGGTCACAATTTAAATTCAAATAATTTCGCTAGTGAAGTCACCCGTTTCATTTTCGGTCTGAGGTGCTTGGATGACCTCTAGGAAAGCGACTTCGGATTCAGAAAATTTGGTGGTAAATAAATCTACAATATCGCCTACTAGGGATAGCGTATCCAAGGTATTAAACACTTCTTCTTTAAGCTCAAGCGGGGCATCCTCGGTAGGCAACAAACTTTTAAATTGCTCCTCTAGGTTCTGCCTGATTTTATTGTTATCCTCCTTAGTTTTCATCTTGTAATTCATTTAATTGTTCAGCTAACTTATCTCTACTGCGTTTCAGTCGCATTTTTACAGCGCTTTCGCTGATACTAAGTATTTCGGCAATTTGTCTGGTGGAAAAACTATCTTGGTATCGCATGAGCAATATCATTTTGTCATCTGGTTTCAATTGATCTAGTAAACGCTCAAGCTGAGTGAGTTTCAAATCTTCCAAGATTTTATTCTCTAATTCGATTTCCTCGGTGGATAAGTATTGGAAATCCTCGGTATTTAAAGACTCCTGGGGGATTCGCTTTCTTTTTCTGATGTGATCCATACATTGATTGTAGGTAATGGAGTACACCCAAGAGGAAAATTGAGAAGTACCTCGAAATTTAGCAATGTTTAGAAATACCTTTATCATTACATCATGAGCTAGGTCCTTAGCAATATCTTTATCCCCCAAAATTCCCAGGCACTTGTAATATACCTTTGTTGCGTAACGATCATAGAGAACCTCAAGTAAAGCTCGTTCTCCTTCCTCCAAGATTTTTTGAATGATCTCGAGGTCTGAGTATTTTGCTACATCTGGATATTTCATTTTAATTGCTTGCACGGTCAGCCTTTTTTCTTGGTTCTCTTAGACAACTAATTTCTTGGTTCTCCTAAACTGTTGCCGCAGCGGTGGCAGAAAATAGCGGCGGTATGGTGTTCGGCTTGCTGACAAATGGGACAGGCTACAAAAATGACTTCTTTCATTTGCATGACTCGGCCACTAATTTCAGCTGTCACTATGCCCGTCGGAACGGCGATTACCCCGTAGCCCATGATCATGACGATGGTAGCCAGGAATTTCCCAAATGGTGTAATAGGAGTAACATCACCATAACCCACGGTAGTAAGGGTTACAATGGACCAATAAACCCCCTTTGGAATATTGTCCAATTGGGGATTGGTGCCCCCTTCCACAATATATATATAGTACGGCCCCGATGATCAGTGCCATCAAAACGATAAAGGACATAAATACATATATCTTCGTTTTACTTGCCTTCAATGCACTGATAATAACTTCTCCTTCCGAAACAAAATGCCCCATTTTGAAAATCCTAAATACCCGCAGTAGACGTAGGGCTCGGACAATAATCAGGTTTTGAGCACCCAGAAAGAAAATTCCTAGGTATGAGGGTATAATGGCCAAAATATCTACTATCCCAAAAAATGAAGTCGCATAGCGTAGGGGCTGCCGAGCCGCATATAATCTCAAGATATATTCTGCGGTAAAAATGAGCGTAAACAGCCATTCCAGTAGGAAGAAAATCCACCAATAGGCCCGATGAAACTGAGAAACCGTCTCCAGCATCACGATGATGATGCTTAGTACGATCGTCCAGGTGATAATTTGATCAAATTTTCTACCCTCAGGCGTCTCGCTTTCGAAAATAATCAGGTGCAACTTTTCCCGCTGCGTGTGATCAATTACCTTATCCAATTGGTGTTTTCCCCAATAGGCAAAACGAAGGATCCAAGTCCACAGCTGCTTTGGAATGCCCAAGCTGAGTTGCCATGCTCGATGCAAAAAGAGGATGCATTTATCCCACAACCATTTCCTCCATTTCAGTAGTATTTTTTTCACGAGTACTCTTTTTTAGCAAGGTCGTTGCCTGTTTTGGGTTTTCCTAGTAATATAGAAGTTAAAATCCCCGTTAGCAAAGCAATTAGAATTACAGCAAGCGACACCCATTCTGGCGGATGAATATGATGTGATAACAACATCTTTGCACCTACAAAAGCTAGGATAAAAACTAAACTATATTTGAGAAATTTGAATTGTTCCAACATTGAAGCAAGCACGAAGTACAAGGATCGCAACCCTAATATTGCAAAAATGTTCGAGCTGAAAACGAGAAAGGGATCTGTCGTAATAGCTAAAACAGCAGGAATGCTATCGATAGCAAAGAAAATATCTGTGGTTTCTACCATCACCAACGCAATAAACAAGGGCGTAGCGGCCCAGATATGCTTGCGTTGAACGAAAAATTGGCTGCCTGTAAACTCCTTACTAACCGGAAAAATACGCTTAACCCAGCGCACAATCGGATTCTTTTGGGGTTCAATTTTGATATCCCCTGCTCTTAGCATCTTATAAGCCGAGTACAAAAGTAAAACGCCAAAAAGAAAAGTAATCCAAGCAAATTTGTTGATGAGGACAACACCAACTAGGATCATACTGGCTCGAAAAATAATAGCCCCTAAAATACCCCAGAACAATACGCGATGTTGGTAGAGGTTCGGCACCTGGAAGTAGGAAAAAATAATAGCAATCACAAAAATATTATCCATGCTCAGGGAAAGCTCAATGAGATACCCCGTTAAGTATTTCAATACCGCTTGCTGACTACTAAGTTCATTGACATTGGTGATCCACCCGCCCTCGTATATCATATAAATGACACCACTAAATGACAAAGAAATAACTACCCAAACTAAAGTCCAGCACCAGGCTTCCCTAGTCGAGATTTGATGCGGATTTTTATGGAAAACCCCTAAATCTAGTGCCAAGAAAAAACAAATTAATAGGAGAAAACTTATCCAAATAATCATGTAGAGTAGTATTGAAGTGATGGTTTTAATCTTCCCTTTCGCGCAGCAAGTTTGGTAGAAGTTGTGCCGGAAAATGCGGAAGGATTCTCTATTACTCCTTAATGATTTTAACCTTATTGATGATCAGTTGATGCGTAGGCACGACAAGCTGTTCCTCGTCATTTAGCTGTAGGATTACTGCTATGTTACTAATGTTAATAATTTTACCTCTCTGGCCATCTATTTCTATTACTTGTCCCTTTATAAAAGTCTTTCGACTAAAAAAACTAGCTAGAATATTGGCTAGCACATCCTTGGAAGCAATACCATAGGATATAGCAGCAGCAGCCATAATGGCTCCGATAATTAGCAATAGATTGGAAGTTAGAATAGTCGTATCAATGCCAGCCTGCGTCAAGGCCGTGAGGGTCACCAACAGAAAAAGAAGATAAAAAACAAAACTGCTAATTACCCTTCCCGTACTAATACCTAGGGTCTTGGTGGTTCCCGAGATCAAATCTCTGGCAAAAGTCGCGATGTAAATACCGACGGAGAAAAATAGGATAGCAGATAATAAATGGGGTAAATAACTCAGCAACTTAGATATCTCATCAGAGATAGCCACCCAGCCTAAAGTGTCGGCAGCAGTGGTGATGACCAATAGGATTAATACCCAATAGACGAATTTCCCTACTAGAGCGCTAGGTGCTAGGTTGATATTGGCTTTTTTAAGGAACTCCCCAGCCTTAATTCTATCGGCCAATTTATCGAATTTGATGGCCATGAGCAGGCGTCGGATTCCTCCCGACATCAGTTTTGAAAATAACCATCCAAGGAGGAGAATGAAGATGGCACCTAGTAAACTAGGCATGGCAGTCATGAAGGTTTGGCTGAAAGCGCGCAAGGATTCAAAAAAAAGCTGTGACCAATTCGTTAGTTCTTCCATGTTAACAGGGTTTTATGTAATTCCAGGATATAGACTTGAGTATCCTGTTTTGGTCACATATATTAGGGAGAGAACCCCGCTGATGGTTTATAGTACGTCTCGGTATCGGTATTTAATTTTACTCATTCTTTATTTTCTTTTCAACAATAAACCAAATGAGTAAAATATAAGATTAATTAAATACTAAGCATGGTGCGCCAAACGATCCAGCGAACATCTACTAAAAAAAGGGAGTTCAAAAGGAAAGCAACCCACTATGCCATTATTAGGATCCATTGTTAAGTCTGCCATTGCGCTAAAGCACAATCTTACCCCTTCCTCTGCTCAGCCAGCTGTATTGCAAGAAGAGCAGTTGGAAAAATTATTAGAAAAAGCAGCCAATACCTCCTTTGGCCTTTATCATGGTTTTGCCCAAATATTGAATGCATCCGATAAAATTAAAGCCTTCAGAGAAGAAGTACCCATTTACGATTACGATACCATGCATCGCCAATGGTGGAAGCAGCAACAACATTTTCCCAATATTACTTGGCCAGGAAAACCTCATTATTTTGCCTTGAGTTCTGGTACAACAGGAAAAGAAAGTAAACGCATACCCGTCACGGATGATATGCTGGCCGCTTTTAGATCCGTAGGTATCGCCCAGGTAGAAAGCCTTGCCAATTTTGATCTACCGGCAGAATTATTCGAGAAAGACGTTTTAATGCTCAGTAGTTCTGCTGATTTGGATGAAAATAACGGGCACCTGGAAGGAGAAATAAGCGGTATCAATACCAGTAATCTACCCACCTGGTTTGGTGGATTCTATAAGCCGGGACTAGACATTGCTCAAATTGATGATTGGGATAAAAGAGTGAAAGCTATTACCAAGAAAGCACCTACTTGGGATGTGGCCGCACTAGCTGGTATTCCTTCTTGGATACAGATGTTGCTGGAGCACATCATCGAAG
>Ga0209578_10002015_pt1 | contig 17566 bp, 16 predicted proteins | sample tdAd472_FD_187127 | JGI IMG/M metagenome (GOLD analysis project Ga0209578, IMG submission 187127) | Marine sediment microbial communities from the Atlantic coast under amendment with organic carbon and nitrate - tdAd47.2 (SPAdes)... | ecosystem: Environmental > Aquatic > Marine > Coastal >...
AGCCGTTGATGTCGAAACGCAGTTGACGCGCGACGAGCGGCAGCAGCGGATGATCGTTGGCCGTGGCGAGTTCGGGGTACTCGCGCTTCTCTGCAGGATGTGCGCCGTTAGCCATAGCGGCGTTGCGCGGCATCGGAAATCACGAGTGCCGTCCCGTTAACGCTCAGTGCCAGAACCACGAGGATCAGGCCGAGCCCGAGCGCCAGGGCGAGATTACCCTTGCTGGTCTCCAACGCGATCGTGGTCGTCATCACGCGCGTCGAATGCAGGATGTTGCCGCCAACGATCAGCACGGCACCGACTTCGGCAATCGCACGGCCGAAGCCCGCCATGATGCCCGTCAGCAATCGATAGCGCCCGTCCCGGAGTAGCGTCAGCACGCTCTGCATGGGCGTGCAGCCGATTGATCGCAGGTGCTCGTCGTATTCCTCGTGCAGGTCGGCGATTGTCTGGCGCGACAAAGCCGCAATGATGGGAAAGACGATGATGCTCTGGGCGATGATCATCGCGGTGGGCGTGAATAGCAGACCCATCGGGCCCAGCGGGCCGGCCCGGGATAACAGCAGGTAGACCATGAGCCCGACGACGACCGGCGGCAAGCCCATCAATGCGTTCAGGAGCACGACCACGCCGCGACGACCGGGAAACGGCTGTAATGCAATCAGTGCGCCCAGCGGCAACGCAACAATCGAGGCAATGATGACCGCGCTCAGACTGATGCGCAGTGACAGCAGCACGATTTCCACCAGGCCCGGATCGAGCGTTACGATCATCGATATCGCTGCGCCAATCGCGGACGAAAACTCGTTCACCCCGGGATTCACTGCCTCTCAAGCTCCCCTCTCATTATTCTTATTGCTTTTGCTGCAAGTCGGGTGCCAGCACCCGGCAAAAAACCTGAAGGTGTCATTTGCCAGCAACGGGCATTTATTCAGACCGATGATCGCAGTTCAAGCGACAAATTGTCGTTAGACCACCGTCTACTTGCGTCATTTTGACCCAAAGCATAGTCTGTCTGGGAGAGGTTCGTGGGAAGATCTGTGCCCCAGTCCACATCAATCCTGTTACTCGGCGGCGCCGGGTCAGAGGCAGCCCGGCTGCGCCGCACGCTCGCGCGGCATTTCCTGCTGGTCGAGCACGCGCAAGACCTCGACGCAGCGCATGAGTTAACCCAGCGCGCCCGGTTCCACTGCCTGGTACTCGTCGACCCACAGGAATCCTGGGATACGCTCCGTAGTGCGATCGGCGACAGCAAGGAGCTGCCATCGCAGGTCCTGATGGTCGCCGACCGGCAACGGGCGGATACGGCCGTCGATGCTTTACGCAACGGTGTTTCCGATGTGCTTCTGCGACCATTCTCGACCGAGCAGCTCGTTGCAGCCATGACGAAGCTCGGCGACAAACCCGTGTCCCATCCGCCCGGAAACACTGCAAGCACGCAGCGCAAACTGGTCGGGGACACCCCGTCCATCCAGGCTGTCAGGACGCTGATCAAGCGCATCGCGCCAACGCCGGCAACCGTGCTTATCGAAGGCGAGACCGGTACGGGCAAGGAGCTGGTCGCGCGCCTGTTGCACGAGCAGAGTGGCCGCAAGGGACCGTTCATCCCGGTCAACTGCAGCGCAATAGCACCCGACCTGCTCGAAAGCGAATTGTTCGGCCACACGCGCGGCGCATTTACGAGCGCAAACCGCATGCGTGAGGGCCTGTTCGTCGCCGCCGGCGGCGGCACCCTGTTTCTCGACGAGATCAACGAAATGCGCCTCGACATGGAAGTCAAGTTGCTGCGCACGCTCGAGGAGAACACGATTCGCCCGGTGGGCTCGGACCGCGAGGTGCCCGTCGATTGCCGCATCGTGGCCTCGACCCAGGCGGACCTGGGCGAGCTGGTGGAACAACAACGGTTCCGGGAAGATCTCTATTACCGGCTCAATGTGATCCGCATTGCGGTACCGCCGCTACGCGACCGGCGCGACGACATCGTGTTGCTGGCGGCACATTTCGTGGACAACCTGTCTGCCGAAATGGGTATCGCCCCGGTTGATCTCGAGCTGCTGCAGCTCGAAGCGCTGCGGACCCACGACTGGCCCGGAAATGTGCGCGAACTTCGTAACGTCGTCGAGCAAACCTTGCTGCTCGGCCGGCTGCCGGCCGAATCGCTCCTCAAGCCTGCACGACGCCGGTCCGGTCCGCCGGATTACCCGCTGGACTGGACCCTGGAGCAGGTCAAGTATCATCATATGGCTCGCGTCCTGGAATCGAGTGGCGGCAACAAGTCAGCCGCCGCACGGCGCCTGGATATCTCTCGCAAGACACTGGAACGCAAACTCGGCGCCAACGGGGGCGAGTAAGGGAGGATTGTCACTATGAAAAGTATCGACGAGGATCGACTGAACATCGAGATCCGCAAGTTTCTGAAGCAGGTGGGCGTCACCTCGCAACGCGAGATCGAAAAAGCCGTGCGGGACGCAGTCGAATCCGGGTCGCTTCCCGGTTCCGGGACGCTCGCTGCAAGGATGACACTGACCGTACCGGAACTGGGCCTCGAGCACGTCGTCGACCGCGAGCTCTCCGTCGACCAGGACGACTGACGAAACTCCCGCCGTCGCTGGCGGCAGTGCGAGTCAATCCTTGCCGGTCCAGACCAGGGTACCCAACTCCGCGAGATCGTAGCCACCCAGCATGTTCGCCTGCCGCCGGCAGTCGCTGCTGCGCAAATAGTCCAACAGCTGCTGGAACAGGTTGCGAAAAAAAATGCCCCGATGCAGCGCCAGGTCGAAGGCCTCCCAACCGATTGACACGAAGTCGAGACCGAATTCGGCAGCCGCGGCGCGCACGCCCGGACCCACTTCGGCCTGGCCCATCGCGATCAGTGACGCCGCTTCGCGCTCGGTGCTGGCGCGGCCCGTAATGCGGCGGTTCGCCGGATTGAGATCGTGCTGCGAAATCAGCTCGCGCAGGAAGCGCTGCGAGCCAGCCCCCTCCTGGCGTTCGACCCAACGCACCTCGCGCTGGAACAGGCCGTCGATACCGACCTCCGCCGACCACAGACCGGGTACGACCAGGAGTCCCTGCTCGCGGCGAAACAAGCGCACCAGGGCCCAGTCTCCGGCCTGGACAAATTGCCGGATAAGGGCGGGATGGCGTTGCTGGCTCTCTTCGGCGGGACCCCAGTGTATGCCGCACACGTCCGCACGGCGGTGCGCGAGCAATGACAAACCCAGCTGGCTGCCGGTCGCGGTATAACTGATCAGCGCCCGCGACTGCAGCGAATTGGCCACCTGCGTAATGGCTCGGAACAGCAGCGGATCGTCGCTCCCCGCGACGACGATGCGGTCGGTCAGCAGGCCGCCGTGGCTCGACTCGAGCAACCACTGGTCGACGAGATCACGCGGGAACAGCCACTTGCCGGTCAGCTTGCTCGCCGGAATCTTGCCTTCGCGCACGAGTGAATAGACTTTCTTTTCGTTGACCTGCAGGTAACTCGCAACCTGCTTCACGGTCATGAAGCGGGGTAGTGCGCCGTTGTCTGGGTCTTGTGATTCGCCCGGTCTCATACATTCCGTGAATGCAAGAACCGTGCACAATTCCGGCGGGCCCGTATTCCGGCACGAACGCACGGCTGTGCCGATGCTTGCCACAAGCGACCGGGACAAATTGTCCCGGCGCACAGATCGAACGCGGCCAACCGGATTGCGCTAGTATGAATTAAAATGAGCCTGTCAGAACGACACACGGTAGCTGTCATCATGCAGCGTGCCGAAGTGAAGCGGGGGCCGTGGTCGGTGCCGAGCTGGAATGCCGTGTCCGTCGTCGCGGGCGACCACCTCGTTGGCAAGGGTGCCTCCTGCACACCAATTCATGAAGATGACGACGAGGCGCAATTTCTCTGGTCCGGTCTGTCCCTGGAGTTTTTCCGCGACCAGGCCGAGGCGTACTGGTACAACCTCACCAGTGACAGTCCATCCCTGTTCGTGATCTGTCACGAGTCGCCGGAAGGCGAGCTCACACCGTTCCAGGTCACGGCAGATCGTGATTCGGCCTCGGTCTGCCTCGAGAGTGACGACCAGGTCTTCGCCGTGCCGGTACCACCTGAAATCTACCAGTCACTCGAGCACTTCGTCGTGCAGCACTTCGTGCCCCAGGAGCGTAAGAAGCGCAAGCGCAAGAACTGGTCGGAGGCGCCCGAACGATGAGCGACAGCCCCCACAAGGACGCGGTGGCAGACGCCGTCGTCGAATCCGGCGAACAGGAAAGTTTCCTGGCGCGCTGGTCACAGCGCAAGACGCAGGCACGCAAGGGCGTCGAATTACCGGAAGCGGAAGCGGAGCATGAACCCGTTGACGATACCGGCGGGGATCCGTCAGACGCAACGGCGCCCGAACCGGTCGAGCACACTGCAGACCTGCCCGACGGTGCGGCGGATGCGACACCGGAATTGCCACCCATAGAGTCGCTGGGCGCAGACTCGGACTACAGCGCTTTTCTGTCATCCGATGTGTCCGCCGACGTACAGCGTAAAGCGCTGCGCAAGCTGTTCCAGAGCCCCAAGTTCAACGTACGCGACGGTCTCGACGACTACGATCTCGACTTCACGAATCCGGAACCGCTGGGCAACATTGTCACCGCGGAAATGCGTCACCGGTTGCGAATCGAACTGGAGAAGCTTGCCGGGCTGGACGAAGACGCCGAAGACGTGGAAGACACGGAGACCATTACAGCAGCCGTCGAGTCCGCAGAGCTCGACTACTACGACGATCTGGCCGGGGAAATCGACCCGGAACCTGACGATGAGCACACTGAGTCTTCCTGACAGCACGGCCGACGGCCAGGCAAGAGCAGAGGCACTGGACAGGCGCCATCGCCCGGACGTCGAGCCGGCATCGATGGTCAGCTATCTGTCCCACGGGCGCGTACTGGTCATCGGCGAAGAGACCGGAGCACTCGACGCCGCGGGCCGTCTCCACGAGGAACTCGTAGCAACACTGTTCCTGCCCGCGGACATGCCGCCAGCGACGAGCACCGTCGAGGGACTGACCGTCGTACGCGGCGGGCAGCCGCAGCTCGAGGGTAGCCTGGGCAATTTCCGTATCGGCCTCGCGGACCCGGGCAGCGAGGACGAGTCGGCGGCGGTGACGATGTTGACGCAGGCACGGTTCGACCTCGTCCTCGACCTCGGCGATCCGCCACTGTTGCGCCAGGAGGTACCGCCGCCAGGCTACTACGCACCCGGCGCCGATCCTGACGCGCTGGAACAGGCCATCGACGAATTGCCCGGCATGCGTGGCGAGTTCGAAAAGCCGAAATACTTCAACTACGACGCGGATATCTGCGCCCACGGACGACGCGGCATCCGCGGCTGTACTCGCTGCCTGGAAGTCTGCCCGGCCTGGGCGATTACCTCGATCGGCGAACAGGTATCGATAGACCCGAACCTGTGCCAGGGCTTCGGGAGCTGTGCGACCGTCTGCCCAACGGGAGCGATTACCTATGCATTCCCGAGCACGGGCGACTTGCTCGGCTACCTGCACACTGTTCTTGCGCGCTACCGCGAGGTCGGCGGCAACGACCCGGTACTCGTATTCTTCGACAGCACGTCGTCCGACCTGATGGTCGACCAACTTGCTGCGGCATTGCCCGAAAACGCGCTGCCCGTCGAGCTCGAGGAAATCGGCTCACTGGGTATGGATGCCTGGCTTGCCTGCCTGGCATACGGCGCATGCCGCGTGCTCATCCTGGCCGGGCCTTCGACGCCGCCAAGCATCGTCGACGCGCTCGGGCGTGAGATCGGCGTCACCGCGGCGATCCTCGAGGGCATGGGATACGCGACCGACGTCGTGCAAATTCTCGATCCGGCTGACGCCGGCGGCGTGGCCACGACGGCGCAGTCCGGCCCGACACTCGGCCTCGAACATCCGGCCCGGTTTGCACCGCCGCCAGAGAAACGCCTGCTGCTCAGAACTTCGATCAATTACCTGCTCGAACATGCGCCAGGCGGCAAGAAAGTCGCACAGCTACCTGCCGGTGCCCCATTCGGCCAGGTCAAGGTTGATCGGGGGGCGTGTACGCTCTGTATGAGCTGCGTCGCGGTATGCCCGACCTCCGCCCTGCGCGAGGGCCAGGGACTGCCACAAGTGAACTTCGTCGAAAGATCCTGCATCCAGTGCGGGATGTGCGAGAAAGCCTGTCCGGAAGACGCGGTGTCACTCGAACCCCGCTTCCTCTACGACGACAAGGAACGCGGTGCGCAGCGCCTGCTGTACGAGGAACAACCAATCTGCTGTATTTCCTGCGGCAAGCCTTTCGCGACGCGGTCGATGCTCAAGGTGATGGCGGAAAAGCTCAAGGATCACTATATGTTCCAGAGCGACGCGGACCGGCGCCGGCTGGAGATGTGTGAGGATTGCCGGGTCAAGGACAGGATGCGCGCTGAACTGGGCGGCGGCCCGCCACAGACCTGACGCCGCGCCCGGTGGTCCTGTTCACCGGAAAAAAAGGCGCAGTCCAGACAAAATGTCGCAACTGCCGATAGGGCCGATCCCTTGAAACACACTATGGCGGTCTCTGCAGGTAATTTCCGTCTGCACAAACTGGCACCCTAATTGCATTAGGTTAAACAAGAGCGAAATATAGCGGCCCGGAACAATAATAATGGACGACGCCCCTGCGACACGCGACGCGACCGACACGGCGGTCCGCGCTGCGCCAGCAGACCCGGAAAACCAGCTACGCGCCGACACCTACCGGTTGCTCGGCCGGCTGCTTGCGGCCGCGCCCGATGAGGAAATGCTCACCCTGCTCGCAGAAGCGCCCGTCACCGAAGACGGCGACCTGCTTGCCGTGGCCTGGCGCTTGCTGGCGACGTCGTCCGGACGCACAACGGCCAGACCGGTGTCGGACGAGTTTGCAGCCCTGTTCATCGGCGTCGGCCGCGGTGAACTCATGCCGTATGCGTCCTGGTACCTGACCGGTTTCCTGATGGAGCAGCCGCTGGCAAAGCTGCGTGCAGACCTGCGGCGGCTGGGCTTCGAGCGCAAGGACGGTGTCCACGAACCCGAAGACCACGCTGCGGCGCTTTGCGAAACCATGGCACTCCTCGCGGGCGACGACACGGCCCTCGAGACCCAGGCAGAATTTTTTGAGGCTCACGTCGGGCCGTGGATGGCGCGTTTATTCCGAGACATGCAGGAAGCTACCTCGGCGCGCTTCTATCGGGCTGTGGGCCAACTTGGAGAGCAGTTCATAGAGACGGATCAACGATATTTGGAAATGGTGGAACGACCGGAGGAGACCCCGGCAAAGCCAACCCGACCCGGCGTTGCATGACTGCCGGCTATCGGAAGCATGATGGGAGATAGTAGATGACTCGTAAATCGCGCACGTACACCGAAGAGCGGCGTACTTTTCTCAAAAAGCTGGCTGCGGCGGGAGGCGCAACGGCAGCGGTCGTAGTGACCAGCCGTTCCGCACTGGCCTCGCCCGACCACGAACCGGCGCCTGAGGCGACCAAACAACGGGGTTATCACGAAACGCCCCACATCCGTGACTATTACCGCACTGCCAAGCTGTAGCCGGCCACCACGCCGGATGACAGTGCGCATGCAATTGACCCAGGGGGATTAGCAATGAAGCTGATCAAAAAGAGAGACCTCACGGCCACCGAATCGGCCAGTGTAACGAGTGGCGTACTCGGCTCTGCCGTCGATCGCCGCGCATTCCTGCGCCGCGTGGGATTGGGCCTCGGCGGTACCGCCGTCGCCGCGTCACTACCAACGACGATGATCCGCCGCGCCGAAGCTGCGAAGGCTGGCGGCGGTAATACAGAAATCAGGAAGTCCGTCTGTACCCACTGTTCCGTGGGCTGCGGCGTCGTCGCCGAAGTTCAGGACGGCGTCTGGACCGGACAGGAACCGGATTTCGATTCGCCGTTCAACCTGGGCGGCCACTGCGCGAAGGGTGCGTCAGTCCGCGAGCATGGGCACGGCGAACGCCGGCTCAAATACCCGATGAAGCTCGAGGGCGGCCAGTGGAAGCGCGTGTCCTGGGAGCAGGCCATCGACGAGATCGGCGACAAGGTTCTCGATATCCGCGAGAGCTCGGGCCCCGACTCGGTGTACTGGCTGGGCTCCGCGAAATTCAGCAACGAGCAGGCCTACCTGTTCCGCAAGTTTGCGGCCATGTGGGGCACGAACAACGTCGATCATCAGGCACGCATTTGCCATTCGACGACGGTCGCCGGCGTAGCGAATACCTGGGGCTACGGCGCGATGACCAACTCGTACAACGACATGCACAACTCGAAGGCGATGTTCTTCATCGGCAGTAATGCCGCCGAGGCGCATCCCGTTGCGATGCAGCACATCCTGCGCGCCAAGGAGTCTGGCGCCAAAATGATCGTCGTCGACCCGCGCTTCACGCGCACGGCGGCACACTCCGACCAGTACATCCGTATCCGCCCGGGTACTGACGTACCGCTGATCTGGGGCATTCTCTGGCACATCTTCGAAAACGGCTGGGAGGACAAGGAGTACATCCGGCAGCGCGTTTACGGCATGGACGAAATCCGCGCCGAAGTCGCCAAGTGGACCCCGGACGTCGTCGAGAACGTCGCCGGCGTTCCCGAGGAAGACTGCAAGGCGGCGGCACAGACGATGGCCGAAAACCGGCCCGGCACGATCGTCTGGTGCATGGGCGGTACCCAGCACACGATCGGCAACAACAACACTCGGGCGTACTGCGCATTGCAGCTGGCGCTCGGTAATGTCGGCAAGTCGGGCGGCGGCGCGAACATCTTCCGCGGCCACGACAATGTCCAGGGCGCCACGGACCTTGGCGTCCTCTCGCACACGCTCCCCGGATACTACGGTCTGTCGGCCGGTTCGTGGGGGCACTGGTCGAGAGTCTGGGACCTCGATTACGAGTGGGTCGCCGGGCAATTCGATACCGGTTATGCCGAGACGGGCGATGCAGCAACCGGCAATGTGCCGTTCGCGAACCCGATGAACTCCGCCGGCATCCCGGTTTCCCGCTGGGTCGATGGCGTCCTCGAGGACGCCGAGCTGATCGACCAGCGCGACCAGCTGAAAGCGATGTTCTTCTGGGGTCATGCGCCAAACAGCCAGACCCGCGGACGCGAGATGAAACAGGCGCTCGAGAAGCTCGACCTCGTCGTCGTCGTGGATCCATACCCAACGCACACGGCAGTACTGCCCGACCGGCAGGACGGCATGTACCTGCTGCCGGCCGCGACGCAGTTCGAGACTTACGGCTCGGTCACGGCATCGAACCGCTCGTTCCAGTGGCGCGACAAGGTCATCGACCCGATGTTCGAGGCGCTGCCCGATCACACGATCATGTACAAGCTGGCGGCGAAGCTCGGTATCGCGGACCAGATGTTCAAGCACATCGAGGTCAGTAACGACGAGCCCCTGCCCGAGGACACCCTGCGCGAGATCAACCGTGGCATGTGGACAATCGGGTATACGGGCCAGAGCCCCGAGCGGCTGAAGCTGCACATGGCCAACAAGCACACGTTCAACACAACGACGCTGAAAGCCGAAGGCGGACCGTGCGACGGTGACTACTACGGCTTGCCATGGCCGTCCTGGGGCCCGCCCGAGATGAAGCATCCGGGCACGCCGGTGCTGTACGACACGAGCAAGAGCGTCGCCGATGGCGGCCTGAATTTCCGGGCCCGCTTCGGTGTTGAAAGGAACGGCGTCAACCTCCTGGCCGAGGACTCCTACAGCAAGGGAGCCGAGATCCAGGACGGTTACCCGGAATTCTCGGCCGACATGCTGAAGCAACTCGGTTGGTGGGATGACCTTACCGCTGAGGAGAAAGTGGCAGCCGAGGGCAAGAACTGGAAGACCGACCTGTCCGGTGGTATCCAGCGCGTAGCGATCAAGCACGGCTGCGCACCGTTCGGCAATGCCAAGGCCCGTACCGTGGTCTGGACCTTCCCGGACCCGGTACCGATCCATCGCGAACCGTTGTACACGTCGCGGCGCGATCTCGTCGACAAGTACCCGACCTACGAGGACCGCAAGAGCCATTACCGTCTGCCGACGCGTTACGGCTCGATCCAGGCGAAGGACTACTCGAAGGATTACCCGCTGATTCATACCAGCGGCCGCCTCGTCGAATACGAGGGCGGTGGCGAGGAGTCTCGTTCCAACAGGTGGCTTGCCGAACTGCAGCAGGACATGTTTGCCGAGATCAACCCGGCCGACGCCAACGACGCGGGAATCCGCGACGGCCAGTGGATGTGGGTGGAGAGCCCTGAAGGCAACCGGATCAAGGTCAAGGCAATGATCACCCCCAGGGTGACCCGCGGCGTTGTGTTCTCACCGTTCCACTTCGGTGGCTGGTTCGAGGGCAAGGACCTGCTGGACAAGTATCCGGAAGGCGCCGCGCCCTATGTGCGTGGCGAGGCAGCCAACACCGCGTTCACATACGGGTATGACTCCGTTACGCAGATGCAGGAAACGAAAGCTTCCCTCTGCAAGATCACCGCAGCTTAGGAGACTCGATCATGGCAAGAATGAAATTTCTGTGTGACGCCGAGCGCTGCATCGAGTGCAACGGCTGCGTAACGGCCTGCAAGAACGAGCACGAGGTCCCCTGGGGCGTCAACCGGCGTCGCGTCGTGACGCTGGATGACGGCGTTCCTGGCGAGAAATCGATATCGGTGGCCTGCATGCACTGCACGGACGCGCCCTGCGCGGCCGTCTGCCCGGTCGATTGTTTCTACACGACCGACGACGGCATCGTCCTGCACGACAAGGACCTTTGCATCGGTTGCGGATACTGCTTCTACGCCTGCCCGTTCGGCGCGCCGCAGTTCCCGCAAAAAGAGGCTTTCGGTGTGCGCGGCAAGATGGACAAGTGCACGTTCTGCGCCGGCGGCCCCGAGGAGGACAGCTCCGCCGCCGAGGAAGAGAAATACGGTCGCAACCGGATTGCCGAGGGCAAATTGCCACTGTGCGCCGAGATGTGCAGCACCAAGGCGCTGTTGGCAGGCGACGGCGACATGGTCGCGGACATTTATCGCGAGCGCATCACGAAGCGCGGCGGCCGTCCCGAGACCTGGGGCTGGGATACCGCGTACAAGGGCGACTCCTGATGCGGCTCGGGAGCGACTCGCCGAAAGACACGCGGGCCGGTAAGGCTACCGGTCCGCGGCAATGATGGACGCCGCGAGCCCGTTGGGTTCGCGGCGCAAAAAGGAGCCTGGTCAATGCGCGTAAAAGAAATTAAAGGGAAACGACGGAAGCGCCTTTACGTTGCACTCACAGCCATCGCACTGGGGCTGCTGCTTGCCATGGCGTTACCTCTGACCGGTTACGTCCTCCACAGCGCGGGGCTGGTACAGGTCGCGCAGGCACAAGACGCGGACGACGAAGACGAAGCGGTCAATCCGCGTGCCGAATACTGGCGCGCCGTGCGCGGCGGTGTGGAAGGTTATTCCGCCGTGTCGGGGCAAGAGACCGGCGTTCTGATTCAGAACGGCGGCCAGAAGTGGCGCGAGACCCGCAATGGCCCGGTGTCCTTCTTTGGCGCGTCGCTCATCATCGCCGTGCTCGTAGCGATAGCGGCCAAGCACATCGTCAGGGGCAGGGACAATCTGGACTCACGCACCGGCCGCACAATAGCGCGCTGGCCAGCGTTCGAGCGCGCGTTGCACTGGTATGTGGCCGTCCTGTTTATCATCCTGGCAATCACGGGCCTCAGCCTGATGTTCGGGCGGGCCATGCTGATCCCGCTGTTGGGCAAAGAGGGTTTCGCGGTCTGGGCACAGTTCACCAAGCCGGTACACGACTACGTCGCATTACCGTTCGCGGCCGGACTCATCCTGACTTTGCTCATCTACATGCGGAAGATGTTCCTGCAGAGCCACGACTTCGTGTGGCTGAAGTCCGTGGGCGGCCTCATCGGCGAGCGCCATCCACCGTCCGGCTTTTTCAACGCCGGTGAGAAGATCTTCTTCTGGCTGCTGTTCTTTTGTGGGATCGCAATCGTTGTCTCGGGCTTCTACCTGCTGTTCCCGAATTTCGGCTGGGAGCGAGATGCGATGCAGCTGTCGCACATAGTGCACTCGGCCAGCGGTGTGTTCCTGATAGCGGTCTCGCTGGGTCACATATACCTCGGCAGCTTCGGTGTCGAAGGTGCGCTCGAGGGAATGGTGACCGGCGCTGTCGACGAGGGCTTTGCCAAGGAACACCACATCCTGTGGTATGAAGAAGTCAAAGGCATCGCTCGGACAGAGGAAGGCTCGCCAGCGCCCGACGCGACGACGGTAACCCCGACGTAACCGGCTGATTGGCACCTCGCATTACGCAGGGGACCGCGAATTTGCAGAAGGCCGCGTATGCGGCCTTCTTGCTTCTCACGCTCCCTGTATTTGCCTTGCGCGCTGCAGCGGATAGCACCGTGGACCCCTGGTCCGATGCGCTCGCCACGAGAGACCTCGAGGCGATCGAACAGCTGCTGGATAACGGCCAGGCCAATCCGAACCGCCCGACGGACGACGGCAAGACCGCGTTGATGTTCGCCGCGCAGCAGGCGGACGCGGAGGTCGTCGTCAGGTTGCTGGCCGCCGGTGCCGACGTCAATGTAGCGAATGCGAACGGCGGCACACCCCTGATGTATGCCGCACTGGGCGGCGATGCCTCGATTGCCGGTCTGCTGCTCGACGCCGGGGCGCGCCACGATGCCAAAGCCAAGCTCGGCTGGACCGCGCTGGCCCTGGCTGCGGTCAAGGGTTATGAGCAGGTCGTGCGGACCCTGCTCGACGCCGGAGCGGATCAAAGCATGCGCGATGCCTACGGCTGGACACCGCTCATGCGAGCCGCGCACAACGGCCGCGGCGAGATCGTCCGCCTGCTGCTGGATGCGCCTGGCGCGGACCTCGCAGCGCGCCAGGAGTCCGGTGCAACGGTCCTGCACATTGCTGCCGGGACCGGTCACACCGATATCGTGCGGCTACTGGTCGCTCACGGAGCCGATACGTCCACGAAGGACGGTAACGGCAATACGGCGGCGACCGTCGCTTCGTTGGCCGGCCATGCGTCGCTCACCGAGTACCTGGAAGCGCCGGACCGGGCCGACTAGCAGGCGCCCGTCCGCGAGTATTCGCTCATCGGCCAGACCCTGGCCGTCTCTGTCGCCGGTTGCCAGATATCGTCTTGCTTGTGCGCGAGCGCAACCTGAAACCCGAACTCCGAGAGGAAGCGCTCGAGCATGTCGCCGCCGTAGATGCCCGTCGCGAACAGTGCCTTGTCGCTGGCGGCATATTCGAGGCGCACGGCCGCAAGCGGTTGTGGCGCCGGGCCACCCAGGACGCGCCCGCCGTCGCGCGCATCGTAGACACTGCCCTCCGAACAGCAATAGATCACCTGGCCGCGCTCCCACCAGTCGCCGCCGGTACCCGTCCCGGACATGGGCTTGTGCCGATAGTCGATAAAACTCACGCTGCGGGTCGGGTAGCTCATGCGATGCGCACAGATCGCCGAGAACGCAACGATCGACCGCTCGGGCCCGACACCGCCGGACCAGCGGTACGGCTCGCCATCGGATGTCGTCAGCTCGCTGCCGGGCTCGGCGGGAACGCCGAGGTCGATCAGAAAACAGGGTGTCGTGACATAGGGGTAGTGAAAGACGTAGCTCCGGCCCTTTGTCAGATTCTCTGGCTCGAGCGTCCGTCCGCGGGCATCGACAAGGCGCACCTTTGCAGCGGGCGTCAGTTCGCCGGTTGGTTGCGCGATCAGCGCCGGATTGGCGGCTACAGCCGCACCTGTGCCGACGCAGACCTTGAGGAATTTCCGCCTGTCCAGAGAGCTGGATCCTGACATGCCGATGTCCCAGTAGTCGGGCGCAGACAAAGCGCCTCGATGGAAAAATAGTAGCAGAATCGCCGGCGACGGACTGTGTAGCGCGGGTGGCTGCTATGATCGTATGCACGTTCCCGACGGTCAGACGATTCAACACCGGTGCCAGATACGATCGAAACATTCACGGAGAGCGAGCTGGCGCACTACAGCCGGCATCTGAACCTCCGCGAGGTTGGGCTCGAGGGGCAGGCCAGGCTCAGGGACGCCTCGGTGCTACTGGTCGGACTCGGCGGTCTCGGCTCGCCGCTGGCCTTGTACCTGGCTGCGGCCGGCATCGGCCGCATTGGCATCGTTGAATTCGACACGGTGGACGCCTCGAACCTGCATCGACAGGTGCTCTACGGCGACAGCCAGGTCGGCGAGCACAAGCTCGCCTGCGGTGCAGCGCGTCTGCGCGATCTCAACCCGCACATCACGATCGACGAGCACGCGTGCGCACTAACCCGGGACAACGCCAGAAAAATCGTGTCCGGCTACGACATCGTTGCTGATGGCGCCGATAACTTCGCCACCCGTTATCTCGTCAACGACACCTGCGTACTCGAGGGCAAACCGCTCGTATCTGCATCAATATTCGCGTTCGAAGGGCAACTCTCGATCTTTAACCATGATGACGGGCCCTGCTACCGCTGCCTGTTTCCCGTGCCGCCCCCGGCCGGCCTGGTGCCCTCATGCGCCGAGGGCGGCGTCCTCGGTGTGCTTCCCGGCGTCATGGGCACGCTACAGGCCACCGAGGTCATCAAGCTGGTACTTGGCCTGGGCGAGGTCGCGAGTGGCCGGCTGGTGCATTACGACGCGCTGGCGCTGTTGTTCTCAACCTTCCGCGTGTCGAGGGACCCGCAATGTACGCTGTGCGGAGATAACCCGAAGATTGTCGAACTCGTGGATTACGATGCGTTCTGTGGCGTAAGCGCCGCTGCAGAATCCGCGATCCCACAGCTGTCGCCGGCATGTGCGGCCGAGTTGCTCGACACGGCGACGGACACCATTTTCATTGATGTCCGCGACCTGCACGAGCGTCTCGTCGACCGCCTGCCGCGCTCCGAGCATATCCCGCTGAACGACCTGATCGAAAACGGCGTACCGTTTCCGACGTCGTCGCGCCTCATTGTTTTCTGTGCAACAGGCGTCAGGAGCCTGCTCGCCGCAGAGTCGCTGAATAAAAGGGGCTACGGCCTGGTGCACAACCTGGAGGGCGGCCTGTCGGGCTGGCGCCGGGAGTTTCCGGGCTAATCAAAACGCAAGAGCCGCCGAGAAGTACCCGTACAGGATGTTCTCGGCGGGCGGCGCGAACGGTGCGTTCTTAAGGAATTCCCCCTTCCAGAGATAGGCGGCAGTGATGTCGACGGACAGATTCCCGGACGGGGGCGCCCAGCGCCAACGTGCATCGAGCTGGTGGCCGATGAACGACCCTGAGTTGCCGTCACGATCTCTCAGCGCGGCCGTCGGCATGAAGTCGCGATCGCTAGCGAGCCACGCAGGCCGGTAGTCGATTCGGAAATCCGTCGACGGACCCGGCTTCGACCGCAGGGCAATACCGGGCGACAGGATATTGCTGCGTGTCAGCGCGCCGTAGATGCCTGTCGGTCCGAACTCCCAGCGCCTGTCACCGTACAACGTGTCGAAGCGATTGAACTCGCCGTCGTCCGGGTCTTCATCGCCCGATGCATAATCGAAACGGAAGATCACACGAGGCTCCCAGCTGCCCTGCAGCTTGCGGCTGACTTCCGCGTGAATGAACCACGCACGGTGATCGAGGTCCGTGGTATCGATCGGCAGTATACTGGCGCGACTCTTGCCGTGCTGGATCGCGGTCTCAAGCTCGAACGCCCATAGTTTGCCGACGTTGCGCGCACGGAGGCCGGCAGTCAGGAAGTCACGATTGCGTGTGGGCAGACTCGGCCGGTCCTTCTCGCGGATCCCGTACAGATACCACTCGGTATCAAGTTGGTTGCCGATACGCACGTCGGACACGTGCAATCCCCAAAGGATCCGTTCCCAGTGTTCCTGGTCGAGCTCGAACTCGTTGTTGCGCAAGCGGTCACGTTCGAGGTTGTTGGGAAGGCGGGCAACCGGCATCGTCAGGAATGCCTGCAGCCCGACGCCCCCGGATTTCGACCACCTTACGCGGACGCCCGTAAAGGAGTTGATTGTGTTGCGCATGCGATTACGCGACACCAATCGGCGGCTGCCAACATCCATCGTCATCCGGCCGACCTCGATGTCCACTTCCTCGTTCCTGTAGCCGACATACGCGCGTAATGGCTCGAGCGCGTTGACGTCATCGGTACCGACAGGCGTCAGATCCTGATGCAACCACGCCCGGGAATCCTGGAGTTCGAACCCCCCATAAAGTCGCTCGCCGTTGATCTGCGCGTGCACGAGTAGTCGTGACAGCAGCAGGTCATCCTGTCCTGGACCGACGAGGCGAAACGTATTTTCCATGGACTCATAGCGCAGCCGTAAACTTCCGGTGACCGAGAGCCCGTCCGGGACGCCGAGCGCAGAATCGAGGCGCCACGGACCCTCCTGCGCCTGGATGACGGCAGGGCCCAGCAAGGCCAGCAGCAACACCTTGCTCGTTCTTATTATTGTTCCCCCGCGCACCGGTGAGACTAAAGCACAGAGGATGTCTTTTTTGCAATCCGCCAACCGGGATTTCCCGCTCCTGCACGGATGATCAGGCCCTTGCGAGGGCCAGCGCGCTGACCTTCTCCACGCCGTGGGCCTGTAGCTCGGTGGCGACCTGCCTGCAGGTTTCCCCGGTCGTGATGACGTCGTCAACGATTAGAACGTGGCGCGCTGTGATCGTGCCACGTACTGCAAATGCCTGACTCAGGTTGCGGCGACGCTCGCGCGCGCTGAGACCCGACTGGTAGGGCGTTGCTCGCAGACGCCGCACATTGCGGATCACCGGCAGTCCGGTCGATTTCTGCAGCAGCGTGCAGATTTCCTCCGCCTGGTTGAAGCCGCGGATGCCGTGGCGCAACCAATGCAGCGGTACCGGCAACAGAGCATCGATCTCTTCCGGCAGCGATTCAAAAGCGGGCCGCAGCAACTCACTGAAAGCCGGCGCGTAATATAGCCGCCGGCGGAACTTGTACATCTTGATTGCAGCATCGACCGGAAACTCATAGCGGAACGGTGCCGCGACCGCGGTGAGCGGCGGCGGGCGCGCCTGGCAGTCGGCACAAACCACGCCCTCGGCCAGCGCTGTTGCAAGCGGCCGCGCGCAAGCCGGGCACTGATGCCCGGTCCGCGGCAGCTCTGTGTTGCAACCGGTGCAGATCAGCTCCTCGCTGCCGGTCCGAACGGCCCCGCAAAACACGCAGCGCCGCGGCATCAGCGCGTGCTCCAGCGCCTCGACCGAGCGCCATAACAACTGCCAGGCCGGGATCAGTATCCGTCGTGCATGCATGCACCGATTATCGTGACTGCCGATCGTGGCAACGCATGCCAATTCTGCGTGATTGGGCCGGAAAGCGTGGTAACGTTTCGCCGCAACTTTCCAACACCCTCGGCCAGCACCCTTGCAATGACCGTTACTGACGACAATTCGACGTTGCGCAGCGCCGACGTTCGACGTCGCTTCGACCGGGCTGCGGACCAATTCGATGATGCAGACTTCGTGCATCGAGTTACCCGCGACGGACTGTTCGCTCGTATCCGGCCGA
>Ga0209578_10002019_pt1 | contig 17552 bp, 15 predicted proteins | sample tdAd472_FD_187127 | JGI IMG/M metagenome (GOLD analysis project Ga0209578, IMG submission 187127) | Marine sediment microbial communities from the Atlantic coast under amendment with organic carbon and nitrate - tdAd47.2 (SPAdes)... | ecosystem: Environmental > Aquatic > Marine > Coastal >...
CCTGAAAAAGTCCGTGGTCGATAACGTTTCTGAGGGCCAGACCCACGTTGAAATTGGCGGCCAGCGCAAACACATTATGGGCTACCTGCAGGATTTTCTATTTGCGCCGGCGCGCGCTCGCACCCCGGTATCGGCTCTCTCTGGCGGGGAGCGCAGTCGAGTCATGCTGGCCAAACTCTTCACTCAGCCGGGCAACCTGCTGGTGCTCGATGAACCCACCAATGATCTCGACGTAGAAACCCTGGAACTGCTCGAAGCGCTGCTCGAAGATTATGCAGGCACTCTGTTGCTCATCAGCCATGACCGGAGTTTTCTAAACAACCTGGTCACCAGCACGCTGGTCTTTGAGAACGGCGGTGAGGTGAACGAATACGTCGGCGGCTACGACGACTGGCTGCGCCAGCGTAAACAGTTAACCGGCACTCCAACTTCGGGTGTGACCAGCAGCAGCGCCGACAGTGAATCAGGCGGCGGCACGGTCACCAAAAAAAGCAAACTGAGCTACAAGGATAAGCGCGAACTGGATCAGCTACCTGAACAGATCGCCGCGCTGGAAGACGACATTGCCAAGATTCACCAGCAAATGGCGGACAGCGAATTCTTTAAACAGCCCGCTGCCGACATCGCAGTAGTTCAACAACGGCTTGACGAGCACTCTCTTGCACTCGAAAACGCCTTCGCCCGCTGGGAGGAACTGGAACTAAAACAGGAACAGCTGGCGGAAAACTAAAAACCAGGGGAATCAGGCGACTGGCCCGAACCACTAATTCCTGAATGGACCGGGCTTCCTAGTCAGGCAAGAGTTCGCCTACGGCCACACTTAGTAGTTTTAACGCGCCCCCCACCGCACGGGCCATCTGCTGCTCAAACTCATTGGTAATGGGCACGCTACCGCGACCGGCAGCAGCGTTGACCACCACCGCCAGAAACCCGTACTCGATCCCCAGCTCTCGAGCCAGGACCGCTTCCGGCATGGCGGTCATCCCAACCAGATCACAACCATCCCGTTGCAGCCGCTCAATTTCGGCAGCGGTTTCCAGGCGCGGTCCCTGGGTCACCCCGTAAACACCGCCATTCACGCAGGACTGCTCGTTGGCCTGCGCCGCTGCCAACAGCACTTTTCGCAATCCAGCGGTAAACGGCAGCGTAAAATCAATGTGTTGTAACTCCCCAGTCGCCCCATCGAAGAAGCTGCTGTCGCGACCCCAGGTATAGTCAATTAACTGATCAGGAACCACCAGAGAGCCGGGCGCAATCAGGTCTTCTCGGATGCCGCCCACGGCACCCAAAGCCAACACCCGGGACACGCCCAGATGCTGCAACGCCCAGAGGTTGGCCCGGTAATTAACTAAATGCGGTGCAAGATTATGCTCCGCGCCATGCCGGGGCAGATGGAGTAACTGCCGCCCGTGCCACTCGACCTGAGCCAGGCCGGGGGAGTGAGGGCCATGCGGGGTGTCCAGAGTAATCGGCTCGATCCGTCGCATGGAATCGATCGAGCTGGCTCCGGAACCGGTGATTAACGCCAGCTGGTTTCGCGCTGACGGCGACGCACTAACGGTCACGATTCGGCCACCGCATAGATCGCCGGCAAATTCCGCCAGTACCCCCTGTAATCCATTCCGCAGCCAAACAGGTAACGATCAGGCGCACTGAGGCCCACGTAATCAGCGCTGATCTCCACGGCGCGCTCGCATTGCTTATCGACAAGCACTAGCGACTTAATCGATGCGGGAGCTTGTTGCTGACAAAAACCGACCATTCCCTGCAAGGTCAGCCCCCGATCAAGAATGTCGTCCACAATCAACAGGTGACGGCCAGTCAACTCAGTCGAGGGCAATACGCGCTGCTCCAGTGCGCCGCCGGTCAAACCATCGACATAACGCGTTAGCTGAAGCACATCCATCTGCAGCGGAAAATCGAGCTGTTCCATGAGTTTGGCAGCAAGGAAGCAGCCCCCTTTCAGCGCCACCAGTAGCACCGGATTAAGCTCCCTGTACTCGGCCGTTACCGTTTCAGCTAGCAACTCAATGCTTTTCTGGACAGTCTCCCGATCATAAAGCGTGACTGCCCTGGCACGAACTGACAATACCTCTTCCGTTAACTCCGTGCTCAATCAGGGTCTCTCTAGAAATGGGTTTAAGGCGCTGGCCTGTCCCGGCTAGGTCCGCCTACCTCAAAGTCCGAAAATCAGCTGGGTAGACCAAATAAATTCCGGACGTTGCCACCAGTAATCTTCCGGCGTTCTGCGTCGGTCAGGTTTTTGCTGTGATCCACCAGCATTTCCTGCGACCAGGGCCAGGTCGAATCCGAATGGGGATAGTCATTGGCCCACAGCAGGTGGTCAATATTGAGCAGGTCCTTGACCTGAAATGCGCTCCAGTCATCCTGAAAAGTGACCCAGACATTGTCACGAATATATTCGCTGGGCATTTTCGAGAAGCCTTCAATATTACCGCCTGGATTATGGAATGTCACCGCGTGATCGATACGATAGGAGTAGTGCGGCAACCAGCCGGCGTCGCCTTCGGCGCAGACCATCTTCAACCCAGGGTGGCGTTCAAAAACCCCACCGAGCACAAACAATCCAATCATGTCCTGAACCGAACGCATGATTTTGAGAAAAGCGTTAAGTGGATGCCCGCGATTAGCCTCCAGCGCTTTGGAAATTTCACCGCCGCGGGAACTGAGAATATGGAAGCAGATTGGCATATCAAGATCGACCGCACACTCCCAGAGTGCGTCGTAGTCGGGATGGTCATAATCCTCGTATTGCGGATTTCCCGGCATCATCATGCCGACGAAGCCCATTGCTTTGGCTTTTCTGAAATCTTCGATAGCGTCATCAACCGACACCATGGCTGTCTGCGCCAGACCAAATAGCCTGTCCGGCGCGTGACCACAAAAAGTTTCCAGCCAGCGGTTATAGGCCTGAAAACAGGCGTTCATGTAGTCGTAATCCAGATGGCTGCACAACACCATTCCTAAAGAGGCATAAATCACCTCTCCGCCAATACCGTCCTCGTCCTGCGCCAGCAAACGATCCGCCGGATTCCAGCCGCCCCGGGGGGTCTCATCAAAGGTCGCGCTGGCAATAAACTTTTGTTGAGCCTCATTGCGCAGACCTGCAGCGGCAATAAGCCCCACCGAGGCCGTCTTCTCCATATCGCGGACATAGTAGGTATCAAACCCATCCGGGTGGCGAACAATGCGCGGCGCCACATCCCGGTAACTGGGCTCAATATGGTCGATGTAACAATTCGGCGGCTCAACAATGTGCGAATCGGCTGAAATGTAATCAGTTGTCATGGCTCCCCCTCCCAAGGTGAGCCTGAGATTGTATCCCGAAAGCTCCGCAGTCAAACCATCCGCGGGTTGGGCTGGCGTGCTCAGGTTTCCCGACGTAACATCGAAAAAAGTTCATCTTTGAGTTTGAGGCGAATTTTCTTTCGATCTTCCAGATAATCGTCCGAGGAAGCCTCAGCACCATTTTCGATACGAACGACTTCATGATCAATGTCATGATATTCATCGAACAGACGGGCAAAATGGTTGTCATTCATCTTTAGTTCATGGATAGCATCGCGATACTCGGGAAACTCATGGATCAAATCATGCTTATCAGTCACCAACTTACTCCTTGTATAGGGGGGGCGAAACTCAGCCTAGCACACCGCTTTAGTATGGCCCCCAAAAGGCCTCCTGGACAGCGGCACCTGTTCCTGATACCCATCAAAAAGCGTTTCGTTTGACCCGCGTCAACTCCATCACCGGCGACCAGCGACTCGCACTTGAAGCGCTGCTAACCCAGGCTCGCGAGCAACGCCATCGCCGCCTGGTCTGGCTAACCGGTGACCATCAGGATTGCCTGAAAACGGCCCGAGAGATCACCCGTTTCATCGTTCCTGGTACAGTCTGGATTTCAGACCTCCCGCCCCGGGGCGTGACACATCTGGGGGCTCACAAGGCTAACGAGCTACTCGGGACTGAAATCCCCGCCCTCGTCTTCGATGCTCATCAACGTTTTAACCCCGACGCACTGGCCGCCGCCTGTGGAGCGATTCGTGCTGGCGGCCTTGCTTTACTTTTGACACCCGACGCCCTTGACTGGCCCGCCGCACCGGATCTGGATAAAGCCCGGATTGCGGTACACCCCTATGGCGCCGAACAGATTGGCAATCGGTTCATTCGTCGTCTGATCCTGCAGTTAGGAATGGACCGTCAGGTTATTCGCTGGAACTGTGGTGGTGAATGGAAATTTAACGCCGCCAGCACTGACAGTGATCAGCCGAGCGGGGCCGCTCCAACCACCCTGCCCCTGACCGGCCTGACCAACGACCAGCAGACAGCGGTCGACGCGATCACCAGTGTTGTCATTGGCCACCGACGACGACCGGCCGTGTTAATCGCCGATCGAGGGCGCGGCAAATCGGCCGCCATGGGCATCGCGGCCGCCAGCTTACTGGCGGTTCGATGTGACAAGATCCTGGTCACGGCACCCCGAAAATCGGCCTGTGATAGCCTGTTCAAACACGCCGAAACAACCCTCTCAGAGCAGGCCAGTCAAGCACCCCCAGGACTCGCTCAACTCATCTATGTTGCCCCCGATGAGCTCATTGAAAACCCGATAAGTTGTGACCTGTTATTAGTGGACGAGGCAGCTGGGTTACCTGTCCATCTGCTGCAACAACTACTCAAACACTATTCACGTATTGCGTTTGCCACGACCACCCACGGCTATGAGGGCAGTGGCCGAGGTTTTTTATTGCGCTTTACCGAACACCTTGATCAATCCACCCCGGGGTGGCGACGGATCGACCTGCAACAACCGATCCGTTATGCCGAAAACGACCCACTGGAACAGACACTGTTCCAGACCCTGGTACTCAACGCCAACCTCGACCCAAGACCCTGCCCCGAGGACCTGGATGAAGACGCTCCTACCATTACCCGGGTTAACCGTGACCAGTTAATACACGACGAAACCCAGCTTCGCGCGATCTACAGTTTGCTGGTGATGGCTCACTACCGAACGCGACCCCTTGATTTACGGCAGCTACTGGATGGGCCTAACGTACGCATCTGGACGGCGGTATGGCGGGATCAGGTGATCGCCGCAGCGCTCGTCTGCCGCGAAGGAGATATTGAGGCAGCATTAGCCAACAAAGTCTTCACTGGCGAGCGACGCCCGAGGGGCCACCTGATCGCCCAGACACTGATCGGCCACCTCGGAATCGAAAGCGCTGCCGCAATGGAGGGCGAGCGGATTATGCGCATTGTGGTTCACCCGCTCTGGCAAAACCGGGGGATTGGGCAAACGCTGGTCAAACACATTCGCGAAAGAGCGGCGACTGAAGGACTGCAATGGTGCGGATCGAGTTTTGGTGCAACTGAACCGTTACTGAGGTTCTGGTGGCGCTGCGGAATGCTACCCTTTTATATCGGTAGCCGCCGGGAGCCCAGCAGTGGCGCCCATTCGGTCATGGTGATTACCAGTGTCGATGAGGTCGGGGCATCCCTGCAGGCAGAAGCCCTGGAAAGATTTCGCACCAACCTGCCACACTGGTTGGCCGAGCCACTGCGCGGGCTGGAAACTCATTTAATCGGCGAAATCTACCGACAACTGGCGGCACCTGACGACCCGGGACGCGAAGAATCGCAATCGGCGGCGGTTCCCAGGCCTATTTCCCACCGTGAATGGCGAGCATTTGCGACCAAACAACGCAGTTACGAAGAAGCATTGCCAGTTCTGGTCGAACAATTCCTCACCGTTTTATCGAACGGACTGGCGTCGTCTCAACTGGAACCGACTGAGCTGCAGCTGTTAATCATGAAATTATTACAGAAACGCAGCTGGAAATCGGTGACGGCTCAAAGCCAGCTCACCGGTCGCGCAGAGATAATAGACGCCATGCGAAACGCCTGCAATAAATTAAGCCACCGTTGATGCCAGACCAGCCAACACCAGCAGATTGATTAATGCGTGGGCCGTTATCGGCACCAGCAGACTGTTGAACCTGAACCTCAACCACCCCAACAACAGCCCCAACAGAAATATCTCAACCTTGTCGTAGGCGTCATATTGCAGATGAATCATTGACCAGATAGCAGCGGTAACGACAATGGCACCCGCTACTCCAAGCGCGGAATTACGCAAACCAATATAGATAAACCCGCGAAAATAGACCTCTTCCGCCACCGGCGCAACAATCCCCACCGCTATCCAGAACAACACCATGGGCGTCGCGCTGGCATAAACCTGCTGTAGAAATTCAGGGTAATCCGGACGCTGAAACAGACTGCTAACCACCTGGCTCGCAACCAGAAACAGCACCGCAGTAATAAAGGCCGTTGACCAACCCGAACGGCCCGGCAGTCGCAACGCAAGATAAGTACCCCAGGTCACCGCCTTACGCCATTGAATGAACCGGATGACCACCCACAGGGTAACGATATTTGCGGCCAGGCTGGCAAAGGTCAGATAGCCGCCGTTCTGGCGCAACTGCCGATAAAACTGTGGGGAGTCAAACGTCGGGTCCTGTGCCGCTGCAAATCCTGCCATTACCATCGCAACGACCATATTGACGAATGGCAACAGCAACGCGATGACCAGCGCCAGCGCCAGTGTCTGGCCGGCACTCCAGGGCATTGAGTCGCGCCCCTCAGGCATCTGCGGGTCACTCATCCTAACCTCAGGATATGTGATAAATCGGCCTCGATTACCCTATAATCGAGGCGACCCTGAACAAACGGAACTCGGCACCGCAGATTAGCCTTCCAGCAACATTGATTCATACGGAATAACTACCTCTTTCAGGAAAGTAACCACCACTTATGCCCATTAACATTGAGTTTACCCGGCTTCGATATCGACGCACCAAAATCGTTGCAACCGTTGGCCCTGCCTGCTCAGACCCCGGGACGATTGGTCGACTGATCGAGGCGGGAGTCAACGTGTTTCGTCTCAACATGTCCCATGGCAACCATGCGAGCCATACCGAAGTTTTTCAAACCATTCGGCAGGAAAACGAGTCTCGAGGCACCCACGTCGCCATCCTCGCGGACCTGTGCGGACCAAAAATTCGGTGCGGGACCTTTGAAAACGGGGCGATTGAATTGACAGCCGGCCAGTCGGTAATCGTCACCACGGAAGACGTAACCGGCCGAGACGGCCTGATTCCATCGGCCTACGACAAGCTCCATCTGGACGCTAACCAGGGCGCGCGGATACTTTTTGACGACGGCAAGCTCGAACTCAGCGTTGAATCGATTACTGGCCGCGAACTGCAATGCCGCGTGGTGCAAGGCGGGACATTGAAAGACCGCAAAGGCATCAATATTCCCCTGTGCAAGGTATCTGCCCCGGCGCTGACCGAAAAAGATTACGCCGACGCCCGGATGATGCTTGCGCTCGGAGTCGATTTCCTCGCCCTGTCGTTCACTCGAAAGGCAGCGGATATTGAACTGCTTAAAAAAGTAGTGGATGAGTTTGACCACCCTGCGGCCATTATTGCCAAGCTGGAGAATCATGAGGGACTCCAGAATGCAGACGAAATTATTGCAGCATCCGACGGCATCATGGTGGCCAGGGGTGACATGGGTGTGGAGTTAAACCCGGAGGAAGTACCGGTTGCCCAAACGCAGCTGGTGGTCGCCGCCCGCAAACAGCGCAAACCGGTAATCGTTGCAACCCAGATGCTGGAGTCGATGATCGACAACACCCAGCCCACTCGGGCGGAAGTCAGTGATATTTCGCACGCCGTTCAAAGCGGCACGGACGCCATCATGCTCTCCGGTGAGACAGCGGCTGGCAATTACCCGGTCGAGGCGGTAGAAATGATGGATCGCATCGCCCGGCACAATGAAAGTTATCAGTGGCAAACCGAAGCATCCGGCCATTTTAAAAGCACGGAGGCGACCCCGCCCATCCCGCTGCATCATGCCATCGCCAATGCCCTTTCCACCCTTTCCCACGATCTCCAGGTCTACTGCATTTTTGTCATGTCCCGCGGCGGCACCTCGGCATTGACGGTCAGTTCAGCGCGGCCATCGGCACCGGTAATCGCCGCGTCAGCCTTTCCCCGTACCTGCCGAAAAATGAACCTGAACTGGGGGACCGTGCCGATCGAAACGGATACGGATGCCATTGAAGCCAACCCCCGACTGGCAGCGAAACTGGCACTAACGTCGTTCGGCGCGCAGCAGGGCGATCGAGTACTACTGCTTGAAGGCTTCAATGCTAATCCAAGTCTCCATGCACCCGCCATCACCGTGCTGATCGTGTAACGCAAACCCCGTCACTGAGGAACACCCTATGTCCCGTTTTAAAGATAAAGTCGCCATTGTCACTGGAGCTGCCGGCGGCATTGGAGCTGCCGCCGCAACACGCCTGGTCGACGAGGGCGCCCGGGTGATGCTGGTCGACCTGGATGCCGAAAAACTTGAGCAGCTGGCTGCCACTCTGGGCGATTCAACGCGCTGGTGCAGCGCTGATGTGGGTAATGCCCAGGACTGCCAGAACTACCTGGACCAGACCATCGCGGCCTGGGGGAAAGTTGACGTGTTACTGGCTAACGCCGGGATCGAAGGCGTGGTGATGCCACTGGCTCAATACCCTCTGGAGACCTTTGAGCAGGTCATGAAAGTCAACGTCCATGGCGTCTGGAATGGCCTGCAGCAGGTAATGCCGATCATGGCAGAAAACGGCGGCGGTAGTATCGTCATTACTTCGTCGGTGGCCGGCCTGCAGGGTGCCGCCGGTATGTCTGCTTACGTAACCAGCAAACACGCGGTGGTGGGCCTGATGCGCAGCGCTGCCATTGAAGGTGCGGCGGATAATATCCGTGTTAATACCGTTAATCCGGCGCCCATCGAAACCCGTATGATGCGGAGCCTGGAACAGGGAATCAATCCGGGTAATCCCGAGGCAGTCCATGACCAGATGGGCAAGGCCATTCCCTTTGGCCGATATGGCAGTGCCGAGGAGGTCGCCAGTATGCTTCTCTATCTGGCCAGTGACGATAGTAGCTACTGCACCGGTGGAACCTATACGGTTGATGGCGCAATGAGTAGCGGCTAAAGCCGAACCTCAAGGGAACATTTTACTAAGGCTATTTTCGGTCGCCTGGCTAAAAATCCGTGGCGGCTGTCAAAACGGGGCGGCCAGTTAAGAACCGTCCAGACTGACCGTTGCCAGAACCTGATTGCCGGCACCAAGATACTTTAGCGTGCTAAAACTAATCATTCGCGCTAGAGCGATGCCTCTGCCATGGCTATCTCCGCCCCGCTCCGGGTCAATTTCCATAAACTGATTCCAGTCAAACCCGGTGCCCTCATCGGTAATCAGAAAGGTCATGCTGGTATCGAGTTTTTTGTACACCACGCGCACTCGACGATCCCGGTAGTCGGGCAATGTTAATCGCCGTTCAACTTCCGCGAGCCAGCGACCTTCTTCGATCAGATGAGATTTCTCCTGATAACTTATTTCCAGGTTGCCATGCTCGACCGCGTTGACAAACAACTCTGACAACCCGGATACAATGCTATCCCCGGCCGTGCAGCCATTAGCTAACAACACCGCCAGCGCATGTGCCTCGTCGAGGGTCGAAAAACTAAACTCCCCCGCATCGAGCATACCCAGCGTGCGCTGCGAGTGTTTCAGATCATGAGCCAGCTCACGGTATTGGCGGTAATCATTAATCGCCGCAGCAACAACTGACTGCAACATCGACCGCTCATAGGGTTTGCCAAGGTAGTAATAAGCCCCAGCTTCAATGCCAGCACTAATATCCTCGGTGCTGCTTAATGCAGTTTGCAGGACCACCGGCAAACGCCGCAGGCGGGCGTCCTCCTTCATCTTCTGCAGTACTTCCATGCCACTCATGTTCGGCATCATTCGATCCAGAAGCACCACGTCATAGCGTTCCGGGTCCGCCGAGATTTTTTGCCACGCCAGCGTCCCGTCATTCGCGGTATCCACCAGGTAGTTTTCCTGCTCAAGAAACAGCTGTAGTAACTCCAGGTTGTGGGGCTCGTCGTCTGCGATTAACAATCGACTCTCGTTGGCTTCCATGTTCACTTTCCAGCGGATAGGCTCAAATTCGGGGTAACAATTGGCCAGCTCAACCGCTCACCAGTACCCATTAACGGCTACTCAGCCCGTTTCTTGAACAGCCGTTGCTTTCCCGCAGAGTGAAGCCAGGGGTTCAAACCAGCCCGTATCGAGCCCACTAAAAAGCAGCCAGACTATGCGGTCATCGGCTCACAATCGTAACTGCGGAGCACCCGACCAGGCAGCCCACCCACATGCTCACCATTCTGATAGAGCATGGTGCCGTTAACAAAGGTTGCGTGGATTCCTGCCGCTGGGGTGACAAATCGCTTACCACCGCTGGGAAGGTCGTTAACGACCTGTTTATCCCCGCAGGCCACGGTATCAGGGTCAAGCAGCACCAGATCAGCTTTACAGCCGACTTCGATCCGCCCCCGATTCTTGATTCCAAAAAAATCAGCCGGTTCAGAAGTCAACTTACGCACCCCCTCTTCCAGGGACAAGGCACCCGTATCTCGCACCCAGCGCTCAAGCATGTGGGTTGAATAACCGGCATCGCAGAGCATATTCAGGTGAGCCCCGCCGTCTGACAGGCCAATCATCAGCCGTTTGTCCTGAACCAGCGGGATAGTGTCCTGTTCATCATAATTAATGGCGATCAGATCGAAGGTAGTACGCAGTTCGTCCTCCAGAGCAATTTCGCAAAAACAGTCCATTGGGTCCATGTCCCACTCGAGGGCGATTTCACCGATGGTCCGTTTATTCTCCGCAAACCCTCGAGCCTGGTCACTGACACCGTCCAGCACATAAAAACGTCCCCACACGTTTGAACCAAACGCCGGGATATTAACCAGATCATCACGAAAAGACTGTCGAAACGCCGGATCTCGATAGCAGGCTATTTTTTCCTCTCTCGACATCCGCATGACGGGTTGCCAGGTCGGGAACACCCCCAGGATATAGGGGTTGGCCAGATCCAGTTGAAACCGCAGCGGGCGGCAGGTTGTCTGCGGCACCGCCTTATCCCAGCCCAGCAGGTCTTCTACGGCATCCAGTCGTTGCAGGTAAGAATCAGGCTTCTCGGCCTGGTTGACCACGGCGAGCCAGGTTACCGGACGCTCACTCTCATTAACCAGCAAGCTTAATAACTCCCGCTCCTCGTCACCGATGTCCCCGGTTAGTTTCAGCGCCAGTTCGATGCTGCCACGTCCCCGTTTTTTCAGGGCCTGACAAAGTATGCGATATTCCTCCAGCGATGAGTTTCGACAGGCAACGGGTCTGCCCTCATAGCCGACGTGGACACCAATGATGGTGGTTGAAAACCCGAAGGCCCCATCATCCATCGCCTCGCTAAACAATTCGCCCATCTGCGAAATTTCTTCCGAGGAACCCGCACGCTCCAGAGAGTCACTGCCCATCACGTAATGTCTCAATGGTGTCATCGCTACCAGCGCGGCGATGTTCATGCCCAGGCCACCCCGGTCGAGCTCATTGAGGTATTCACCAAAGGATTCCCAGTTCCAGTCGATGCCCTGCTCCATATCCTCCAGCGGGATACCTTCGACATTCACCAGGTCGCCCATCAGGAAGTCGCGCATTCCGTCACGAACCGGCGCGGTACCGACGCCACAGTTGCCGATAACCACGGTGGTGACCCCATGCTCCGGGGAACAGGTCATCAACCGATCCCAGGCCACCTGAGCATCATAATGGGTGTGCGGATCCACAAAACCAGGCGTGAGTACCAGCCCGTTTGCATCAAGCTGCTCCTTGCCCTGGTGGTTCGCCAGATCACCAACAGCAGTAATCGTGTCACCGTCAATAGCCAAATCGCCGATAAACTCGGGGTTTCCCAGTCCATCGACAATGCGTGCGTTACGAATAATCAGGTCATGCATGGCAGTCGCTCCTCTCGCCGTAAACCTTCTCGGCTTCCAGTTTTATTATGAATTCACTCGAGTCCCTGTTAATCACTATATTAAATAAACATCAAGCACTTCTGAGACAAGGTCGTTCATCAGGGTCACGCGTTTGTTGTTGATCTTCCAGCCATCCTGCTGAACGAGCTGGTGTTTATAGTGACCAAAAATTGCATAGCATTTCTTGTGATGATAGTAATCCACTCGAAACGCCGACTGCACGGTCAGGCTGTCGGTCCCGGCCTCCTCAATCACAATATTATTCACGGCATGACAGGTTCTGGGCATCGGTACCGATGCCGGGGACATGCCTTTCACTACACGCTCGGTGCGCTCCTTTAAATAGTTTTTACCGTTCAGATAAAGCAGGGAAATTTCAGTTTGCGGATCACTAATCTGTTCGTGCTCCGTTATCCAGGAAGGTATCCAGAGCACGACATCGTCGGTAAACAGATCCAGCCACTCATCCCAATGCTGGCGATCCAGCGCCAGCCCTTCTCGGTATAAAAGCTGACTCACCTCATGCTGCAACTGCAGGTCATCCATTTCAGCTCCCCTCAAAGCTTTGCCAGGGCATTATCCTGCCCGGCTTTCATTTTTTTTAACCACTCGCGATAAGGCCCGATGTAGACCGCCTCACTCTGCATAGCAATTGAGCCGTGAATAGACAGGGTTGGGTTAAAACCCATCTCCTTTGCTTTCTCATCCGGCCCCTGCTGCAACTGCTCAATGCCCCGGTGGTATCCCTGATTCCACTCAAGCACGCGAGCTTGATGACCCTCCTGAGCTGCGCGATAAACGGCGGTATCATCCGGCGTTGCCAGACCGGAGGTGCTGAAAAAATCCTCATACTGGCGAATCCGGAGCGCCCTTGCTTCCGCTGGCTCTCCTTTTGGTGCGAGACAGAAGGCATAAACTTCTGTTTTATCCACACTGATTGGCCGGATCATTCGCATCTGGAAAGTGGCACTTTCAACAAACAGAATGCTGGGAAAAATCTCCGCCACCTTGCCACTGAGCATCATTTCGGCACGTTTGGACCCTACCCGTGCTTCCATTTCCTGATACATCGCATAGCTCGGCCGGTCTTCCTGGTTTGACTGGTTATGAATCCAGAGTGCTCCGTGACCATTTTCAAAGTTGTAATAAGAAACGTTGGCGGTGGCGTTAACAAAATCATCCAGGTTGATGGCCTTGCGCTCATCCTCGCCCATGTTTTTAAACCGGTTTAACACCGCGTTGCCAAAACTCGCGTGCAGTGTTTTGGCGTGGTAGAGATCCAGACAGTTCTCCAGCACCATTTTCCAGTTGCCGTCGTAGGTGAAATTGGCATCGCCTTTCACCCACTCGAGTTCATTAGGTGACTGGTCAATCCAGGCATCGATAAAAACCGTCGCGTCTCCCAGATACTCCGCCAGTGTCGGCACATCATTGGTAAGGCTGCCCCAGTAAAACCCGCGATGGCTTTCTAATCGGGCGATCTGATGCAGGTCGTGGCTCATCGATTTAAAAGCATCGCTGTAGCCGCCGGCATCTTCATCCGTCACCATCAGACACTTGCCCTGACTATCGAACATCCAGCCGTGATAGGGGCAGGTATGGCGACTGGTGTTACCGCGCTGTGTTTTACACAACCGGGGGCCCCGGTGAGTGCAGTGATTGAGAAACGCCCGAACCACAGCGTCGTCTCCACGCTGCAGAATAACCGGCTGGCGGCCAATCTGAGTGGTTACGAAATCATTAGCCTCGGGAATCTGTGCGTCGTGGCCCAGAAATATCCAGGTTTTCTCCCAGATATACTCCATTTCAAGCTCAAACAATTCCGGGTCCCTGAAAGTATCCAGATGTACACGGAATACGCCCTCATCGAGCCGTTCATCAACGTATTTGTCAAAATCCCGCGCAACCCGCGGTTCATTTACCCTTGCATCCATTTTCATCCTCTCCTCTTAAAAAACTTAGTTTTTCTTAATCTAGCCACTCAACTGGAATAGGCGTAACCATCTAACTCAGCCGGGGTTACCCAGTCATCGTTTATAGGCCGCCTCTCACCCCCACTTTATACAAACGCGGGCAATAAGGGTAAATACCCGTCTGCCTGCAGAAAGTTTAATTTTTTCAGGCCAATCCTCCAGCATTGATCAACCCGGTTGAGCCGATACTCAGAACTGGCGGGCAGAATTTCGAGCCCCTGATCCCGACGCTGATCATTATCCCGAAAAAGGTAAACGACCTGGTTGGCGAGCAGGGTTATCTCATCCGTATTTTTGCCAGCGACGACCGAAACATTTGAGACCGTGTGCACACTTTTTATCGCTGGTTGATCCGCCCAGAAATAGCTACTGGTGGCTCTTTCCAGGCGATCATCCAGCTGTGCAGCGCCGGCGTAGATCACGGAACAGTTGAGCTGTGGGTCAGACTCGGTGTCATTGACCGGGACCCAGTAAACGCCCTCTGCTGCAAACAGGTCACGCCAACCCTTATAGTCGCGCTTATCCAGCAGGCCAACTTCTGCAAACAGGAACTGTTCTGCCTCCTGCTGAGTCATCCGCCCACCTCCTGTTGCTCGCCGGCGTGAGGTAGAAAATCAGCCAACCGGTTTTCATCGCCCGATATCGACATGAGCCGGCGATATTCATAGTAAGGCGCGCGCTGCTGAGTCTCCTGTGTATGTTGTCCGGACCGAATACCGTCCGGATCGGTCTGCTCACTTTTATAGCCACGATTAAATAGCACCCATTCAGCACTCGATGCCTGATAACCGCGCTGAATACGATCAAAAATCACGTAATCATCCGGCCCCCCAAATCCAGCGGGCCCATAGAAAAATTCGTGCTCGCGCACCCTTCGGAGGTTCATTTCCTCCGGAGCACCCACCAGAGAGGTGTGATAAGTACGCACTTCGGTTTGATCAACGGCGGTCGGTCTTATCACCCTCACGTGATATTCAAGCAGGGCAAAATTGGGAAACAGCACCAGATTAAAGCGATGCCTTAACGCATTCATCGCTCGTTCGACACCATGAGCAGCTGTCAGGGCGTCGACAAATTCCGCAGGCCAGCGCTCGAAAACCTGTTCGTCCGTCAATGTATAGTTTTCGATTATGTTGTGCCCATACCCAAGGTCAAACGCCTTCACCGGCAGCCGCGGGTACTCCTTCATCAGCGGCACTTCCCGGGCCATGACATCAACGGCGTTTTTATGGGTATGCCAGACGTGATAGCCCTCGACGCTACCCTCCAGTTGAATTTTCCAGTTGCCTTCGTATTTCTGTTTATAGATACCCGTTGTCCCGACTGTGATCTCACCGGTCGGTGATAAATCACAGTAGTAATCAATATATTTTCTTACCTCACCAATGTGCTTCTCAAATGGTCGTGCGACCGCTGACAGCGTGGCAAAGATGAAGCCCCGGTAACTATCCCAGCGTTCAATTTTTTGTAGACTCAATACCGCGTAATCAATCTCACCCTCGTTGTACCCAGTGGGCAATCCGACCGCATCAAGTCCGCCATCAAGGTTATAGGTCCAGGCGTGGTAAGGACAGATAAACTGCCGTCGATTCCCCCGCTCTTCTGCACAGACCGTTGCGCCCCGATGGGCACAACGGTTTATGAACAGATTAATTTTCCGATCTTCATCCCGGGTTAAAACCACCGGCACACGTCCGATGAAGGTGGTCTTAAAATCACCGACCTCCGGGATTTCACTGTCGTGAGCAATGTAGACCCAGGTCGAGTAGAAAATTCGCTCCAGCTCCAGTTCAAAAATCTGCGGATCGGAGTAAAGCTGAATGTGGTTGGCTTCGGGCTGGGATAAGCCGTCAAAAGAGGGGCGGTTCATTGATCATCTCCCTAATCAGGTGTGGCGATAAAACAGGGGCTGGTTTAGCCGGCTCCCTGACTTTCCATTTTTCCACCAAATTTCCATTGGCATCCGTAAAACGATGGCAACCGGTAAACAGCGCGAAAATCTCTAACTGCCTGTCCCCACTCGGCCACATTATGCCGGGCAAAAAAAAGCCGCACCCGGAAAATTCCGGCTGCGGCTTTCAGATCAAACTGTCACGCGTGGATTACCGGACGCCGTGCTTACGCAGTCCAGCAGGCGTCTGATGGGTCCAGGCAGGTTCGCCGTCAAACACGGGGGGTTTGTTACCGTCTTTAATCCCGATGTTGTAGAACGAATTCACACAAGCATAACGCCCGGAAATGATGTCCATGTGCGCATCACCCCAGAAGTAGTTGAGTTTATGGTCATAAAAATTGATGTTATATGACTCAGAAACACGCCACATCTTGTCTTCAGCATCATACATATCGGCACTTAATCCAGCCCAGGTATCTTCGTCAGAATAGACTAAACGATGGGGGCTTAAGTGACGAAACTGAGGACGAGTCCGGCCTTCAACAACCCAGGTACGATGCAGTTCATAGCGCTTGTACTCGGGGTTCAGGTGACCTGGGCGGGCCAGATCATCAAAGGTAACACCGGGCTGAGCCATTTTATAGGAGTTGTATGGCACGTAGTACTCGGCTTTTTTCAGCTCGTCGAACTCGTACCACTCTTCACTACCGGTGATGGCCCAGAGAAAGCGCTGATCCGCCGTACGCAATCCGTCAGAGCCGCTACCGGGGCTATCATAGAACCCAATTTCGGGAGCCTTCCGTACCCGCCGCTGGCCGGGGATATAGAGATAAGCATCGAAATCGTTCTGCTCCCAGGTGTTACAGCCGCCAAACATCTGTCCAGCCGTACGCGGGGGATAGACATCTTCCTGACTACCACACCAGAGGGCACCACCGCCCTTGGTTTTAAAGTAGTCACTGTCTGGAATTTCGTCAGCAGTCATCGCCCAGGGCATTATCCAGCGATCCACTTTCATGTGATCCGCATAGGTACCGTCTGCAAAGACGTTCATGCCGTAGGAGTTGGCCTGGAAGGATTTGCCCCAGTAGAAATAGGTATGATTCCACAAGGCTTCACCCGCAGTTTTCGGGATTGGAAACCAGACACCCGGTTTGAACGTCTCTTTTTTAACGCTGCGTTCTGCCAGAGTCGGGTCGTCGCTGCCGACAAATTCCGTGTTAGTCGCATTCCAGATGGAATTCTCGTAGTAGCTATCAGGGAAAGACGCACTTCGACGAGTCGGATAGATGTTCATCTTAAAACTATCGGGATAACGTTCGAACAGCGCCTGAGTACCGGGCGTCAGTTTGTCCGCATACTGCTTATAGTTTTGCGCGGTGATGGTGAACAGAATTTCATCATCAGCAAATGGATCGACATACCAGCCGCCAGGGACATAACCTTCAGGGTATTCAGTAATCCCGCCGGTCCATTCAGGAATCGTTCCTTCCGCATTACCGGCGCGCTCCGCGCCAACCGGCGTTAACGGCGTTCCGGTTAAACCAAGTTGCATAGCTTCTTCGGCCGACACCTTTGCCTGCACTGGCGTGGCCACCATACCTGCCGAAAACAGCAACGCGGGTATTACCCCGACTAAATTCTGATATTTCATTCCAACCCCTCTTAACTTTCCATTAATCAAAAAGATTTGCGAAAAATCCCTTCGCTTTTAG
>Ga0209578_10002020_pt1 | contig 17551 bp, 12 predicted proteins | sample tdAd472_FD_187127 | JGI IMG/M metagenome (GOLD analysis project Ga0209578, IMG submission 187127) | Marine sediment microbial communities from the Atlantic coast under amendment with organic carbon and nitrate - tdAd47.2 (SPAdes)... | ecosystem: Environmental > Aquatic > Marine > Coastal >...
ACGGGACAGCGCCCGACCCCTGACGCTCAGCACCCACAGTACGCGTTGCCGCTTGCGGAAGCGGAACATGGCCTCATGCCCGTTGCCGTCGCGGCAACGAAGGCCGAGCGACTCTGGTTTTGTATTTATCTGCCTGCGTTGCCGCTCGAGGCCTGTGGGCCGGGCGAGACGGACCTGGCGGTCATCGAGGAGCGACAGGGCGTTCACCGCGTGTTGATGACAGGCGAGCATGCTCGTGCCGCCGGCGTGCTGCCCGGTCAGTCGCCGAATGCGGCGCTGGCGCTTCTGCCGACATTGCGACTCGAGGAACGCAGCGTGATGCGGGAGCAGCAGGTACTGGAACTGCTAGCGACCTGGCTGGAACAGTTCAGCTCGTTCGTCAGTATCGCCGGACCGGATGTGCTGTTACTCGAGATTGCGGGCAGCCTGCGATTGTTCGGCGGTCTCAAGAGCCTGCGGCGGCAGGTTGCGGCGGGTCTTGAGGCACAAGGTTTTGCGGCCTCACTCGCGATCGCGCCGACACCACTGGCGGCCACCTGGCTGGCGCGAGGCGGGCGCCGCGCCTGTATTCGCGAGCCTGCCAATGTCATGGCCGCATTGCGTAAATTGCCGCTCTCTTGCCTCGACTGGCCACCCGCCGTCGTCGAGTCCCTGACAGGTATGGGTATCACGAGTATCGGTGACTGCCTGCGACTTCCGCGGGAAGGTTTTGCGCGGCGCTTTGGCGTGCGACGCCTCCTGCAACTCGATCGTGCGCTCGGGCGCTTGCCGGATCCGCGTAATTCCTGGCGTGCACCAGAACGTTTTTGTGCCGATTTCGAGATGACCGATGAGCAAAGTGATTGCGAGTTACTGCTTGCGATCTGCCGTGAACTGTTACTGGCGCATGAAAAATTCCTGCTGGCGCGGCAGCTGGGTACACAACGGCTGTTGTTTACGTTCTTTCACCTGAAAGCGAAAGCGACGTCGTTACCGCTCGGTGGTGCCCGGGCCGATCGGGCCACCGATCACTGGTTCGATCTGCTGCGTCTTCGTTTCGAACAACTGCACCTGCCGGAGCCTGTTATTGCGATACGACTCCGGGGTGGCAGTACACAGGCATTGCACACGGAGAGCGGGCGGCTGGCCTTTCATGGCAAAGCGCCGCGCGAGCAGTATTACTCGATGACGCAACTCGCCGAGCGCCTCGCGGCACGTATCGGCAACGAGTCCGTCCACGGGGTTAATGCGGTTGCCGATCACAGGCCGCAGTATGCATGGGGTATGAGAGACCTGTTCGCCTCGAAGGCAGCAGACGTGCTGACAAGAATCCGGCAGGGCCTCAAACGACCACTGTGGATGCTTCCCGAGCCCACATTACTGGCAACAGACGGCGGACATCCGCTGCACCAGGGAAAACTGATCTTTGTAGAGGGGCCGGAGCGCCTCGAGACAGGCTGGTGGGACGAGGAGGGCATCGCACGCGACTATTACACGGCCGTGAGTCCCCGCGGCGCTCATCTGTGGGTATTCCGTAATCGAAAATATCGACAGGTTGGTCGACGAGATAGCGAAGCCGCCTGGTATCTGCATGGCTTTTTCGGATGACAGCGGCGCAGCACGGCTGCTATGCGGAACTGCACGCGCTCAGTAACTTCACGTTCCTCCGCGGCGCATCTCATCCCGAGGAACTCGTGGAAACGGCCGCCATGCTCGGCTACGAAGCCCTTGCGATTACCGACGAGTGCTCGATGTCGGGCATCGTCCGCGCCCACGTAGCGGCAAAAGCCCTTGGGTTGAAACTCATTATCGGCTCCGAACTACGCTTGCGTAGTGGTCGCAAGCTTGTCGTGCTTGCAAGGGATCGCAAGGGCTATGCAGCGCTTTGCCGGCTGATCACCGAGGCGCGGCGTGCGGCGGAGAAGGGCCATTACGAACTGACGCGCCCATTTTTCGAGGACGGACTCCCGGATTGTGTCGTGCTGTGGGTGCCTGATGATGAACTGGCGCTCGATGCCGAGGATCACTGGATACGCGAGACTTTTCGCGATCGCTTGTGGATTGCGGTCGAACTGCTGGCCGACGGCCGACAGAGAGAGCATCTTGAGGCTTTGCAGGATGTCGGGAGGCGGCTCAAGCTGCCCCTTGTGGCCAGTGGCGATGTGCACATGCACCGTCGTTCCAGGCGTGTGTTGCAGGACACCCTGACGGCAATCCGCGAAGGCGTGACCGTCGAGCAGGCCGGGTTCCTGCTGCACCCGAATGGTGAGCGCCACTTGCGGTCGCTCGAGGTCCTGCGGCATGTCTATCCTGCGGGGCTGCTGGAAGAGTCGGTCCGTATTGCGGCCGGTATCGAATTCTCGCTCGACGAGCTGCGCTACGAGTATCCCGACGAAATCGTGCCGGATGGCGAGACGCCGGCCAGTTACCTCCGCGAACTGACAGAGCGGGGCATGCGGGAACGCTGGCCCGGTGGTGTGCCGGTGAAGGTCGTTCGGCTCGTGGAGCACGAACTCGAACTGATCGGCGACCTCGGGTACGAGCCGTACTTCCTTACCGTTTACGATATCGTCGCTTTCGCGCGCTCGAAGAAGATTCTTTGCCAGGGCCGCGGTTCGGCCGCGAATTCTGCCGTGTGTTTTTGCCTGGGCATTACAGAGGTCGATCCCGGGCGCATGGAAACGCTCGTCGAGCGCTTCATTTCCAAGGAGCGCAACGAACCACCCGATATCGACGTCGACTTCGAGCATGAACGTCGCGAAGAAGTCATTCAGTATATTTACGGGAAGTACGGCAGAGACCGTGCAGCGCTGGCAGCGACCGTCATCACCTACCGTCCGCGCAGTGCCTTGCGAGACGTTGGCAAAGTGCTGGGGCTCTCTGATCTGCAGGTTGGCCGCCTCTCACGTTCAATGCAGTGGTGGGACGGCAAGCGCGTTGACGACAGCCGGGTGCTGGAGGCGGGGCTGGATCCGGAGAGCCTGGTCATCCGGCGACTTTTGTATCTCGTCAGGGAATTGATCGGCTTTCCGCGGCATCTGTCTCAGCACGTTGGTGGATTCGTCATCTCGAATGGCCCGCTGTCGGAACTCGTGCCCATCGAAAATGCGGCGATGGACGATCGCACGGTCATCCAGTGGGAGAAGAATGATCTTGAAGACCTCGGTTTGCTGAAAGTCGACGTGCTCGGGCTCGGCATGCTGACGGCAATCCGCCGCAGCTTCGATCTGATACGCGAGTTCGATGGCAGGCGCTACACGCTTGCAACGATTCCCGCGGAAGATCCGGTGGTTTACGACATGATCTGCGAGGGCGATACGATGGGCGTGTTCCAGATCGAATCGCGTGCGCAGATGGCGATGTTGCCCCGGTTAAAGCCACGCTGCTACTACGACCTCGTCATCGAAGTCGCGATCATCCGGCCGGGCCCGATCCAGGGCGACATGGTGCACCCCTACCTGCGGCGCCGAAATGGCGAGGAGGCCGTCGATTACCCGAGTGAGGAGGTCAAGGGCGTGCTGCAGCGTACGCTGGGCGTACCGATTTTTCAGGAACAGGTGATGGCCCTGGCCGTCGTTGCGGCCGGTTTTACGCCGGGTGAGGCCGACAGGCTGCGGCGCGCGATGGCGGCGTGGAAGCGCCGTGGCGGACTCGGGCCGTTCGAGGACAAGTTGATCGACGGCATGCTCGAGCGCGGTTACAGCGAGGCGTTCGCAAAGCAGATTTTTCGTCAGATAGAGGGCTTCGGCGAGTACGGTTTTCCGGAATCGCATTCGGCGAGTTTTGCGTTACTCGTTTACGTGTCCTGCTGGCTGAAACGCCATACGCCCACAGCATTTACCTGCGCGCTGTTGAACAGCCAGCCGATGGGTTTCTATTCGGGATCGCAGCTCGTGCAGGACCTGCAGCGTCACGACGTCGAGGTGCGCGGTGTCGATATCGATCAAAGTGAATGGGACTGCACGCTGGAAGCAGGCGCAAGCGGCGCAGCGGTGCTACGGCTCGGGTTCCGGATGGTCAAAGGGCTGTCTGAGGAAACAGGGAGACGAATTGCTGAACGACGGGCTACCGAGGGCTTCTCCAGTACCCAGCAGTTGCTTGAAAGGACAGGTGTCGACCGCCGTGAACTCGGCGTGCTGGCATCCGCGGGCGCGTTGCGGGTACTCGAGGGTCACCGCCACCAGGCGCGTTGGGCAGTTGCCGGCGTTGAGAGTCCGCACGGACTGTTTGCCTCGATGGACCGCTTCGAGCCGACGCCGCTCCTGAGAAAGCCGACAGAGGGACAGAATATCGTGGCCGATTATCGGAGCGTTGGCCTGACGCTGGAACGGCATCCGATGCATCTGATTCGCCACCGGCTGGACCGTTACCGTTACTTGCAGGCTGAGCGGCTGCCCGGCACTGCGACGGGCCGGACTATCGGTGTCGCCGGCCTGGTGATCACCAAACAACGCCCTGGTACCGCAAGTGGCGTTACTTTCGTGACACTCGAGGACGAAACCGGTCATATCAACCTGGTTGTCTGGAAGCAGGTGGCGGAACAGTATCGGGCGGCACTGCTCAACGCGCGCCTGATGGGTATCAGGGGCGAGTTACAGATCGAAGGAAAGGTAATCCACGTGATCGCAAGACAGTTGATCGATCACACGGACATGCTGGGAGACCTGGAGGTCAAGTCGAGAGATTTTCGATAAGGCCTACAGTTCGTCGTCGAGATTGAAGTTGTAGGTGCTATCGAGCTCTTCGTTGTCCTTGCGCCAATCCGAGAGTTCCTCAAGGCGCTTGTGAATCTCCCGTTTGCGATCCAAATCATCGTCGTCTGTCGCTTCGAGCTTTGCGACTAACTCCTCGACATTGATTTCGACCGAGATATCACCGACGTTATCGACGTCGGCGACTTCCTCAATGATTACATCTTCGTCGAGAACTTCGTCTTCGACTTCACCCACAGGAATGTCGTCTTTGATTTCACCGATCATTGCTGAACCCTCACGCAACAAACAACAAGATTGCAATAAGCCAGTCCGGCTGAGATTTTCGTTTGTATACCCCGAAAAATCGCCCCGCGCAAGGACATGCATCTCAGCGAATCAGGTTGTTGATTTCGAAGATTGGCAACAGTATTGCGAGAACGATCACCATGACGACGCCGCCCATGGCCACAATCAACAAGGGCTGCAGGATTCCGAGCAACGCCGAGATGAGACCATCGACTTCGCGTTCCTGCCCGGCCGCCGAACGGTCCAGCATTTCGTCCAGTTTGCCGCCGGCCTCGCCACTGGAAATGAGATGAATCATCATCGGAGGGAACAGCTTGCTCGTGTCGAGTGAACGACTGACGGAACCGCCTTCGCGCACCCGCAGTGCAGCCTCGTTGACCGCATCCCGCATAGGCAGATTCTCGATGACCTCCGCCGAGATCTTCATCGCCTCGAGTATCGGCACACCGCTGCCGGCCAGAATACTGAAGGTGCGTGTAAAGCGTGCCGTGTTGATGCCTCGGGTCAGGCGGCCGGTAATCGGCATCCGCAGCAGGAAGCGGTGGTAGCGCCTGCGCGGCCCCTCCTTGCGCATCAACCACCAGATGCCCCAGCCGGCGGCCGCAATTCCGATAATCAGCAAGAACCAGTTATTGCGCAAGAAATCGCTGGTGGCGATCAGCCCGCGAGTCAGGACCGGTAGTTCGGCCGCCGTATTCTCGAAGACGCTAACGATGCGCGGCACGACCGTGGCGAGCATGAAACTGATGATGCCGACAGCCATGACGACGAGCACGACCGGATAGATCATGGCGTTCATCAGGCGCTGGCGAAGCTCGTGCCTTCCTTCCGTATAGTCCGCGAGTCGCTCAAGGACAACGTCCAGATGTCCCGACTGCTCGCCTGCCGCTATCGTCGCGCGGTACAGCTCCGGGAAGGCTTGTGGGAAGTCCCCAAGTCCATCGGCCAGCGTGTGGCCTTCCATGACTTTTGAGCGGACGCCGAGCAAGATACTTTGGGTGCGCGGCTGATCGTTCTGTTGGGACACTGCAAGGAGGGCTTCCTCCAGCGGCAATCCGGATTGTGACAGGGACGCAAGCTGGCGCGTAACCAGCGCAAGTTCGGCGGGCGAGATGCCGCGGCGGATGGAGAAAGTGGCTTGCCGTCTGGCCTCTTTTTGGGCGACTTCGGTAACTTGTACCGGAAACAGTTGGCGTTCGCGCAACAACTGCCGGACATGCTTCGCTGTATCGCCTTCGATCAGACCCTTTGATTCTTTGCCCGACTGGTCCAGCGCGACAAATTCGAACGCACCCACGAAACCTTACCTGCCTAGTCCTCGCGCGAGACGCGCAGGACTTCCTCGAGTGTCGTGCTGCCATTCAGAACACGTCGACGGCCATCTGCCCGAATGCTCGGCGTCATAGTACGCGCGTGACGTTCGAGGTCCTGTTCGCTCACGCCGTCGTGAATCATTGCACGCATTGCATCATCTACGGCAATTAGCTCGTAAATACCCGTGCGGCCCTCGAAACCTGCACTACCTTCGGCGCCAGGTCTGAACAAAGTTGGCGGCTCGCTCGGATTTGCACCGAGAATTCGACACTCGTACTCCGTTGCCGTGTACGGCACCTTGGTCTCGTCATCGAGCACACGAACAAGACGTTGCGCAAGTACACCGATCAGGCTCGAGGACAATAGAAATGGTTCGACGCCCATGTCGCGCAATCGCGTTACGGCGCCGGCCGCCGTGTTGGTATGCAGGGTCGATAACACCAGGTGCCCGGTCAGACTTGCCTGGACTGCGATCTCGGCGGTTTCGAGATCGCGAACTTCACCGACCATGACGACATCGGGGTCCTGTCTCAGGATTGCACGCAGGCCACGTGCGAACGTCATTTCCACCTTCGTGTTGACTTGCGTCTGACCGATGCCATCGATGAAGTACTCGATCGGGTCTTCCACGGTCATGATGTTGCGGCTGTTGTCGTTGATTCGTTCGAGTGCCGCGTAGAGTGTCGTCGTCTTGCCGGATCCCGTCGGACCGGTGACGAGAATGATGCCATGCGGTTTGTGGATCAGTTCGTCCATCTTGAACATGGACTGGTCGTCCATGCCGAGCGATGTCAGGTTGAGCCGCCCGGCCTGCTTATCGAGCAGCCGCAAGACCACACGTTCACCGTGGCCGGAAGGCAAGGTCGATACACGCACATCGACAGCACGCCCGGCGATCCTCAGCGAGATGCGGCCGTCTTGCGGAAGGCGTTTTTCGGCGATGTCGAGCTTCGACATGACCTTGATGCGAGACACAACGAGCGGGGCCAGTTGGCGGCGCGTGTGAAGCACCTCGTGCAACACTCCGTCAACGCGAAAGCGGACGCCAAGACGATTCTCATAGGGCTCGATGTGCACGTCCGAGGCATTGTCCTTGATTGCTTCAGTAAGGACCGCGTTGATAAATCGGATGATCGGCGCGTCGTCATCGCTTTCCAGCAGGTCCGATGGTTCCTGCAATTCCTGCGCAACCTGGGTGAGGTCGAAGTCGTCATCGAGACCACCGACCATATCCATGGCCTTGTGGCTGCCTTGCTCGTACGACTCGCGCAATAACGCATCGAATGCTTCGGCTGATACTCGTGAGAGTTTCAGCGGTACACCCGCAAATCTCCGGGCTTCGGAGAGGCTGAGCGGCGACACGCCTACGCGACACACCGTATCCGCCGTGTCATCCGAGATGTCACGAATCAGCACACCATGACGCTTGGCGAACGAGAACGGCAGAACGCGATGCTTTGCCGTGGGGTCGGCCTCCGTCGTTTCCAATACGATTTCGGATTCAGTTTCTACGACCATCAGGGCTCATCCGTCTGATCGGAAATTCCGGCTTCCTCTAGTGTCGTCGGCGTCTTGATCTGGTTGGCCTCCTCGAAAGGCGGCAACGTGAATGACGATTCGTCTCGCATCAGGTTGATGCCGCTTTCGTTGGTCTTATCCAGCACCTCCCGGATCTGGTTGTACTTTGCGTTTGTCTCGGTGGAAATGCGGGCGGCGTCACGCAGAATCTTGGGTCGGATGAAAATCAGCAGATTGGTTTTGACCATCGCTGTTTTCTGGGCGCGAAACAATGCACCGAAAAACGGAATGGATCCGAGCACCGGGACGCGTTGCTCACTCTCACGAAGCACGTCCTCGAGGAGTCCGCCAAGTACCAGGATTTGTCCATCATCGACAATGACGGTGGTTTCGACGATGCGCTGATTGGTGATCAGGTCGGCGGCACCTTCCGCGGATTGCGCGATGTTCGAGATTTCCTGGGATATATCGAGTAACAGCGAGTCACCTTCGTTAATTTGCGGCGTGATCGTGAGCTTGACGCCAATACTCTCGCGTTGAATGGTCTGGAACGGATTGACGGCGCCAGCCGCGGTGCCGGCGTTTGTGAACGATCCCGTCACGAACGGTACTTCCTGCCCGACGTTGAGGCTCGCCTCTTCGTTGTCTGTCGTGACGATCGAGGGTGTCGAGATGATATTCGTATCGGCGTTGCCCTCGAGCGCACGTAGGACCGCCGCAAAACTAACGCCACTGTCGCTTATCCGGCCGACGCCCATTGTGATGCCTTCGCCAATCAAGGATGTCGGATCCACGGGAGTGTCACCGCCACCTGCTGCTGCGCCAGCGAGTCCCACCACGCCCGCGCCGAAGTCCGGAAAGTTGGTCACGCCGATCGGCGACGTCGAGCCCTCCGAGTCCCCGACGGCCCAGGTGATGCCGAGCTCGGCCGTCTTGTCGGCAATCACTTCGACGATGATCGCCTCAACGAGGACCTGAGCGCGCCGGATATCGAGTTTGTCCACGATCTGCATCAGGGAGCGCATCATTTTTGGCGGTGCGTTGACGACAATTGCGTTCGTCTGGGTGTCGGCCCAGACGCTGATCTGATTCAGCTGACCGGGAGCGCCGCCGGGAGCGGCCGCGCCAGCGCCGGACGTCTGATTTTGAAAATGCTGTTGTAACTTGGTCGCGAGTTCCTCGGCGTCGGCATAACGCAAATAACGAACCTGTGTGTCTCCACCGTCTTCGAGTGGCGTGTCCAGATGCGCGATCAGCGTTCGCAGTCGCAAGCGGTCGGCCTTGTCGCCACCGATCAGGACGCTGTTGGTGCGTGCGTCTGCCACAAGACTCGTCGATACAGGCGCACCATCGGCACGTGGTTGCTGTGTCAAAGCGGTCAGCACCCGGACGATTTCAGACGAAGACGCATGCTGTAGCGGCACGACTTCGATGTCGTCATCGCTCGACAAATCGATGCGACGAATGATGTTGATCATACGTCTCACGTTGGCGGCGCGATCGGAAATGATCAGCATGTTCGAGCCCGGGTGAGCGGCCAGGTGACCAAACTGTGGAATCAGCGGGCGCAGGATCGGCACAAGTTGGGCGGCGCCAACGTTTTGTACCTGGATGACTTGCGTGACGATGTCATCGGCACCGGCTGCATCGCCTGTACCCATCGGTCCGGCATATTGCCGGGCTGTGGCATTCGGGATGATTTTTATGATGTCACCACTTTGCATCGCCGCGAGCTGGTGCACTTCGAGTATCGCCAGGAACGCTTCGTAAAACGCTTCGGGTGACATCGGCGTTGTCGACAGCATGGTGACCTTGGCGTTGACCCTGGGGTCAATGATGAAGTTCTTGTCCGTTACTGCACCAACGGCCTCGACAATCTGACGAATGTCCGCTTCCTTGTAGTTGGGCGTAATCGTCACCTGCTGCGCCAGTGATAGCGCGGAAATTGCTGCCAGCAGGAGTGTCATTACGCGGTACTTCAAACGTACCGGTTTCGATTGACGGTTCATTCCTCTTCGTCTTCCCCAAGGTTGAGTTGGTCGGTCTTCAAAACAATAGTTTCGGGTTGGCCATTGCGTTCAACAGTAACCGAGACCTGGCTGGAAGTACCGAGGGATTGAAAAATTTGCATTGCCTGGGTCGGGTCGGTCAGAGACTGCCCGTCGATTTCCTTGATCAGGTCACCCGGACGCAAACCTAACGACGCAAATTGTCGCCGGTCCCGACCCGGGTAAACGCGATAGCCCTGCTGCTGTCCGTTGACGAAATACGGTGTTGGCCGTATGACGTCAGCGAGGCGTGCGACATTCTTCGAGACCACGGACTGAATCGACTGCGTATTGGCGGCCGTTTGGCGCCGCGTCGGGGTGCGTCGCGTCGTCGTCGCCACAGCCGCAAATTCCTCGGGCAACCTCAAATTGGTCAATTTGCCGTTCTCGTTGAGCACGACCCGATCCGTATACACGGCGTGCAGCTTGGCACTGGACGAGATCGGATCACCGATGAGGTAGACCTTCTCCTCGTTCGCGCCGTCTGTGATGATCGCTGCGGACATCGCGGGATCCGGCGACGCAATCGTGCCCTTGAGTTGCAAATTGGACAGCCTGGTGTCCTCCAGGTTCTCGTCATAGGTGGCTACGACTGCCTGAACCTCGTCGTCCCCGCTGGCAACGCCGAAAATATGCGCACCGGCAATAGCCTGCACATCGGCGCCCAATGTACCCTGCGAACGGCCAGGAGCCTGTCCGGCCGGCACGACGACAGCATCGCCCGTGGATGATCCGGGCATGGCCATCCAGACGATAGTCGCCAGTTGCCATCCGACGGCAATCACGAGCAGCAGCGCTACCCACGGCGGCAACAGCTGGTTGGCTGCGGCCAGCAGACGGGGGCCGTCGAGGCTCGTGAAGTCGGACCATTTTGCTTCAGTGGCCATGCAGAGTCCGGATATTCCGTTCCTGATCTACCTTATTAACGCATCGCGAGAATGATACGGGTTGAACACGTGCAAACAAGCCCTGGCGAGAAAAAATTCTATATTTGCCAATAATATACCCATCCATGGAGAGCAAAATTCGAGTTTCAGAGGCAGTCTCGCTGGCAAAATCTGCAAAGCAGGCTGAAATCGCCGATGCGGGCCCATATATAATACCCCGCATGCACTGAGGGCGGATACCGCAAGTACCTGCCCACGGATCATCATTAGCAGGAGCAGGAACGGACTCGAGCGCAAATGAGTGAACGGCGAACAGATACTGAAAAGGGGCAAAGCTTCGAACTGGCGGTCGAGGAGGCCAGGCCCGCTATCAAGGAACCACCGCTGTATCGGGTGGTTCTGATCAACGACGATTTCACGCCCATGGAATTCGTGGTTAATATCCTCGAGGGTATCTTTGGTATGGAGCGAACACGCGCCACGCAGGTCATGCTGGAAGTGCATACCAAGGGCAAGGGTATCTGTGGCGTGTACAATTTCGAAATTGCGGAAACCAAGGTAGCCCAGGTGATGGGCATCGCGCAGCAACACCAGCATCCGCTGTTGTGCACCATGGAAGAGTCCTGAGGAGGGCGGCGACTGGGCCTGTTCACACTATTGTGGTGGGCTCTGTTGCGTCTGCAGAAGCGCCAATCAAGGCGCAAGGAGAGAATATTGGTAGTTCCAAATGAACGACGAGCAACGCGGAGTGGCGCTTCTGCGGACGCAACCCGCAGGGCCGGGGCCGTTTTCCCGCCGGCGGTGTTATCAGTCGCTTGTGTAGCGATGCTACACGGCGCTCCTTCTGTCTTGCCGGACAAAAAAACGGCCTCCGGCAGGGCGCATCACAATAGTGTGAACAGGCCCTATTAATGTTGAGCAGTGAACTCGAGTTTTGTCTGAATGAAGCGTTCCAAAGAGCGCGGGAGCAACGCCATGAATTCATGACGGTGGAACACCTGCTGCTCGCACTGCTGGATATTCCGAAGGTGCACGAGATTTTAAAGGCCTGTAACTCGAACATTACGGAGCTGCGTCGTCAGCTGGACGAGTTCATCGACGAGCAGACGCCGTTGCTACCGGATGACGACGATACAGACGTGCAGCCGACGCTCGGCTTCCAGCGCGTTCTGCAACGTGCGGTGTTTCATGTGCAGTCGAGCGGTAAGAAGGAAGTAACCGGCAGCAATGTCCTCGTTGCGATCTTCAGCGAAAAGCAGTCGCAGGCCGTGTATTTCCTGAATTTGCAGGACATCACGCGCCTGGATATCGTGAATTTCATATCTCACGGCATGCCGCAGTTGCCGGGCGAGGGCGGTGCTGAGGAGCAGGATGCATCGCTCGAGTCGGAGCCCGAGGTCGAGGCTACGCCGCTGGAGCGTTATGCGACGAATCTGAATCAGCTGGCGATGGAGGGCAAGATCGATCCGCTGATCGGTCGCGAGATTGAAATCGAGCGAACCGTGCAGATACTTTGCCGTCGCCGCAAGAACAATCCGCTCTATGTTGGCGACGCCGGTGTGGGCAAGACAGCGTTAGCAGAGGGGCTGGCGCGCATGATTACCGAAGAATGTGTTCCGGAAGTTCTTCGCGACGCGACAATTTATGCCCTCGATATGGGAACGTTGATCGCAGGCACGAAGTATCGTGGCGATTTCGAGAAGCGACTCAAGGGTGTTATCAAGGAAATACAGCAGGATCCCGGTTCGATACTCTTTATCGACGAGATTCACACGGTAATCGGTGCAGGTGCGGCATCCGGTGGCGTCATGGATGCAAGTAACCTGATCAAGCCGGTGCTCGCAAATGGAGACATTCGCTGTATAGGTTCGACAACCTATGAAGAATACCGGGGCATTTTCGAAAAGGACCATGCTCTCGCGCGCCGTTTCCAGAAAATCGATGTGCCGGAGCCGAGTCTCGAGGAAACGATCGCCATATTGCATGGATTGAAATCACGATTCGAAGAACATCACGGCGTGCACTACGATACTGACGCGCTGGATGCGGCGGCCGAACTGTCGGCGCGTCACATTAACGACCGACGCTTGCCCGACAAGGCTATCGACGTCATTGACGAAGCCGGTGCGAGCCTGCGACTGCAGCCCGTCGCCGAGCGCGGTGATCGCGTTACGGTTGAAATGGTCGAAAATATCGTCGCCAAGATGGCACGCATTCCGGCAAAGAGTGTCTCGGCGTCGGATCGCAAGTCACTCCGAACGCTGGAACGCGACCTCAAGTTGACGATTTTCGGCCAGGATCAGGCCATCGCGGCACTGAGTTCCGCCATCAAGATGTCGCGCTCGGGTCTGCGCGAGGAAGACAAGCCCATCGGCATGTTTCTGTTCGCCGGACCAACAGGGGTCGGCAAGACCGAAGTCACGCGTCAGCTGGCAATGATCATGGGCGTCGAGCTGATTCGTTTCGACATGTCCGAGTACATGGAGCGCCACACGGTGTCGCGACTGATCGGTGCACCGCCCGGCTATGTCGGTTTTGATCAGGGCGGGCTGTTGACCGAGGCCGTGACGAAGAATCCGCACGCGGTCGTGCTGCTGGACGAAATCGAGAAGGCACATCCCGAAGTATTCAACCTGCTTCTCCAGGTCATGGACCATGGAACCCTGACCGACAACAATGGGCGCAAGGCGGATTTCCGTAACGTCGTGCTGGTCATGACGACGAATGCCGGGGCCCAGGAGATGAGCCGCGCGTCGATTGGCTTCACCAAACAGGACCACAGCAGTGACGGCATGTCGGTCATCAAGAAGAGCTTTGCACCGGAATTCCGCAACCGGCTGGACGCGATCATCCAGTTCGCGTCACTTGACATGTTTTCCGTCAAACGGGTCGTGGACAAGCTCATTGTCGAACTCGAGGCCAAGCTTGGCTCGAACGATGTCACAATCGAACTGGACGATGCCGCGCGGGAGTGGATCGCCGCGCGGGGCTACGATGCGAAGATGGGGGCGCGGCCGATGGCCCGTGTCATCCAGGAGCACATAAAGCGGCCTCTTGCCGACGAATTGCTATTCGGCAGACTGGAGGAGGGCGGCCATGTGCGCGTGTCGGTCGGGAGTGATGACGAACTGAAGCTGGATCCGGAGTCCGCGATCCGGGAACTCGAGCATCTGACTGACGACGAATGAATCGGTCGTTAACGACCGCGGTAGACAATCCGGCCTTTGCTGAGATCGTACGGCGTCAACTCCACGGTGACGCTATCCCCGGTGAGAATGCGAATGTAGTTCTTGCGCATCTTCCCGGAAATATGTGCGGTCACGACGTGTCCGTTTTCGAGTTCAACCCGGAACGTCGTATTGGGAAGCGTCTCTGTGACGACGCCCTCCATTTGTATGGCATCTTCTTTGGCCAAAACTTTTCTGTCTCTGTCAAAAGGCTCGCGAATTGTGCAGAAATGGCCGCCCTAATGCAATGCGGCGCGTCGCTAGATTGAGGATATTTCGGCCACTGGCAGCGGTGAATCCGGCCAATTCACGAACTTGGCGGAAGATTCGCATCCAGCCTGCAACATTCGTGAGAATTTCTCCCGCGGCAACATCTTCGCACCGAGTGACAGCAAATGTTGTGAGGCCACCTGGCAATCGATCAGCTGGAAGCCATGGTCATCGAGGTACTGCGACAGCGCGTAAAGTGCGAATTTCGATGCATTATCCTGTCGGCTGAACATTGATTCCCCAAAGAACACCTTGCCGATTGCCAGCCCGTAGAGGCCGCCGACCAGCGCGTCGTCCTGCCAAATTTCCACGGAATGCGCCCAGCCCTCTTCGTGCAGTTGGCCGTAGGCCGAAATCATATCTGTGGTGATCCAGGTTCCCTGCTCGGCAAATCGCGGCTCTGCACATTCACGGATTACCTGATTGAATCCGACGTTGAATCGAATCATTGCCGTCGATTGCCGCAGGTCCCGCTTCAGGCGCCGCGAGACGTAAAATTCCTTGGGAAACATGACGCAACGCGGGTCCGGTGACCACCAGAGAATCGGCTGGCCGTCGTCGAACCACGGAAATATGCCGAGCCGATAGGCGGCGAGCAATCGCGGGCTGCTGAGGTCGCCACCGGCGGCGAGGAGACCATCGGGCTCACGCATCGCGGTTTCGATCCCGGGAAATGCGTCGGGCGGGTCGCCGGCCGATATCCAGACAACACGGCTTCTCGAACTCATGAGCGGTCCGGGGGATCGTCGTTACGGTATGGGCTGTGCGCATCGACGGTATCCATGTAGCGATCGACATGGCGTGCTTCCTCGTCAACGTATTCGCTGATCGCCGACAGAAATTCAGGGTGCGCCAACCAATGGGCTGACCAGGTGGAAACGGGTAAGAATCCACGACTGATCTTGTGCTCGCCCTGGGTGCCGGGTTCGAAAACCTGGAGGCCTTTCTCGATACAGTAGTCGATCCCCTGGTAGTAGCAGGTCTCGAAGTGCAATGCGTCGTAACGTCCGTTACTGCCCCAGTAGCGGCCATAGAGCGTTGTCGCGCTCTCGAAGAACAGGGCCGCTGCGACCGGGCTGGCGTCCTTTTCTGCAAGGATGACCAGGATGTTTTCCGGAAGTGACTCGCCGACGCGGAGAAAAAAGTCGAGATTGAAATAGGGCAGAGAACCGCGACGCATGAATGTCGTGCTGATGAGCTGGAAAACAACCTTCCAGGTAGCCTGATCGATATCCCCGCCATGCAGACGCCGAAAGTGGATGCCGGCTTCACTGACGCGGCGCCTGTCCCGCTTCGCCTTTTTGCGCTTCGCCGCGGTAAACATCTGCAGGAAAGCCTCAAAATCGGCGTAATTGCGATTCCGCCAGTGAAACTGGCAGTCTTTTCGGACCTGGAGTCCGGCATCGCGCAGCAGCGGCAGTTCCTCTTCCAGCGGGAACAGCACGTGCAATGACGAACAGGTTGTTTCTTCGGCCAAAGCTATCGCGCCTTCCAGCAGCATCCGGGCGATCTCGGGGCCGGCGGTCTTTTCCAGCAGTAAGCGGCTGCTCGGCGCGGGCGTGAAGGGCACGGCCGATACCAGTTTTGGGAAGTAGGGGAGACCCGCTCGCTCATAGGCGCTGGCCCAGGCCCAGTCGAACACGAATTCTCCCCAGGAGTGGTCCTTCTGGTACAGGGGCATGGCGCCCAGCAGCCTGCCGTCCTGCTCGACGGTAAGATGTTGTGGTATCCAGCCGGAGGCAGGGGCGACGCAGCCGGTCAATTCGGCTGCCGCCAGGAATTCATGCCTCAGGAACGGGCAGGCATCCCCCGCAAGAGCATTCCACTGGTCAGCACTGACATCGGCGATTGCGTCGTGGAGGATTAGCCGCATTCGCCCCTCGACGTATTACGCGGCCGCGTCGCCGCTCTCGACGCTCTCACCGGCTTCCTGTGCATCGAGAAATTTCTCGGCATCGAGAGCTGCCATGCAGCCCGCGCCCGCCGATGTTATCGCTTGCCGGTATACGTGATCTGCAACGTCGCCAGCGGCGAATACACCCGGGATGCTGGTCGCGGTTGCATCGCCATCAATGCCTGAGCGTATCGTGATGTAGCCGTTTCGCATGTCCAGCTGCCCGTCGAATAGAGCGGTATTCGGACTGTGTCCGATAGCGATAAAGACGCCAGCGAGTTCCACGTCTGTAGTCTGCGATTCATCCGTCGTGCTGCGAATGCGCATGCCCGTGACACCCGTGTCGTCGCCGAGGACTTCGTCAAGTACATGGTCCCATTGCAACTCGACCTTGCCTTCTTCCGCACGTTCGAACAGACGATCCTGGAGAATCTTTTCCGAGCGTAGTGCGTCACGGCGATGTACGACCGTGACCTTTGAGGCAAGATTGCTGAGATACAGGGCCTCCTCGACGGCCGTATTACCACCGCCTATGACCGCGACGTCCTTGCCACGATAGAAAAAACCGTCGCAGGTTGCACACGCCGAAACGCCACGCCCCTTGAAGGCTTCCTCCGATGGCAGCCCGAGATATTTCGCCGTGGCGCCGGTCGCAATGATCAGCGCGTCGCAGGTATAGCTGCCGTAGTCCCCATCGAGACGAAATGGTCGCGATGACAAATCCGCTGTGTGAATGTGGTCGTTGATAATGTCCGTGTCGTATCGCTGTGCATGGCGAAGCATCCGGTCCATCAGTTCGGGCCCCTGGAGGCCCTCGACATCTCCAGGCCAGTTGTCGACGTCGGTCGTGGTCATCAGTTGCCCACCCTGTTCGATACCGGTAATTATCACCGGATCGAGATTAGCCCGAGCCGCATAAACCGCGGCCGCGTATCCGGCGGGACCCGAGCCCAGAATCAGAACACGGCAATGCTTCAAGTCACTCATGTATAATTTGCCCCTGGCGAAAATCGTTAGTTTTGCAGACGAAGACAGCCGAATTGCGGTTGCAAATTGGGGTTTTCAAGGCTGTCAGCGTACGTCAGAACATCCTTGGGCTAGTGTAGGGAAAACGGACCCGGTGAGCATCCATTATCGCGAGCGGACGTTTGCGTGTATGCCACATGCGCGCCGGATGCAGCGACGTCGGGACCATGGAATTGGGTTCAGACATTGATAAAATATTATCTAATTCAATTAATTAGACATGATATATAATAAAATACATTAATTATGGCAAAAGCCCGAAAAATCAGCCAACCGCCCTCCAGGCTATCTGTTCAGGTGCACCGCGCTCTACGTGAGGGTGCACTGTACGTGTTCGGTGCGCTCGCCTTCATTCTCTGGTTTGCACTGTTCACCTACGATCCGTCGG
>Ga0209578_10002022_pt1 | contig 17540 bp, 14 predicted proteins | sample tdAd472_FD_187127 | JGI IMG/M metagenome (GOLD analysis project Ga0209578, IMG submission 187127) | Marine sediment microbial communities from the Atlantic coast under amendment with organic carbon and nitrate - tdAd47.2 (SPAdes)... | ecosystem: Environmental > Aquatic > Marine > Coastal >...
GAATGGCAATTCAGCAGTGTTTAGTTGACCAGATAAATATGCATTTATACCTTGGCCACTTTCTCCGAATAGCACATCCATCAATCCTTGTACACCACCCTCCTTTTTCTCACCACCAAATAAATCTTGTTTTTGTAAATCAACTCCATTCACAGACGCTGTTATTGTGCCAACACCACCCTCACCTGGCACCCACAGTGATCTTTCACCAGCTTGTATTTCCAAAAGCTCATCGATTGGACCGTGGCATATGGCCAAGTGAAGACCGATAAAATATTTATAGCCAATCGTTACTTTCTTTTTACTGCCCATTTTTCGCCACTTCTATCATTTTATTTGCCATATCATCATTAAGCTTTTCAAGTACTTCTTCATCAATTCCATTTTTTAAAAAATCAGTAAGATTCAATTTATGCTTTTTGCCAAAAGTCCTTACACCTTTTGTGCAATAGCCCAAGGCTCTGGCATGTTCTAATTTTATTTTCATTATTTACCACTCTTAGTTTTGACAGCTGAATAGCCAATATCACCATACCACACAACGTTTGGACTAGTTAACATAACTGTTCCAAAAATAACAGGAATCTCCCTTCCCTGTTGCGCTGTTGGTACTTTAAAATCTTCAAATTCAGGCGGTGGTGGAGTTGGTGGTTTTGGTGCATACGCTATGGCAGCAGCCAAAATAATTGCGGCTATTATCCAAACTGCATATTCCATATTTAATTCCTAGAAAATTGGGGTTGAACCAAATGGATTTTTTCCGTTTATTGGCATGAATGGAAATCCACCATAATTATCAATATTATTAAATTTACTTAGGCATATAGCTGTACTGTGATCACAACCAAAAAATGCAGTAAATGCTTTTCCAGGAACTAAGTCAGCTGAGCCTAAACTTATAGTTATTACTGTTGGTGTTGCCGTACTTGTTGTTATGAATCTTCTTTCTGTATTTCCTGCTGAGTTTGTAAAATCTATATAGCCACCGGCCCACCAATCAACATCAACTTGGTTGAGAGCTGCGGCTGTTATTTCCAAATTATTTACAGGATTTATAGAATCTATGGTAGTATCTACTTTAAAAGAATTTGCATCAAGAGCGCATTGTGGGCCATACAATACATGAGGACACTGAGCTTGATATAACCTTCTAAGTGTTTGTCTATTTAGAGAAGTTATTAATGGCTCACATCTAACTTCAGAAAATTTATCCGTGAACCTTACATTGATAACTCTACCTATCCAAATAATTATCGGACTATCAGTTTGATCCTCATGAAGTTTTCTAATTGTTAAATTAATAATTCCAGCTGGTGGAGCCTCTATATATTGCGTAACAAGATTATTGTCCTTTGTCATATTAAGAGTTAAAGGACTTCTTGAAACACTTTGGGATTGTTCAATAGAATTTCTCTGCATCGGAATTGAACTGTAAGTACTGCCATTTATTGTCTTATCTTCATCTGCTGATGTGAATCTCCAAGACTCTAAGCCTCTGATGAATTCATATAATTCTGATGGTTCACCTTCATATTCAGAAACTTCTATTTCAGCAAAAGTAGCCATTATGGCGTTACCTCAATTATTGGAACTGTAACATCAACAACATTATTGCTGAGCCAATTAAATTCTATTCTATCAGAGGACAATGTTTTTTGGCCCATGTAACTTATATATTCAATATCTGAAGCGTCTATGTTTATTTGAGAAGTTAATTGGACAATTACATCATCACCAGCATCTGTATATGACAATACTGTCCTGAATATAAAACCAGCAGAGAAAGTTTTTATTGCTATATTGACTCTTAGGCTTGCATATTTAGCTTGAGAGTCATTTATAACAGTAAAATTATCTATTAGGAACCCAGTATCATTCAATCTTAAATTATTTTCAAAACTTGGCATATAAAATGGCCTAATTCTTCCAGCCCTTCTATATAGCCACAGTCTAAAATTCCATATATCTTCAAGTCCTGATAATACATACCTAAAATTTCTTGGAATTTTTGTATTTGACCATCTCTGCAATAACTGAGTTGTGCCAGTTTCATAATCTAAATAATTTACTTCTTGTCTATAAGTATCAGTTGAAAATTCACCATTTTTCAGCGGCTCATCAAGCATAACATCAAGGCCATTAAATTGCTCTGTTGATGGACTAGATGCCAATTCAATATTTTCATTTGATGAAAAACTACAATTTATATTTCCATTATATCCTGTAAAATTTCTTGTCGGATCACTATTTAACCGTGAGACTCTAACAGGTGAAACAATAGCGGATGATGCTGAATATGAATTTGCTAGTGGTAGTTCCAAAGTCAGTGAGCCAACGAATATTTCTTCTATTACAAAAACTTCAAAATCCCTAGGTGATACAAAAATTATTCCAGTACCGCCAATTCTAAAATCACCATATAAAGTGCTTACATTTATGGTAGTGTCGCCAGCGGTAACATCAGAATCAATTGGCCTTTTTTCTGTAAAAATTGGCAATGCAAAAAATCTAGCTCTCCAGTCATATAATAAATTATCGGCAATGTTGAAATTATCAGAGTTGATATCTGAAGTTATTTCAAAACCTTGCCTTGCAGATTTCCTAATTCTTATTCTCTGTTCAGTTCCATCATATGAAGTTATTGTATTTGTTTTCCAAACAAGCTCTTCAGTAACTGGTGCTGTAAAATTAAAAGGATACGGATTAACTCTAATTCCAGTTACAGGAACAGTTATATTATCAGTTGTTGCCCAATCAAATAATATATTACCATTTATTATTGGTGGGCCATCAACGCCTGTTAACACTTCATAAGTTATTTCTTGTAATGGTGAATATGCCGTTGGTGGACTCGATGGTGGAGTTGTCGCTATTGATACACTATCCAATGAATTTAAAGTTATATCTGTTAAAGTTTGTGATTGAAAAAATGCATTAAATACAGCCAAATCTAAACTTATATCACCAGAAACATTCCCAAAGCTCAATGCAGCTGGCTCTATTATTATTCTATTGTAAAATACTTCTACATAATTTGGACAAAAGAATCCAGTTACTGGAGTAACTACTACAAATAATGGATTAACAACCGTGGGTGTGGTGAACGGCAATGTCTGATTGGCAGCTATTCCTGTACCAACATTTGTAAAAAACATTGAATTGTGAAATGTAGGTCTCCTGGTGGTATCTAATGTTATGGCAGTACCAAGTGCGCCAGGAAGAAAAAAGCCAGTAATGTCAAACATTATGGAACATCTCTATATGCAATACCCCAAGGACCACTATCGCTTGTGATGGTAGGATCTTGAATTTTCGAACTCGTAGGATAAACATCCCAGTCAGTATTTACAATTTCTTTTGGATTTAGATTATCAATTCTCACTGATGAAATATTTGGTATGTGCCCCAATGGCTCTACTTTATTTTTTGCATCATTCCTTCTAAAAATATAAACAGGCATCAAAGGCGCTCTTAGATTGAAAGGTGATGGAGCATTAGTTTGAACTGCTGTGAAAAATGTAGGTGAAAATGTACCAGAAGTCATTGTAAAAGTTGTTGTGACTAGACTAGGTGGAATTGTTCCAAAAGCCTTTAGGCCAGCAACTGGTGAATCTGTACCAAAAGGTATGTAATCATCTCTATCATCACCGCCAAGATTCTGTCTCACATAGTTCACACCACCATTAGAAGTTGATCCGCTATATCTTCTTTCACTAAATAATAAACAGTTAGCATTACCACTAGTGATTGGTCTCCAATTTGAAATTCCTGGTACGGCAACAAAATCGCTAAAATTAGTTGCGCTAAGAAATTCACCACCAACATAAGTTCCAACCTTGCTAAGATTTCCAAAAGCCAAATGTGTAAAAACTCCAGTCTTGGCTTCCAATACAACAAAAATATTTGTTCCATCAGTGTATATTTTTGATGTTGGGAAATTTGGCACTGCATAAAAAACGCCCATATTTGTAAAAAATTCCTGCCCATCATCTAAATTAGCATATGTTGTTGCATCTGGCACTTCATGCATCATTCTGCATTCCATTCTTTGATCAGAATAATTATTAAAAGAACCATCTCTGTCTCTAAATGTCCAATAAGTTATCAATCCATTTGTTGTTCTACTCACCCAGTGAACTGTATCGCCATTGCCAGGATCAAATGTTGGCACTCCGAGTGTGAATCCAGCGTTTGCAACAGCATATGTTATGATTTCTTGTATAAAAGCATCAATGCTGGTTATATTTGTATTTGTTTGCGATGGCAAAATAATTACTCCAATAAAAATGCTACGTTATTTTCCTCAGAACGATAAACATTTGGAAATGTAACATACACATCTCCATTAATTGTTACTGTGTCTTCTGGTGTCAAGATGCCTGTTGGTACAAAAAATACACCATCAAGTTCTCCATAAGTTACACCATCATTTGCAATAGTTGTTAAAACAAACGGCATAACTGATTGTGTTGCGCCATCAGAATTTGTGTCCATGTATAGCCCATCACTTGCAGTGACAAAAATATGTGGCCAAATTCCTACTAAAATAGTAGAAGTGGAAGGAAAATTACCTCTTGAATCATCAGGTGAGAATGCACCAACAGGGTGCCAAGTACCATCAACATGTCTAATATGCGAACAAGATGGTGCAGACAAACTCTGATTGGTTGGGCCATCGTAAAAATTACCAATATCATATGTCACTTGGGTAAAAACTAAATCTTCATCAACAGCATTGCCACCAGCAAATATTGGATAAGGATTTTCTGTAGGTGTTGCATAAGGTAGGTAAAAACCACCATAACAAGCATGATATGATATTGAAGCTTTGAAAATGCACATAAATCTTCTACCATTTGAAATTATCCAAAATGGCATACCAGCGTTACTTAATGTATAAAAAGATCTTATTGGTGTCATTCCTGGCTGATTTTCAAAGGTTTCACTTGTGTTAAAACCAGATGATGCTCTAATTTCCCAATTAAATGCCAAACCAGAATTGTATCTTCTTATGTTGATAAAAATTGCATCAGTACCAGCTAAGCCAGGACCTTCAAGATAAACAAAACGCTCACCAGGAACGGAAGTTGTATCATCTTTATTAACAGTCCATTCTTCAATGGCTGGTAATTGTGTATTTGGTGCTGTTATTGTAGCTGTTCTAGTTAAAACACTTATTAAAATATCAAGTGCATCATCATAATCTGTTGCATCAGCAACACTTGGAGCTGCTGGGCCACCAACACTTGTAGATCTATAAACTGCCACTATACTATGACCTCGCTAATCTTGAAACTATACCAGGGTTCTTTTCAATCACGTTAATTATAGCAGCCTCGCCAGTAGGAGTCGATATAAAATCGCCTACTATGCTAGGGTCTGTAACGTTCACTATCCTAACATCGTTCTTAGGCGGGTTAACCTCGATATTATTAATCGGCGCGCCTCCTGCGCCTCCTCTGGCCGCGGTAGACGCGGATAGCGGCTCTATCCTTCCTCGCTCAGGAGGGATAAAAAATTGTTGCCCACTTTGCCCCGTAAACATTTCTGGTCTATCGCCTTCACCAACTCTTGAGATTTGTCCACTGTTGAGATCACCACCCAATTGTCTTGCAGTTGCAATACTTGCGACATTGGCAGCAGCAGCGGCTCCAACAGCAGCAGCCACAGCAAAACTGGCAGGCGGTGGAAGAGAAGATAAAGCTTTTTGAACTGCCAGCACACCATCAATAGTTGCTTGTGTAATTGCAGCAGCTTTGCCAAGAGCCGCTAATTTTTTATTTTCAGAAGTGGCAAGTGTCGCAAGCTGACCAGCAATGGCTTGAGCATTTTTGAATCGCTGTTCATTAGATTCAGCAGCAACTCTTGCTCTCAGTTGCTGAGCAGTTTGTTCACTAATCAAATCCTGTTGTCTCAATGCATCGATCTGAGCAAGCTTGTCCCTTTCTTGTTGTACAAGAAGGTCGTTAAATTCTGCCGTGCCTCTTAGCAATTCCTGATTCTGTGAATCCCTAAGAGCTTGAATTCCAACAAGTTGATTCTCAATATTCATCCTTTCTTCTGTTGATAGCTGAATACCTTTTTTTCTAAGAGCATCTTGAATTTTCAGCACATCAGTTTCAATTTGTCGCTCTCTTGTTGATAATTTCAATAATTCAGCTTGTCTTTCCAATTCCTTATTGACCTTGGTAAGCTCATTACTAGAACCACGGAAATCTGTTAATTTAACTTTTTTCGTTTCAGAACTTTCTTCCTCTCTCAGCATTTTTCTTTCTTCTGATAATGCTTTTATGAGGTCGCGCTCCTGGTTTATCTGATCTATTGTTTGATTAAATGTATCAAGTCGAACTTGTCTTTGATTTAAAATATCATCTATTACAGAAGTTCTTGCGTCATTTGAAGCATCGATTTGAGCCTTAGATGCCTCTCCCGCCAATCGTGTTGTTTCTGCAATATCAAAACCAGCATCACCTGGCTTAAATTCTTGTCTTCTTTTTTTGAGCTCGTCAAAAAATGCATTAAATTTTATAGACACTCTATCAAATAATGCAGCTGTTTCAACCGTTATGACTTTTACAGATGTTATTATGTTATCTGGAAGATTTGTAAAAGCATCCGATATGAAATCAACAGATCTTCCTACAACATCTGCCAAAAACTCTATTTCATTTTCAAATTCACTAGCAGCATCTGTGACATCCTCGAATGAAGATGCCCACAACGTTATTGTTGCTTCAAATCTTGCTTGTATAACTCCACTATCAATCTCTGTTGCTAGATCTTGAATTTGGCTGGCCAAAGCCGCTGTGACTCCAAAAGTTTCATCTAGCTTACCAATAGCTTTGGTTAAAGAATTATCCAGCAGAACTAATGATTGATCTATAGTTACAACTGATTTACCAAATTTATTATCAATTATTGCAGATCCAGCCAACAGAGCACGGAAAAATGCTTCACTTGACACCTTACCTTCTCTAACCAATTGCCTCAATGTATTTACATTTCCACCCGCCTCTTCCAATCCAGCAGCAACAGCTTGGAGTAATGGTCGAGCCCCATCCAACAATGAATTAAATTCCTGTGCTTGAACAACAGTGCCACCAAGCAATTGAGAAAATTGCAATAATGCACCACCCGCTTCAGCAGCGCTTGATCCTTGAATTGCCAATGACTTTGTAGTTAGCTCAACAGTTTTACTTATGTCAGCTTGGCTGGCGTTCAATTCCTTTGCTGAACCAGTTAACCGTGAATAAAGAATGGCTGTCTGTCTCAAAGGCGCTCTGGCACTTTGCGCTATTCTGAACACATCCTCTTGTGCTTTTACAAGCTGCTCTGTTGTATCAGTTGCAACTCTTAAACTATTTGTAACATCAACCCAGGCTTTGGCATAATTTAAAACTTGTCTTACAGACAAAGCTCCACCAAGAGCTGCAAGAGCTTTTAGTAAAAGATTGACAAATGAGCCAGTCTTCTTTGCTGTTTCGCCAATTTTTTCAATATTTCTATCGACAAATCTTGAGCCATCTTCTTTTATTCTAATTGATAGTGTTTCAGCCACGACTAGTCACCAGCAATTTTGATTGTTTTATGGCATCTATTATTGCAGCAATTCCATCATCAGTCATTCCAAGAGGAGCCTGCTGTGAAAATCCTTCATTCAATTTTTCAGCATATGGCAAAGGATTTGATATAAAAATATCTCCTTTTCCAACCTCCCAGAAATTCAGCACTTCCTTTGCTTCATCAATTGCTATTTCTGTAGCGGCTGCTCCTGGAATTGCTTCAATAGATTTAAAATCTGCATCAACAGGTGGCTCCATGCCAATCCTGATGATCCATCTTGACCTCGCATGGCCAGTATCAACGGGTGTTGCCACTACAACAGCAACATCACCGGCCAATGCAGCTCTCCTGATTTCTTTTGTTGCTCTTTTTGGAACATTCTCGCCTATTTCTTTAAGTCTATTGGCAAGACTATTAAAACTCTTATGGTTTGCCATCTGCTCTCGCCTTAATTTTTAAATAAGCCTCATCAATATTCCGAACAAAGTAAAAAACATCATCTCTTTGTTCGCCAACAATATCATATTCATCACAATATTGCTTGATAGCTGTCCAAGGTATTGATCCTTCAAAATTTCCGATCTGTCTTGTCGAATCTAAATCTCTAAAAACTGAAAAGAAAAGTTCAAGACCCAGCCTTAATTGAGGTGCATTTGCTATCTTTGACGGCAATGGCAAATTCATCCCTGCATAATCCTTAATCAATTTCTCTTCAATCGGTCCATGGACAATAGAATATTCCAAAAATTCAATTAGTTTCCCAAGTCTTCCTCTTTAATAATTTTTTTAAACAAGGCAGACTGTACAGCTTGACTTTGGATATCAGCAAATAAATCTGGCAAATCATTGAATAATTTTACACAATTTTGCCATGAGAATTTTATTTCTTTTCCATCCCTGTCTGTAACTTTATCCCATCCCAGCACTACTGTCTTGGCATAAACCTCCCTCATAATTTTCTTGGCAACCTCATCATCCATGACACCAACTTCCATAGATCTGCGATGAGGCTTTGTTAAAAGATTAAGAATCTTATTGTATTTTACATTTGATCCACCCGCCCTGGCGATCCTGAAGCTAAAATTTCCATAATCAATAGTAAGGCCATCCTTTTCAACATCCTTGTCGGTTTCAAATTGTTCATAAATATTCATATTTGTATCTCATTCACGGTGGTATTTTAATTTTAAGTATCAGCCAAATCTGGCAAGTAATCCCAAAAAACAAGCAAAAGGGTATAATCTAAATTGGAATCTATTTTCGCGCCTGTTGCTGCATCAGAAGTCAAAGGCAATGTTATAGGCTGATCTTGTTCAACATTTGGTCGTCCATCACCTAAAGTAACCAGCGGAAGATCAACAGTCATACCTTGATTTTGCTTTACAATCTGCATATCAAGTGTAATATCTTCATTATTTCTGACAGCTTGAACCGCCAACACACTAGCAAAATAAGCCGTTAATGTTGCACCAACTTCAAACGTTCCAGCACTAACTTCAAAAGCCCCAAGAACACCAATGGCTTTATTAGGCTCAACATTATTGGATAGCGTCAAGGTTAGTTCACTCGAAAATGCAAAGGTATCGCTTGGAAATGCGTCACCAGGAACAACTTGTGATAATTTTATCCGTGAGAAATCTGAGCTTGTATTAAATGCATCAGCTTCTTCAATAGAAGGAGCTTGTGCAGAGCCAATTTGGGATTTTGGACCAAGACCAGCAGGGTCATCTGTTGTTGCAGCATTCTGTTCACTATCAATACCAACAAAACTCATATCAAAAGTAATCTTATCAGCACTGGCGACATTCATTGTCAATTCACTAGGAACAGCACCGATGATATATTCTGCTTGCTGTTCTTGAGATCCTATAACTGGCGCTCCCAAAATTCTTTCTAGCTGATAAGTTCTGCGAGTAATATCTGGACCAAGCTCATTCTTTAAAACACGGCCAAAAAAGATTTTGATGGTAAGCAAATCTGTTCCAGCAGCACCTTCTGATACCATGGCAGCAGAGGTTTTGTCAAAAGTCATTACATTAGCAGTCACGCTTCTAACTCTAGCAAATCCATTATTCACTGCTGTCTGAAATTGATCACCACTAGCACCAGTAACATCACCACCAATAAACACCCACTCACCAGGAATGAGTCCAAATTCCGTCATGTCCTTTCCAGCGACCTCTGTGGTAAGTGTTGGAAAAACAGGACTGCCAGGAGCAACAATTTTAGCATCACCCGCTACAAATTGAAAACCAACTTTACTTATTGTTGCATCTGCTGGTGGAGTTTCTGTCACCAGAGTTTCAACTACTCCAACTAATATGCCAGCACCATTTGCATCTACTGTTTTCAATCCATTATTTGCCAAATCAGTAAAGTCTTTGGCAAATAATAAATCATTTATTAAATATTCAGTAGCGTCAAATGTAGCCACTTCATATTCATTGGTTGGACCACCAGCTACATCACTAGAAATAAACTCACTCTTCGTTCTAAGACTCGCAAAGAAAAATCCTTGTAAAATATCTTGCAAATTTGATTGTGTCAGATCAGTATTGAATCCACCAGAAGCATCAAGATCAGTTACAACACCTTTCTTTCTTTGCCGTGATGGATTGATGGGATTGCGAGCAATTGTTGTGATCTCTCCACCAAAATCTGCATATGAATTTGGTTCATATGGAATCCAAATTTGATCAGCTTCTGCTGGCAAAACGCCCAAAGATGCCTCCTCAGCAATCCTCAGACCAGTTACATTACTATCAATTTTTGTTAATAAAGCCATGAGGTTCCCTCAGTTTATAGTAGCGTATTCAAATTCAACTCTTACATTAACTTGGCGCCAACCATCACTTAATGGTTTCTGGCCACCACCAAAATCTCCATTCACTTCAGAAAATCTGATGTTTCTAAACCATACACCAGCATTTCTGAATCCCTCAAAAGCGCTCAAAACTATTGTTGTAAGTTCATCAGACGTTTCTTGTCCATCATCAGTCGGTGTAAAAATCTGAACAGTAAGGGTTCCATTCCTTGGAAACCTTCTTTGGCCAATGCTGCCAGCAAGTGCCTTTGGAGAAAATCCAATGGGATCATGTTTTACTGTAACTCTAGCCCAGGAATCATTTGTATTTATGTCAGAATCTCCATATCTATCATCATATCTGACTTCAAGATTTTGAGATGTTGGATCAGCGTCCCAAGCATCCTTGAAAGTTTGCAAAATCAAATCTCTTGCTTCAGCTATTGTTGGCATATTTATTTCTTTTATTCAATTATTTAGTAAATTCAACTTTGATCAATCCATTCATAGTTTTCTCTAGTTAAATTAATTGCCGCGCAAAGATTATAATATTTATTCTTAGGCGCAGCAAGCATTATTTAATTTTAATTGCAATCACAGCATGGTTCAGGCACACATGTATCATCAAGTATTTCTACAAACAAATGCGCTTGGGGGTCAATGTTATCATCAACTCTAAAAATCACATCAACACCACATGCAAAACAGGGCCACTGCTCTATACAGATATCTGAGCTTTGTGAAACTGTCATAACAAGTCTTGGTCTAAAGTGGGGATCTAATTGACTAACTGTTTCAATAGTCATGTTAAAAACACCACTGGCACGAACCACAATAACTTTTTCACAGCCTTTTACTTTATAACGTGCTGTTTGGTTTCTATCTACTTCATTGAAGATAATTGTACTCATAATTTTTTCTCCTTTTTAAGTTACAGTGAAAAGTCTGTGATAGTAACCACTGACCCCGTTGTTGTTGCTCTTATCTCTGGTCTGAATTGATCACCAGGATTTAGAAAAACAGAGCAATTCAGAGACACCGAACTTGTAGTCGTTGAAATCTCCGATTTAACAACGCATGGGTCTATAGGTGGTGTACCCACTGTTTTGAAGATTCGGAATTGATGCTCTACGCTGCCTCCTGATTTAACTTTGGTTATAGATGGGGTTAATTTTAACGAGAGGGGTAGCACACCTTCATACCTCAACTCTCCTGTTAGTTCATCTACTAAAGCAAAATTCTGATTCGAATTTCCTACAATTATTGCACTACCGGCGGTTCCAAAAACAATAGCTCCCCAGCTTGTCGTTGTAGTTGTAGTCTCTGCGTTATCACCGACGCTAATAGATGGCTGTGGGTTACTGTCAGGTTCAACCCCGTTACCCCTTGCGGTTACAAATTTACTTTCCTCTGTTAAAGAACCAGTGTCCCACGTTCCCGATGTTTCGGCGGTAGACCAAAGAGCGTTTATCTCAAACGAATTGCCTAGTTCAGCCACGTTAAATATCACACTCCCTAAGTTGTAATCGATTGTGTCCGTGATCAATACCGTGGCTCCGTCTAACAGCCCGTGGGCAGCGGAAGTTACTGTCACAGAATTAGTCAAGAAGCTGCCCGTGTCCGCGCCGTTGAACGGCACACCTGTTTCGTAAAAGCCTGAGCCTGTAGCTGTTATGGTGAATGTGCCATTAGTGTAATTAGAGAATGTAGACATCACAACTTTTTGGCCTACATACAATGTAGGTGGCGCTGTAAAATTGAACCTAGCAACACCGCCGTTATCCGTTACGCTTGTTACTGCTTCAGCGGGTTCTGAGGCGTCTGCAAAAGCAGTGATCGCGCCCGTAGCTCCCGGCTCGAAAAAGTCACCCGCCCCTGTCAATAAACATTTTGTTATGATTGCTGAGTTTTCGACAGTTGGATCTATTTTTAAAAAGGAAGAACCCGCGTTAGGTGCTTGAATTTCTACAGCGTTAAACGATATAAAATCGTAGTCCCCAATTAAGGTGTATTCTGGCCCTATGGCGTCCGATGCCAAAAAGGTATTTATACTGTCTAGGTTTAAAAACTGAATCGAATTTAAAAGAATCCCATATCGGAACCCCGATACCACTGTCAATGTTAAAAAGAATCGCGCACTGATTATAGCCGTTAGGTCAGCAGCTTGACCACGGATTTCTCCCATGGATGAATTATCACCATCAGCCACCAACGAGCTAAAATCAGAACCGAAACCGCCGTTTAAATCAAACATCGTGGCATTGTCAGCCGTCATTTTTAGGGTACATCCTTTACCCGCCAATCTCAAATGACCTTCACCTATGAACCAGGGCGATGTACCATCATACTCAATAGAACTGATAAAAGAGTCGTCTTGTTCAAATATAACAAAATCAAAATTTTCAAAGCGTACTTGATTTGTCCCGAAACTAACCGTGGTCATAAATCGATAAAACCCACCCGGTAAAGTTATCACACCTAAAGCCGGTGTCGGTAAGTCTGCCAAACTCCACACCTCTATTACTTCGGAACCTACTGTAGAAACTTCGTTTCCATTCGCCTCTATCCCTTCCGGTGTTACTCTAAAAATATTACTGCCCGTTTGTATAACAGCGTTCCCACCATGCCGCATATATGAAAGCTTTCGTTCATCCTCAGACAGAACACGATCATACATTTTAAGCTGTGCAAGGTTACCGCGAAAGCTCTCCGCGCCCGCGACAGTGTAACCACTAATAATAGCAAATGACGAGGCGGTATTCAGAGTTGTGTTTACGGTTACTTTTTCAACGTTATCCACATACATTCTTGCTGTCGTGCCATCATAGGTGGCATGGACTAAGGCCCATTCACCTACAACAAAATCGGTTGTGCCAGAGTTGTGGTCACTTCCCCAGAATGCCAATTGCGCTTGGTCCCCGTTTATTGATATAGCAAATTTTCTATCATTGGTGTTTACACCGTAATCGAATATTGTCTTTGATGTTACCCCTAAGTCCGAAGGGTTAACCCAAACCTCTATAGTTCTATCTGCTGCCCCTATAGGATAATTTGATGGTGGGACAAATGACCAGCTATCACCATCAGCACAAAGAACCCCCGACCCAAACTTACCATTTGTACCACTAGTTTGGGGGGTTCCTGCTACTGTCGTAGTGATAACCCCAGACGCTCTATCATATTGGTGTTGTGCTGATCCGTATTCAGCGAAGGGGAAATCCATTACGAGACCGGTGTTATCTCCATACGCTCCTTGTGCTACTTTCCCCACAACCTCTACAGAATTCCCCGCTATAATACCGTCGAATTTTAACGCCATCTCACGGGTTACTATCGTGTCCACTGTTATATTTAGGTAGAATAAACGTGTAGCATTATCGTTGACATACATTCCTGCGGTAGCGTCAACAGTAGATAATACACTCGCAGAAAAAACAGCGTTAAGCACATCCCACGCAGGGGTAAGCGCGTACTCATATATAGCATTAGACGCGCTACCTAGTACGTACATCTCTTGTCCGTCAGAACTAAACGCTACACCTCTAGGAACAGTATCCTGTGAGGCAGTGCTGAAACTATGAATAAAATTAAGGGAGCGCGTATCCCATTGCGCTTGGCAGTTATATTCTGATACTTGAGACGAACCCGCTCTACATAAATAGAGGCGTCTACCATCGGGACGCCACCAAAGACCAGACATATCAGGAGGCCCTAAGCCTGCGGTGGTCCTTAAGAATGATGCAGTTGATATATCCCACGCGGTAGATAGCTCGTAAGTTTGGATATCACGTGTAACATTACCAAGCACGAACATTAATAGACCATCATCTCTGAAGAACAATCCTTGAGGATCGGCGTCTTCGGTGGACGTGTCAAATACTTGAGTAAATGTCGCGGTATCGGTGTCGAAAGCGGTGGTTAACGCATACTCGTTGACCTCACCAGCAAGCCCACAAAAATACATTTGTAAACCGTTAGGTCTAAAAAATACGTCCGTAGCCTCTGTGCTTTGTGCACTATAGCTAAAACTCCTTAACTCATTTGATGGGGTGATATGCCCTAATAGGTCACTGGCATGAGCTGCTACCGCTTGAGTAGACCCATCACCAAATGTCAGAGCGTGCTCAATGGTTGCATTGCCCACGTCCATGTCTTCACCCAAAAACGACCCATCAATCTCTAAGCCTAGTCCGAAAGTTTTAAGTCGAACTTCACTATCATCTATGCTAAAAGCTAAACCCCCGTCATTTCTAACAAAAAGACCTACGGCACCTGTCATGCTTGTATTAAGTTCATGATCAAATTCCGCTGTAGAGATATTCCAAGGTGTTGTCAATATAAACTCGAAAATCTCGCCCTCAGAATTAGCCACTTGTAATAGTGTGCCATCCTCTTTAAACGACATTCCTGTCGGAGTAAATACAGGTACAGCAACACTAAAGAATATCCCTGTATAGGAAGCCGTGGATATGTCCCAAGGGATAGATAGCACATAATCATAGACTCTATCATTAGCTGTCCCTAACACATATAAGTGTCTACCGTCGGGGTGGAAAAATAAATCTAATGGGCTAGTGTCCTGAGAATTAATAGCCAATGTTTCCGTAGTTACTACCGAACTGGTTATATCCCACGGAGTTGTTAGTGTATAACTATAAACAACGTCCATGAAGTTATCGACTAAAAACATTTTAGCGCCGTCACTTCTAAAAAATAACCCTCTTGGCTCGGTAGCTTGAGTTACTACTGAAAAAGTCCCTTGTATCTCCTGAGATATTATATCCCATTGTTCGGTTAAGTTGTATTCGATTACTTGATCCGGTGTTGTGCCTATCAAGTACATCTTTTTACCATCTGCGCGAAAGAAAAGCCCTGCTGGTCCTATCGATGCAGCCTGTAAATCTAATGATGTGCTTTCTACCGCTGTAACTATGTGGTGGGTAAACTTGCTACTAGTGGCAGCTTCTATTTGAGTAGAGCCATCGCTAAATTCTATGGATTCGTTAACAAGGAAATTACCGTCGTGCCTTTCCGCCGACATCACCCCGTCTACTCGCAATCCTAAATCAAACTGTATAATGTCATCTAGACCATTATCAACTACGAAGATAGATTTACCATCAGGGCGTATATACAACCCCTTTGGAGAGGTTGAGAATTCTGAGATATCGAAAGATGACATACTCTCTACATCTAGCACACTCCACGGTGTGGTTAGAACATACTCGTATATTGTGTCGGTAAAATCGCCACACAAGTACATGACTTTTCCGTCCTGTTTAAAAGTGAGGCCGGTTGGTTCGTTGTCTTGCGCACCTATTAATGTCTGAAGAGTGAACGATGCTGTAGTGACGTCCCAAGGAATATCTAAAGCGTACTCGGCAATAATTTTTAAATTATTACCTACTATGAACATTTGTTGCCCAGTGGGAGAGAAAACAACTTCTCTTGGGTCAGTGTCTTGCGGAGTAACACTAAATTCCTGTAAGAAAACAGAGGTTGATACATCCCATGCAGTACCGAGATCATATTCGCTTACCTTAGCCACTATGTCTTCTGTACCAACAACATACATTTTTAACCCGTCATTACGGAAAAACACTCCAGTAATGTCATCGAATTCTGAAGTTACCACAAAAGCTGTACTGAAGGTAGCCGTGCTAAGTTCCCATGATACTGACAAATCAAACTCAGCGATACGGGTTGCGCTATTATCACTGATAAACGCCTTGGTTCCGTTGTTTCTAAAGAAAACACCGGTAGCATTACCAGAAACAGCAAATATATCTAAGCTTTCCTTATATATCGCGGTGTCTACATGCCAACCAAAACATTCGGCAGTTGCGGCTTGTACTTGGGTAGAACCATCTTCAAAGTCAAGGCCACCACCTTTGCGTATTAATGCTAGAGTGTCCCTGGTCAACGTTGAAAAAGTAGCGCTAAGAAAAGGAACAGTCTGCCCAATAAATTCACCGTCTGTTTGCACTCCCCCAAATAAATCAACACCTGAAAATTTAACCAATATCTGATCACCGGCTAAACCTAAAATCTGATTATCTAATGGTATTAGTTTTGTGGTGCCTAAATCTGGTGCTGTTATGGCTATGGTTGTATCAACAAGTGTTGGGTCCGTTTCTAGTGTTCCCGCAAAAGCTTGTACTCTTAAAGACCCAATAGTAGCTGCACGTATAGTATAATCTTGTACATAGGCGTCATTGGGACCTATGGTGAACAACATAGTTTCTGGATCACTCAGTTGTGTATCAAAAACACTTGCCTGTATAGCACTAACGAATGTTGAAAACTTTAACGCTACTGGCTTTGGGCTTCCAGGCGTGTCAAACCTTACACCTATTGGTATGGCACTATCACCAAAAGCGTCCGTAGTATTAACAGTTCTGCCAGCCGAAGACAGGTTTGTGCCATCCTTACCTAGAAATAGTGAACCGGGAGAGGAACCCAAGGACGCTGGCCTAAATAAGTCAGCGTCATACGATGGAGGATTATTACCACCTATCCAATAATAGAGTGTTGAAACAGAACTCTCATTAACAACTACGGGCAGACCTGTAACCAATAATGTCGAATTAGGAGGTGTATTAAAGAAAGCATCACGAGCAGCTATACTCTCAAAGAAATAACTATTACCAGTCGCACCTGGGGCACCTGTCTCCCCTTGTACTAAACTAGTAACATCTACCCAACCACCACCCTGTCTTTGCTGATATATAACTGTATCAGGGTCTGGTCCTGTTATAACCAATTTAATAATTAAAGATTCATTGCCATCAAGAGTTGCCAAATCACCTGGATTCGCTCCAAAATAAGCATCTCTTGCAGCTTCTGCTGCTGTTAAGTCAACACCAGTATAAATTGCAGACATATTATCTGCTGTCTGCGTAAATAGTTGAAATCCTGCACCGCCATCACCGCCATACGCTGGACCTAAAGTCATTTTTATTAGCTCCTATTAGTGGTTACAATGATTTCATAAAAAGCAGCGGTGAGTATTCCTGTTGGAGTTGCTCTCACTGTTGTTGGATTTGCAGAAAAACTTTTTAATTCTGGTGTTGCAGCATTTATTGTGCCATCATCTAACGCCTGAAATGTACTTGAGTTTACTGTTCTTACTGTTAAATCTATTGTTCCAGCTGTCGCAGCGACAGGAATTTTT
>Ga0209578_10002030_pt1 | contig 17480 bp, 16 predicted proteins | sample tdAd472_FD_187127 | JGI IMG/M metagenome (GOLD analysis project Ga0209578, IMG submission 187127) | Marine sediment microbial communities from the Atlantic coast under amendment with organic carbon and nitrate - tdAd47.2 (SPAdes)... | ecosystem: Environmental > Aquatic > Marine > Coastal >...
GTCAACGTGGTTGGTCACCAGCAGCGTGATCGTGGGAGCCGCTCCGACGGTGCCGATCAGGTCCAGGGGATCGAGCACGCCGTCGTCGTCGTCGATGCTGTCCGAGTCATCCCCATTCGCCGCCGCGTTCGGCTGCCCGTCAATCTCTCGATCAACCCGAGCCCCAGTCGCAAACTGCTGCCCGCCGAACTGCCGTGGCTGGGGCCGTTGTTCGCGGCGAGCGTGGTGTACTCGACGTTTCCGCCTGAGATCATCGGATCGTCCGGGGCCGGATCCACGACATCGCCGGACCCGTCTTCGTCGGCGTCCTCCTGATCGGGGTTGGCGACCAGGTAGGCATTGTCGATCTCGTCGAGAATACCGTCACCGTCCCGATCGGCCCCCGGAACCCGCTGCGGCGCGTCCCCAAAGTCCGGCGGCGGAGACAGACTCACTTGATAAAAGGCACCACGATCCGTCCCTCCCGAATCATTGCCGGGGGCTCCGATAAAGAGATCCGTCGTGCCGTCGACATTCCGGCCGTTCACGCTGGTCACCGAAGCACCGAATCCGTCGCCGGGATTCAGTGCGATTGGGCCACTGATTCTGGCCTCTGTCCCGTCGGCAATCTTCGCGGCAGACCTGACGTTCCCCGCACTGTCCAGCATCAGGAGATGGACCGCCCCGCGGCCGTCGGCATCGCCGGTCGCACCAACCGCAAGATCCGCGACTCCGTTGCCGTCGAGGTCGCCCACATTCGCGAGTGAGACTCCAAAAAAGTCATTGCTCGCCAGTTCGAGGGTACCGCCTGAGCCGATGTTCGTTCCGCGGGTGATCTTTGAAGCTGACTTGATTGATCCATCGCTGCTCAGAAACAGGACATAAACAGCGCCGTGATTCAGGGCTCCCATAGTGCCGGAAGAATCCTTCCGGGCGCCGACAGCGAGTTCGGCGATTCCGTCGCCGTCGAGATCTCCCAGACTCACGAGTGACGAACCAAAGTAGTCTCCACTTGCCAGCCCGAGCGTGCCGCCCGATCCGACGCTGGATCCATTGGCGATTTTGTGCGAGGACTTGACCGTTCCGGCGCTGGTCATCAGCAGCACGTAGACGGCGCCGCGATTCGAGCTGTCTCCATTGGCTCCGACGGCAAGATCCATGACGCCATCACCGTCGAGATCTCCCAGGCTCGCCACGGACGTACCGAAGTAGTCGCGGTCGGCCAGGTCGAGTGTTTCTCCCGAACCGATGAAGGTTCCATGGGCGATCTTTGTGGAACTCTTCACACTCCCGTTGGCGTTCAACAGCAGGACATGCACCGCACCGCGCTTTGCATTTTCCCCGCCGCCCGTGTCATCGCCTGGGGCGCCCACCGCCAGATCGGGCACTCCGTCGCCATCCAGATCTCCGACGCTCGCGACGGACGAACCGAAGGAGTCGTTCTCGTCGAGTGTTGGGCCGCCGTTCGTCTGGTGAGCAATCCTCACCGCCGTGCCGCTCGTTGGCAGCAGATACACGGAACCGCGATTGGAGTTGAGGCTGCCGCCGGTGTCGTCACCGGGCGCCCCGATCGCGATAGCGGGAACACCGTTGCCATTCAGATCTCCGGCGTTTGAGATCGAGAATCCAAACAGCTCACGTCCATCCGTTCCAAACTTCGGATCGGGCCCAGGCGAGATCGGCACGGATGACGTGACGGTGCCGCTGGAAGTGGCGGCGATCTGGAAGAGGTAGTCCTCGACCTCGCCGTCGCCGAGTGCTCCCACGGACGATGGATCGGCAGCAAAGCCGGCGTCCGTGCTCAGGCGGAAGCGGGCGTACGTTGTGCCCGCCAGACCTTTCGGGATCCGCGGGAATTCCAGCGTGACACGCGCGTCAAACGCACCACTCGCGACCGTCGCCACAGCGCGTTCCGACGCCTCGAACTCGCCGTTCTGGTTGTAGTCAATCCAGCCGGCCAGCGTGGCTGCGCTGCCGGTCGTGTTCGTCACCAGCAGTGTGATTGTGGGAGATGCTCCCTCGGTGCCGATCAGATCGGTGAACGGCGAAAGTACACCGTCCTCGTCGTCCGTCGAGGCGGGGAACTCGCTGGCGGGCGTGCCCGGATCGACGTCATCTCCATTCGCGCTGACATTCGGCGTCGCTTCGGTTTCGCCATCGACGGTGGCTCCCAGCCGCAGGCCGGGAACGATCTGATGTCTGGGGCCGCCATCGGTCAGCGTTGTCTGGTAGTTGCCAGGGCCGGTTCCCGCACCAGTATCCGGTGCGTCGCCGAAATCCGGCGGGCCGTCGACAATCAGCACGACGTCGTTGCCATCGCCACCCGCGTAGTCGATCCGAAACGTGACGCCATCGACCGTGAAGGTCGCGTCCTGGTCCAGGCTACCGACGCCGGTCGCAGTGAAGGTGCCGGTGAGCATGGCTCCTTCATGTTCCAGATCGATCAGCGTGAACCGGCTGTACGGCGCGGGAGGCTCGAACCAGTTGAGCGTCAGCGTGGCGTTGTTGAGATTCACCATCGCGTTCGCGGCTGTCACGCGGATCTGGTCGTAGTCTTCTCCGGGAACCGCGAAGCCGGGAAGCAGCCCGAACAGAAAGAAATTCGGTCGCCACGACACCGCCGAACGTGACACTCGTGACGTCCTGCGCGAATTCGACGATGTCCGCCTCGGAGCCACCCGCGACGCTGGTGTCGGTACCGTCAACCTGCAAGTAATCCTCGTTCGTCCCGCCGTCGAGGCTGTCCATTCCCGAGCCGCCGATCAGCGAATCACGACCGAAGCGTCCCAGCAGCGTGTCATTGCCGTCACCGCCTTCGAGTGTGTCGTCGAAGTCGCTGCCCGTCAGCGAATCGTTGCCGATGCCACCGAGTCCGTGGATGGAGTGATTCGCCAGCGTCCCTTCCAGAGTGTCGTCACCGTCGCCGAGATCGATCGTCAGTTCCGACAGACGAACGCCATTTCCCGAGCCGTACACGGACAGATCGGAGACATCGACCCGGTCATTCCCGCCATGCACGTTGAGCGTCAGGCTGCCGACTCGGAACCCCTCGACCAAACCGTCGGTCTGAGCATTTCCAAAATGCCAGACCCGCACCGCGTCACCAGCGTCGGTCAGCGTGTTGAACTCGTCCACGTCCACCGTCAGGACTTCGTCGGCGTCGAGCCCGTTGACGATCAGCGAATTCGACTGGCCGCCGCCATCGAACAGGAGTCTGGGGAACAGAGCTTCGTGCAGGTTGACTGTCGCCGTGTCGTCGCCCGAACCCGCCCTGATGAGGATGTCACCGGAGAAGCTGGTGAACGGGACAGAAACGGAATTCGTTCCGTCTCCAGTGGCACCGGAGATACTCGTCGTCAACGTCGCCGACGAATCCTGAACGATGATGTGAGTCGGAGAAGCACCGCTCGACGGGGAGAAGGACACTGTGAAGACGTTGTCGGTGTCTCCGCTGTCTTCAACCACCAGATCCCCGCCGACAACACTGACCGTCGCGGCCAGGAGCGTGCGCTCTTCGAACCGCTCGATCCTGCGAATCTCGCGTGCCTGCGTGGCTCGATTTCTGCGGACTCGCCGCGCGTCGGCCCGGCGACGGGTGGTCAGGGAATGGGAAATCCACTCGCGAAGACGGCTGGTGATCAGCATGTCGTGTTACTCTTCAAAGTCAGGATCGACGCCCACTGCGACCGCCTGGCCGGTCGTACCCGGTTCGGTCTTCGCACCTGGCACCGCTCATGGATCAGGCGCGCTCGCACTGAAGCGGTCGAGGCACGCAAGGATGTCGAAGCCGCCACCGAGTCCGAGCGCGTGGGCCGCATCGAGGCTCAGCAGCTGCTGGCCGAATCGTGCCTGAACTTCGCTGACCAGAACCGGAAGGACGGTCGACTCGCCCACGCCGTGCTGTGGTATCACCGAGCCGCCGAGTTGCGGGACGATGATCCCGAGGCGGCAACAATCAACCGCATGCGGGCGTTTCAGTATCTGGAGCAACTGTCTGTGCCGGTTGCCGCCTGGTGGGACAGGCAGGACCTCGCGAAACGAGGGTATTTCGAGTGGCCCATGCCAAGGCAATTCTTTCTCGTACCTCACGAACGCTTCGTGCTGCAACGGCCCCGGTCAAACATCTCGTCAATGGTTGACCTGTGGAACGGCCAGCGCTGGGCGGGACGTCAGTTTTTCTGCATGGCGGTTTCATTTGACGGGAAGCTGGTCGCCGTCAGCCCGGAACACAGCCGTCTGCGCAAATGGCTGGCCGAAAAGAACTCTTCGAAGTTCATCGGCTTCCACGAGGAACAGTTGCAAAAGTTGTTGAAGGCAAGAGCTGCGGAAGCGGATCAGAAGCAACCAAAGCCGTAGGCGATCCTGGTCCACAGTCAAAGACGCAAACAAATTGCCAGAATCTCTGCGGTGATCCTGCAAAGACGCTGATGAATTCCGTCGTCATCACGGCAAGGAACGTTGACGCGATGCAATCCTGTCCGGAAATCAGCAGTCTTGAGCAGTTCCTGCATGGAAAGCTCGACGATGAGGACTCGCATGTCGACCAGCATGACGGGGTGTTCGGCCACCCGCCGTTTTGCCGCGTCGATATGCGGCTGGAGAATCGCGTCAGGCTGCACGGCCTGATTGTCGAGAAACGATCAGCCGCGTGAGTCTCCGCCCAACCACCCAGGACGGCATTGCAGCTGGCCTGGGGATTGGCGGACAGCGATTCAATCATTATCCGACTCCGCTGATTCAACCGCTTGTCGTCCAGACCGGTCCCCTCCGGTAGCTCAGTGGTTCCGTCGTCCATTGCGGGGTCGACGCAGGAGTGGCAGGTGATTCCTGACTCACCCGAGCGGCGCAAAATCGCTGTCGAAAGCTGGCAAACGACTCCTCAGGATCGACTAACTTGTGTGGAAACGACAAACTTCCTGCCCGTCAGCGCGGCTGGAAATCCTCTGGCTGTCGACGGACTGGAAGTCCGTCCTGCGAAAAGTACCGCAAAGCGTCTCTACGAAATTGATTACCGACATGGATGCAGACACTCCCACAATTCAGCGCAATCCGACTCGTCCCGTGAAGATCGGCGGCATCACGATCGGCGCCGGCAACCCGATCGCCGTGCAGAGCATGACAGCGACGCACACGACGAACATCGACGCGACCGTCGCTCAGGTCAACGCGGTCGCCGCAGCCGGAGCCGACGTCATTCGCATCGCCGTCGACAGCAGGAAAGACGCCGACGCGCTGATCGAAATCCGCAAGCAGACGTCTGCGAATCTGTCAGTCGATCTGCAGGAGAACTACCGGCTGGCCGAAGTCGTCGCGCCGCATGTTGACAAGATTCGGTACAACCCCGGCCACCTTTATCATCACGAACGCGAGAAGCCGTGGCAGGACAAGGTTCGCTACATCGCGGGCATCGCAGCGGATCATGACTGTGCGATCCGAGTCGGTGTGAACTGCGGCTCGGTCGATCCGGCCAAGCTCGACCGGTACGACGCCGAAGACTCGATTTCGCCAATGCTTGAAAGTGCGCTCGACCATTGCGAGTTCCTCGATTCACTCGGCTTTTCGCGCTACTGCGTCTCGCTGAAAGACTCGGACCCGCAGAAAGTCATCGAAGTCAATCGTCGCTTTGCCGAGCAGCGTCCGGACGTGCCGCTGCATCTGGGCGTGACCGAAGCCGGGATGCCGCCGGACGGGATCATCAAAACAAGGATCGCGTTCGAGCAGCTCATCAGCCGCGGCATTGGCGACACGATCCGCGTTTCGCTGACCGTGCCGAATGACCGCAAAGGTGAAGAGATCGAAGCCGGTCGAGCGATCCTCGCTGACATCGCCGCTGGCCGAGTTCGCTCGGTCGTCGACTTCGGGCTCCCGACGCTGAACATCATCAGTTGCCCGAGCTGCTCGCGCGTCGAGAACGAGGCCTTCATCGACCTCGCCCAGCAGGTCAAAGAGATGACGCAGTACGCGAAGGACCACGCGATTACGATCGCCGTGATGGGCTGCCGCGTGAACGGCCCCGGCGAGACCGACGACGCCGATCTCGGCCTGTGGTGCGCCCCGAATTTTGTCAATCTCAAGCGCGGCCCCGAGGAGCTGGGAGCCTATCCGTACGACGAGATCCTGCCGCGTCTGAAGCAGGAACTCGACGCCCTGATCGAGGCGAGATCGACCGCGTCGGTTTGATGCCCTGGGAAGTCGCTGGATTCGCAGGAATTCAGCCGCAACGGATCGGAATTCTGGCGAATGCCACTACACGGAAGCTCTGCCGTTCTCCGGCAGCGGGCCTTCGTACGGAAAACGGTGAATACTGCGGATGCACTCGGACAGGGCCTTCAGCAGGTCTGATCCCCAGCCTGTCGGCGTGTAGGGAGCCGTGTGCTGATTCGTCTGCTTGTCTGCCTCAGCGAAGAATCGCATCGACTGATTCTGACCGGAGATGACGAACTCCTTGACCACGATGCCAAACTCGATTTCCGCACCGTCCTGCTGCTTCATCACCGAAAAGAAGTGAAGCTTCGCCAGCTTTTCGGCCGGGTCGTTCTGGGCGAGTTCCCAATCGGACATCGTTCGTTCCTCGTTGCTGCTTCGCTGTCGTCCTTCACGGTGCGTCGGCTGCCGGCTACGCGACCGCGAAACTCGCGACCGCTTCCTCTTCTGTCGGATGAACCTCGACCATCATCGGCAGTTTGACGAGCTGCAGCACTTCGAACACCTGCGGCGTCGGACTGCACAGCCGCAATGTGCCACCGTTCCGGCGAATGCTCGTGAAGCTGGCAATCAGCTCGCCCACGCCGAAACTGTCGATGTACGGCACGTTCTGGAGATTCAGAACGACTCGAGTCACTTCATCGGCCACCGTCTGCCGGATCTGCTGAGCCAGCGTTGTACTTTCGCTGCCCAGGATCAGCCGGCCCTGCAGACAGAGCACCGTCACGCCATCGATTTCCCTGCGATCAATTTTCAGCATCGTGACTCCGGGGCGATGAAACAGCCGAGCAAATCAGGAACGAGTCAGCGGGTGGGGCCAGCGTCCCGCACTTCCGTCTTGAGAGTCACCGAGATTAGCACGCCGGTCCCGGTTCATCCACGAGCCGGGAACTTCCCCTTCCAGAATTTCACACCGCCCCCCGGCACATATCTTGCTCAAAGATCCCTCGGCCCTGAGGGGAAGCGTGCCGGGCTCTGGCAATGAGCCGACGCCCGGTTTCTGTGGCCTCCTCTGAGCAGTCGGAGAGTTCGGGACAGATCGCCGGGCGCGCCTGAGCGTTCGGGGCTCCGTTGTCTCGCCGGTTGCTCGGCACCTGGCAGCGCCGCGCGGAGCGATGGGCGGTCTGCCGACCGAATTTGAAAACGTTCTCAAATCACACAGTTCTGGGTTCTCTAATCACACAGTTCTGGAAATCACACAGCGGAAAGGAGTCATGCCATGAGCAGCGCACAACTCAGCAACACGGAACACGTTGAAGATACAGAGAAGTTTGAGGAGGCCAGAGATCGGGCCGAGCAGAAGCTGGGCTTCTACATTCATCTGGCGGCGTTCATCGTGGTCAATGCTCTCTTGACGGCAATCGACCTGACGACGTCCCCGGACAAACTGTGGTTCTTCTGGCCACTCGGCGGCTGGGGCATCGGCCTTGCCCTGCACGCCGTTCAGGTCTTCACCACCGGCCCTTCCGCTCTCAAGCAGCGTATGATCGACCGCGAACTGGCTCGCAAGTAACGGGAACTCTGTAGGATGGGCGGCTTGTTGGTTTTCAGTTCCGCCGTTTGCCTGCATGCCGAGGACAGCCCGTTGACCGTTCGATCCTGTGCCGCCGTGATTCTGTGTCCGGTCGTGATTCTGTGTCTGACTTTGTCCGCGTCGAGGATCGCTGCCGCCGATCCCGTTCCTGAAAAGTTCATGCCTCAACAGGGCGAGCTTCCGGTCGCTGCACCGCAGGACGCCATCGTTCTGTTTGATGGCGAGGCACCGCACCGTTTCGTCAGCATGGCTGGCGAGCCAGGCGACTGGCCGATCGTTGATGGAACGCTTTTGTCGACGCGCGACAAACGACGGTCGAACCATCTGGTGTCGATCGTGCACTTCCGCGATGCCGACATTCATGTTGAGTTTCAATTGCCCGAGAAAGGAAAGGGCAACAGCGGCATCTACATTCACGGGAACTACGAACTGCAGATCTACAACTCGTACGGCAAGACTGAGCTGACTCAGAACGAAATGGGAGCGATCTACGGCTTCGCGCCGCCGCTGGTGAATGCCTCGCGGAAACCGGGCGAGTGGCAAGTCTACGACATCCGCTACCGAGCCCCTCGCCGCGACGCCACCGGAGCCATCGTCGAAGACGGCAGCGTGACCGCATGGCTCAACGGCCAGAAGGTTCAGGACCACACAACGTTCGGCGAGCCTCGTTCGAAGTACCATCCGTACCGTTACGGCACGACGTCTTACCTGCAGACGATCTGGGCCACCCAGAAACAAACCTCCGTCGGCCCGGTCTTCCTTCAGGACCACGACGCCCCCGTCCGTTTCCGCAACATCTGGATTCGCCCGCTCGATGAACTTGCGGAGTTCTACAAACCGGCTTCGTAGACAACATGCCTGGTCCGGTCACGCTTTCTACGGGAATCATCCGGGCGAACGCGTGCCGGCGAATGTTGAGTGCTTCAGAATCGCGAAGTTGTTCGGAACGCGTTTCCTGCGCGTCGGCCACCGGGGCTGCTCAATGAAAGGCGATTGGCGGCGCGGAGCGGTCGTCGCTGTCGATGAACGACTGCAGAATCACCTGGGCGGCGATCTTGTCGCGTCGCGCTTTGCGTCGCTTTTTGGTGAACCCGGTTTCGTCGAGGTGCATGTCGGCGGTGGCGGAGGAAAAACGTTCGTCCCACCAGGTAACGGGCAGGCCGGTCGCTTCGGCGGCCCACTTGCCGAACTCGCGCGCTTCCCTGGCCTTGCCACCTTCGTCGCCGCTCATGTGCACCGGCAGGCCGACCACCAGGCCGACGCAGCCGTATCCGCGAGCTGTCTGCCGCAGCCACGGACCGTCAATGTGTGGCACTGACAGGTCGTAGTTCTCCAGCGGCACAGCCAGCGTCTGCTCTTCGTTGCAGATCGCGATGCCCAGCCGTTTCGTGCCGAAGTCGATGCCGAGCAGTGCTCCGGAATCCGGAACGCCTGGCTCGGTTGTTGCTTCTTCGGAACCTGTTTGATCAGTCACTGTGAGACTCCCGCTGTGACTGGCAGCAGCTCGACGAGCAGTTGCTCGGCGGCGCTGTGCCCGATGGAAATCGGCTGCTCATTGATTCGCAGTTCGATGATGCCGGCCTCGCGGCGATTACTGAGCACGGTCGCGTCGTTGCCGATCTCGATGCCGGTATCACTCAGAAACCGCAGGAAGTCGGGATCCTGATTCAACACGCGAGCCCAGCGAATGACGGTGCCTGCCGGACAGTTCGCGAGCGGTCGCGTTTCCTGCTCGGCCCCGCGCAGCTCGCCATCAGCCGAAGGGATCGGATCGCCGTGCGGATCGAATTCCGGATGCCCGAGATAATGATCGATCCGATCGATGAGCACGTCGCTGACCGCGTGCTCCATGTTCTCCGCTTCTTCGTGAACCTGATCCCAGCTCAGGTCGAGCGTCTGCACGAGGAACAGCTCGATCAATCGATGCCGCCGTACCATGCGCAGCGCGATCACTCGACCGGCTGCCGTCAGAGACACGCCTTCGTACGGTCGGTAATTCGCGAGCCCGGCGTCGGCCAGCGTCTTCTGCATACTGGTGACGGTTCCTGGCGAAACGTCAAGCGCTGCGGCGATCTGCCCGGTCGAGACCGAAGGCTGCCCGCTCTGCAGTTCGATCTGCAGAATCACTTTCAGATAGTTCTCGACGGTGAGACTGGGCATGAGTTCGGGGCAGCTTCTGAAATGCAAAGACAATCATTTGTTTAACCCGAAGCCGCAGGCGACGGCGTTCAAACATCGCTGACTGACACCGTCGTCTGCGGCTTCGGGTTAAACAACGCTGAACCGACTTGTGGCTGTGATCAACGGAGTGCACCCAGAGTGGTGCCCGCTTCACGTTGAGACTCGCGGTCGGACGACGATACGATCGGGCGTTGTACGAGAAACCCGCGCCGCGCGGAACTGGCCGGCGGCGAAATCTGGCTTCGTCCAAAATGGATGACGAGGTGTCCGATGCTGAAAATCAATGCCGAAACAACGAAACAATACTGCGACGGCAAGAGCCGCCGCAGCTTTCTGCAGACAGGCATGGCTGGACTGGGATCGCTGAGTCTGTCTCAGATCCTGCGAGCGAAAGAGGCATCTGCCGCGGCGACCGGCGATTCACAGCGCGACACGTCCGTGATTCTGATCTGGCTGGATGGAGGTCCCAGTCATCACGACACGTACGATCCAAAACCGGACGCTCCGTCCGAGTACGCCGGAATCTGGCGACCGATCAGGACGAACGTTCCCGGCATGGACATCACCGAGATGTTCCCGCTGCAGGCACGCGTTGCGGACAGGTTCTCCGTGATCCGCTCGATGCACCACAACACGGGCGACCATTTTACCGGCGGACACTGGATGCTCACCGGGCGCGGCGGAGTCAGCGGCGCCGCGAACGCCGGCAAGTATCCGTTCTTCGGCAGCGTGGCGACGAAGCTCTCTGGATCACGTCATCCCGGAATGCCTGCGCTGGTTGGCGTGCCTTATGGAATGAGCATCGGACTGCGGCCGGGCTACTTTGGCGGCAACTACCTGGGTGTGCAGCACAATCCGTTTGAAGTGGGCAGCGATCCGAACTCGGACCGGTTCCAGGTTCAGAATCTCAACCTGCCGCGCGACCTGAGCATTCAGCGTCTCGAAGATCGACGGACGCTGCAGGCAGGCTTCGATCGGCTGCGTCGGGAATCTGATCAGTCGGGAATGCTGGCCGCGATGGACCGCTTTGATCTGCAGGCCTTCGATATGGTCTCCGGCGAGCGGGCTCGGAAAGCGTTCGACATTGCCAGTGAAGATCCGAAACTGCGGGATCGCTACGGTCGAAATTCCTGGGGGCAGAGTGTGTTGCTGGCGCGGCGTCTGGTTGAAGCCGGCACGACGTTCGTCTCGTGCCACTTTGGGGGCTGGGACAGCCACTGGAATCATCAGGGCACGATGGAGCGGCATCTGCCGAAGGTCGACATGGCCGTCAGCTCGCTGTTCGAGGATCTGGAACTGCGCGGCATGCTCGACAACGTCCTCGTTCTGGTGATGGGCGAGTTCGGTCGAACACCGAAGATGAACGACGGCGGCAACGGCGGCCCGCCGCTCAGCCAGGGCACGCCTGGTCGTGACCACTGGGGTAATGCGATGTCGGTTCTGATCGGCGGCGGCGGCCTGAAAGGCGGCCAGATTGTGGGCTCGACCAACCGGCTCGGCGAAGTTCCGCAGGACCGCCCGCTGAGACCTGGCGATCTGCACCACACGGTCTTCCGCGTTCTCGGTGTCGACCCACACGTCGCCTTCCTCGATCACGCCGGGCGTCCCGTGCCAGGCGTTGATCACGGAGCGGTGATTGACGAACTGATCTGAGGCCGTCGATCACCAGCCACCGTCGATCACCAGCCACCGTCGCTTGTCAGTTCGTAGCGAAACTCGCGCAGAGTTTCGGCAGGGGTCGCCTGTTTCGGCACGGCATCAAGACGGCGAGTTGCTTGCGGCTCGTTCCTGCGGACGCACGACGATCGGCAGGTCGATCAGGCCGTAGGCGGCGGCCAGCAGCTTCAGGGGGTGGACGCTTGGGGTCGTCGTGCCCTGTTCCATCTGCAGTCGACAGCTGCTGCACTCGCTGGTCCCGAGAATCAGATCCGGCTGCTGCATCCGATCAATGAGCGCACTGCCGATTTCGAGCGACTCGGCAAACGTGTGGCGCGACAGGCCGAACGTTCCCGCCATCCCCGAGCAGCCTTTGTTGAGGCTCACGACTTCGAGGTCCGGGATCAGGTTCAGCAGTTCATGCAGCGGCTCGCCGCGGTTCAACGCCTTCAAATGGCACGGCGTGTGATAACCGACGCGCAGCGGTAGCGGTCCGAAATCGGTCTTCAGCTTGCCAGACCGGTGCACTGAACGCAGGAAGTCGCCCGCCTCGACCGTCTGCCGGGCCACGATCTCGACATCAGGATGGTCAACGAGCATGGGGTAATCCTGCGTCAGGCCGAGCGCCGCTGCCGGTTCGGTACACACAATCGTCAGCCCTTCGCGCGCCAGTTCGCCGAGTTCGCGAATGTTGTCCTCAGCGACCGCACGCGCCGCGTCGAGATCTCCGGCAGAAATCAGGGCCATTCCCGAGCCGATCTGCGACTCGGGAATGTGTACCGGGATGCGATTGTGCTCCAGAATCGCCAGGAAGGCCGATGCGATCTGCGGGTCGTAAAAGTTGGCAAAGTGGTCGACGAAGTAGACGACCGCGCCTTGTTCGACAGCCCGTGCCGAATTTGTCTGTTCGCGCGTTGTCGTGCTGAGAAATGGTCGGCTGGCAAAGCTCGGCAGTTTCCGGTCGCGATGAATCCCGATAGTTTTTTCGAGCAGCCAGCGTCCCCAGCCGGTCGCCAGCAGGCCATTGACCGCCCAGGCAAGTCGGCACCCCAGTCTCCCGAAGGTATGCACGCGCGACAGTGCCCACGTTGCTCGGTCGAGTCCTGACGCGTCGATCGCCTGAGCCTTCGCCTCGATCATGAGATGCGGGATCCGCACGCTCGTCGGACATTCAAGTTCGCACTGGCGACAGTTGAAACACTTCTGAGTGAGCTGATGAAACTCGGGAGACGCCAGCGTCGTCGGTCCGACCTGGCCGGCAAGCAACGCACGAAACACGTTGACGCTGGAACGCGGACTGCATTCTTCAGAAGGCTCATCGCGGAAGAACGGGCACATACGCTGTTCATCGCGCTGCGTCCGGCACGAGCCGCATCCGTTGCAGGCATCCGTCACGTCGGCGACGTCTTCCGGCGACCAGTTCAACTGCAGTTGCACCAGTTCCGAATCGCGCGGCGTCGGCGGGCGAAACTGCGTTGCCGGAAGCTCCGTCTGCGCAGTCACGATGCGGCCCGGATTCATCAGGTTGTGCGGGTCGAAGATCTCCTTGATCTGGCGAAATACCTGGTAGAGCGGACCGTACTGGCGTTCGACGAAGCAGGATCGCGACATGCCATCGCCGTGTTCGCCACTGATCGTTCCGCCGAGCGACCAGACCAGTTCGCTGATCTGTTCTGCCAGGGCGGTCATGCGTGGTCCATCGGCCGCGACAGGCAGCGTCAGGAACGGTCGAATGTGGATTTGCCCGGACGCCGCGTGCGAATAAATCGAGGCCGTCAGATCGTTCTTCTGGAGAAGCTCCCGTCCGCGGGCGAAGAACTCCGAAAGCGCATCGGGCGGTACGGCGACATCTTCGACGAACGGCAACGGACGCGCCGCACCTCGCATTCGTGACAGCATGGGAACCACCTGCCGCGGGAGTTCCCAGAGAAACTCGACGCCGTCGAAATCGTACGCCTCGACAGACACATCAACATCCGGGATGACAGCCTTCGCGGCACGAATCGCCATTCGGATCCGGTCGCGACACTGCTGCTCGCTGAAGCCCGTCTGCTCGACCAGCAGTCCGGCCTCGGCCCCGGCCGGAATCACTCGTTCAAACCGCGAGTCGTTTTCACGACCGAGCGTCAGCAGGCGGCGGTCCAGCAGGTCGCAGGCACTCGGCTGCTGAGGCGCAATCGCCTGCACGACTTCGATGGCCTGGTCCATCAGGCCGAACGTCAGCAGTGCGGCGCCGCGATGCTCAGGGAGCGGCAGCGTGTTGAGCGTCGCCGACGTGAACAGGCCAAGCGTTCCCTCCGAACCGACCAGCAGCCGCGGCAGATTCAGTCCCGTCTGCTGCAGGACTCCGCGCAGCAGATATCCGCAGGTGTTGCGCAGCAGTGGCGGCTGGCGTTCATGAATCAGCTCGCGATGGTCAGCGAGCAGCTTGGCAAGTTTGCTGACGATGGTCCGCTTCAGCCCCGTCGAGGAATCGTCGGCTTCGTCACGAAGAACTCTGATGTCGGCGGCGGAAAAGAGGCCGGCCTGACGACCGGGACTCTGTCCGCTGCCAGCTTTGCGGGCAAGCAGAAAGTCCAGTTCCTCAATGCCGCACGGCAGAACATCGCCGCCTGCCAGTACCATGTCGAGATGGCGGACGTAATCGCGCGTCGACCCCACGCGAGCGGCTCGCGAACCGGCTGAGTCGACGCCCAGCATCCCGCCGATGGTCGTAATGGCGGCCGTTGACGGGTCCGGCGGAAAATACCGGCCAGTCGGTCGCAGAATCTCATTCAAACTGTCGAGCACGATGCCCGGCTGAACGGTCACCGACTTCTCGTCAATTTCCTCGACCGCGTGCATGTGGCGGGAGAAGTCGACGATCAGGCCAGCTCCAATCGCTGAGCCTGTCAGGTTGGTCCCCGCTCCGCGTCCGATCAGCGGGATGTCGGTTTCAGACGAGTAGCGGGTCAGCGTGACGACATCGTCGCGATCGCGCGGGAAGGCAATGCCCAGCGGGCGGATCTGAAACAAGCTCGCGTCCGACGCGTACATCGCCACCGCGACGTCATCACAGCGGACGTCGCCACTGAGCGTTCCGGAGAGGTCTTCAAGGATGCGTTGACGCTGTTCGTCCAAGGTGGCCGAACCTCGGCGGAAATGGAACGGTTCCGCCGAGAGCCCGACGAGCAACCGTTGCAGAGATTGATGCTGGAATCAGCGGCAGTTCACGCTTCGACGGCTTATCCTGCGAGCCGAATCGCGTACCTCAGAGAATTGGCGGAGTCGGCTTCGCCGCAAGGTGATTAGCCAGCGAAACCGCCACTCGTCATGATGAGAGTCGACGATCACACACGCAAGCCGCGAGCCATTTCCGTAAGGAACGTGTTCGAAACAACTTCCCGTTTATTGTGGCACGCCGCTCCGCGGCGTCAGCCTGGTCATTGGGCTGACCTCGCGGAGCGCGGTGCCACTTTGGGGGAGTTGTTTCAAACACGATCCTAAGGAACGTGTTTGAGAATCCGCCTGCGGTCGTAGCGACCGTCGCCAGACGCGGGAATTCCACGCTCTGGCGAGCGCAGCTGCAACATTTTCAAACTGATCCTGAAGCTTCGACCATCATCCCGATCAGGGTCGACACGTCACATGACTGACCCGCGCGACTTTCTGACGCTCTGCCGACTGGGGGCTCCCGGACTCGGGCTGCTGGTTCTGGGGATCGCTGGCGTCATTGTCCAGAATTCCGCGTTGCGCCGAGCGTTGTCCTTCGCAGTTCTGATGATCGGAGCGACGCTGCTGGCGGATGCCGCCGCCAGATTCCAACGCCTCGATCCGTCCGCGGCCCGCAGCTTGACATTTCTGACAATCGCGATGATTCCGGTACTGTTCGCGATTGTCCGGACCGTTTCTGTGAATCACCAATCGAATCGAGTTTCGCCGGACGAGCCGCTGGACGGCGTCCGATGAACTGCTGAAATCGCTCGCGTGCAGATGTCAGGCCGCATGTTCACATTGCAATCCGCCTGTCATTGAATCTGTCTCTCCGGCATGGCAGACTGGCCCGCATTCAACTCCACTGACTTTCGGGTGCTTCCGTGATTCAGAAACTCATTGCCGAACGATTGAGCTATCGTGGCTACCGACGCAAGCCCTGGAAGCAGTATCAGGACTCGGTTGAGGCCCACTATTCGGGCATCGCCGGCAGATTTCTGAGGTCCTGCAGCATCGTCAGCCTGCACGAGCCGCTGGCCTCGGCCTTCTTCAAACGCGGCAGTTTTCCTCTGGAGGACTGCAGCCGGATTCTCGATGTCGGTTCGGGGGCCGGACAGCTGCTGACGCATCTGGTCAAGCACTCCCGGTCAGATTGCGAAATTGTCGCGACGGACCTCTCGACGAAGATGCTCGAACGCACACGCAAACGCATCGACGATCCACGCATCAACTTCGTCACCGCCGATCTGCTGAAGCTGCCGTTTGAGGACGGCACGTTCGATGTCGCCACCTGCGGCTGGGTCCTTGAGTATCTGCCCGATCCGGAACCGGGGCTCCGCGAACTGTCCCGCGTTGTCCGTCCCGGCGGGCGAATTCTGCTACAGTGCACGGAGAACACGGTCTTCGGGGCGATGTCCAGCCGGCTGTGGAAGTGCCGTACGTTTCAGCGTGACGAACTCGAAGTCGAATGCCGTCGCGTCGGTTTGAGCTGGGAACGCGAACTCTGGTTTACCAGGATGCACCGTCTGCTGCGTCTTGGCGGAATCATTGTCGAAGTGCGAACGGGTACGTGACGACCGAGTCGCCTGTTTTCGTAGCGAAAGCCGCGCAGACTTTCGGCCCATGCGCCAGCCTGTTTTTCGTAGCGAAAGTCGCGCAGACTTTCGGCCCCCTGAGCCAGCCGAAACTCTGCGCGAGTTTCGCTACAACATGCCGAAACTCTGCGCGAGTTTCGCTACAGCATGCCGGAACTCGGCGCGAGCTTCGCTACAACACGCGGGCACTCGCGACCAACCTCAAACATCAGCCGATCGGTTCCAGATGTCTTCCGCGAGCAACCTGACCGCCGCCAGTCCCGCCCTCTGCGACGCGATTGCTGAATCACAAACCGCGCGCGGCCTGCATTTCATCGATCTGCACACGCACTCGAAATACTCCGACGGGCTGGCCTCGCTGGAGCAGATCGAGGATCACTGTCTGCGTCGCGAAATGGCGGTCTCACTCACGGATCACAACGAGATTCGCGGCTCGGTCGAGCTGAAGAACCGTCAGCGGATTCCGTGTCTGGCCGGCATTGAAGTGGGGTCGTACGAGGGCCTCGAATTCCTCGTCTACTTTCAGGATCCGGCCCGGCTGGAAGAGTACTACCGTCGCGCGGTTGAGCCTGGTCTGCTGACACGCTTCATGGTCCGCTCGCGAATCGGTTCCGTCGCGTGTCTTGACGTTGCCCGCGAGATGGGGGCGTTCGTCTCGCTGGCTCACCCGTTCGCCTTCGGACGGAAGTCGCTGGAGTTTCAGAAGAAGAGCCCAAAGACTGCCGCGTCGTTTGTTGACGACGTGCTGTCGCGGGTCGACGCGGTCGAGTACTTCAATGGCGGCGTGCCGGCGGGCGTCAATCGCAAGGCGGCAGCGTTTATCGATCAGCTCGGCAAGCCCGTCACGGTCGGCAGCGACTCGCACCGTCTGAAGACATTCGGATCGTGCGGATTGTTTTTCGAACACGAGCATGATCTCGAAGAATCGCTCAGCAACCCGTGCATGTTCAGCGTTCTGACCAACGGGACAGTAACGGAGACGACGACCTCACAGAGCAGCATCTCATTGCTGCTGCCGGTCATCATGCTCAAGCACACGCTGTTCTTCGTGAAGGCCGGGAACCATCCACGGCATCGAGGCCGATGACGGACTTCAACTATTTCGCTGAACGCGAGCAGGCGGGCCAGAAGAAGTTTCA
>Ga0209578_10002032_pt1 | contig 17473 bp, 13 predicted proteins | sample tdAd472_FD_187127 | JGI IMG/M metagenome (GOLD analysis project Ga0209578, IMG submission 187127) | Marine sediment microbial communities from the Atlantic coast under amendment with organic carbon and nitrate - tdAd47.2 (SPAdes)... | ecosystem: Environmental > Aquatic > Marine > Coastal >...
GGGGTATCGGCCGGTGTCGGTGCCCGGGCCCGAGGTGTTCGCTGTTTCGGCGGTGGACAGCTCCGCGATCGAACTGGTGCGCGTGGAGAGTGAACTCGCGGTCCTGGGCTCGAACAGTTGGGCGGTCGCTGGTTCGCGGACGGCGCACGGCGGGGCCGTCGTCTCCAATGACATGCACCTGCCGCTGATGCTCCCGAACATCTGGTATCGCGCGGCCATCGCGTGGGAGGACGGAGCGGGGGATGCGCGGATGGTGGCTGGACTTTCCCTCCCGGGTCTGCCCGGCGTGGTGGCGGGGTCGAGCGATTCGCTCGCGTGGGGATTCACGAATCTGACGGCGGACCTCGTGGACCTCGTGCCGATCGAGCCTCTGGCGGACGATCCGACGCGCTACCGATACGGAGTTGGATCGGAGGCGTTCGGTGCGCGCGTTGAGGTCATCGAAGTGAAAGGTGGCGAGCCGATCGAGTTCGAGGTTCAGACGACGAGGTGGGGGCCGGTGACCGACATCGGTCCTGACGGCGGCCCGCTCGCGATGCGTTGGGGGGCGCTCGATGCGTCGAACACGAACCTGCGATTGCTCGACCTGCCTCTTGCGCGGAGTCTCGAGGAAGGCCTGCAGGTTGCTCGGTCGTGGCTCGGTCCGGCTCAGAACATTGTGATGGCCGATGCTCGCGGCGACATCGCGTGGACGATCGGCGGCTTCCTGCCCAAACGCGAAGGGTTTGCCGGCGGGCTGGATGAGGGTTGGGCGAACGGGACGACCCGTTGGCTCGGGAACCGCGAGGGGCAGGACCGGCCTCAGCTGGTGCGACCGGACTCGGGCGTGCTGTTCACGGCGAACAACCGGGTGGTCTCGCTGCGCAACGGAGCGAGCGAACTCGGACGGGACTTCGCGCTCGGCGTGCGTGCGCAGCGGATCCGCGAACTTCTAGGCGAGGCGGATCAATGGACGGAGCGAGAGGTGTTCGACGTTGCCCTCGACACGCGATCGGCGCTGCTCGACCCGTACCGGGATCACCTGCTCGGGGCGATGCCAAGCTCCGCCGATGACGAGTTGATCGATCGGGCCGTCGAGATTGTGCGCGGCTGGAATGGGACTTCGGATACGGACCAGGCGGCGTTCAGGCTGCTGCGGGCGTTCCGGTCGCGTCTGCAGCAAGCGGCGTTGTCGCCCTTGCTCGCGCCGGCCGCGGCGGACGGGCAGGAGTGGGTGTATGTCTCGTTCAGCGGCGACGAGCCGGTGCTGCGGCTGCTGGAAGAGCGTCCGGCGCATCTGCTCGATCCCCGATACGCTGACTGGGACGATCTCTTGCGTCGGGTGTTTGTCGGAATGGTGCGTGACTTCGGGCCCGGGGGCGACGGCGGGATCGAGACGCCGTGGGGGGAGCGGAACCAGAGCCGGGTCGCTCACCCCTTCGCGGACATGGCCCCTGCACCGATGCGAAGGATGCTGGAGATCCCGCCGGCGTGGCAAAGCGGTGACACGAGCAGTGTGCGTGTCGCGCGGCCGACTTTCGGGGCGAGCGAACGCTTCGCGATCAGCCCTGGACGGCTGGAAGCGGGTCTGATCCACATGCCGGGTGGCCAGTCCGGTAAGCCACTGAGTCCTCACTTTCGTGACCAGCACGGGGCGTGGCATTCGGGCGAACCGTTGCCCCTGCTTCCCGTCGAGGTGCGACGGGTGCTGGAACTGCGGCCTGCCGAAGCGTCGAAATCAGCGGAGTGAGCCGCTTGCCGGGGCGGGTGGGTCTGGTGTATCCTGCCGGGCCCGCTTTGGCGGGAACTTGGGCGATTGGCGCAGTTGGCTAGCGCGCATCGTTGACATCGATGAGGTCACTGGTTCGAATCCAGTATCGCCCACTTTGAGGTATGTGATAGGGTGGCACGCAAAGTGCCAGAAGCGTATAAGCCCCTGTCAGAAAAGCACTTCCAGAGCTTCTCGCGTTTCCGTCACATCCAGTCACAGCGTGGCTGTTGCCGGAAATGTTGCCACCTTGTTGCCACTTTGTTGCCACCCTGGCGGGGCTTCGCTTGCTGCTCGCCCTTGCAGCGGGTGAGTGTTTTGGTTTTCCGCCGTCCCCCTTGGATCGAGCGGCCGGGGGTCGCGGATATACCGCCTCTGCTGATCCCGGGCATGCAACGAAAAAGCCGGCGGACCCTTTGGTCCGCCGGCGAACAAGAGGTTCTCAATGGTCCCATCGCTGTGACGAGCGGCGGGGGGATTCCGAGCGGGGCGATCGCTCAGCTCCGGCCGGAGTTGTCCTCGGGGTCGACGCGGATCGCATCGTCGAAGTCGCTGTCGAGGACCATCTCGTAGTGTCTTGCAGCGACTTGGGCACTGTGTCCCATCCACTTCCTGACCGCGGCCGGCCTGCAGGTCTTCTGGAAATCGTTCTCCGCGGACACTCGGAGGTTCTGGAACAGCTTTTCCCACTGCTCCTGCCCCGCCCGTCTGATGAACTTCTCGAACTGGGTCCGAAGGTTGATATTGGAGCGGCCTGCAAGTCGAGGGACCACCGGTCCGCTGGTGGAAGTGCGTGCACGGTGTAGTGCGGACAAGACATCGAACAACTGCGGAACGATCGGGACCTCGCGGCGGTCGCCGCCCTTGTACCGTTTGGTCTTCCGGCTCAGGACCGTCATGCGGCGGGCTTGGAGATCGACATGCTCCCAACGGAGCAGCGAGATCTCGGAAGGGCAGCGGAGCCCGGCGAATCGAGCCAAGCAGATCAGGCAACGCCATTCATCGTCGGGGCGGACCTTCAGCACCGCGTTGATCACATCAACGGGCACGTATTCCTGCCTGTCGGGATTCTCCTGGGAGCCGCTCTTGAGGTGCCGAAACGGCGAGGCACCGACCAGTTCCCAATCGACGGCACGGTTGAAGATGGTCTTGACCGTGTTGATCCGCTTGTACTGGGTTGCGTTAGCGTAACGCTTCTTGGTGAGATCGGTCCGCCACGCCTGAGCGTCCATCGTCGTGATCTCCGAGATGGGTTTCTGCTCCCCGAAGAAGTCGTGGAGCGATCTGATGGCCTGCCGATAGACCTGCTTGGTCCCCTCCGCGACATCGGCCTGCTCCAGGAAGAAGGTCGTCAGATCGCAGAGCTTCTTTGTGGTGGTTCGCGTTCTGGATACGACGAGACCCACTCGTTCCAGTTTGCCGTAGAGCTTCTCGTCGATCTCCTCCAACCAGGCCTTGCTTGCCGAATCAAGCGGTATGTTCGAAGTGCGGGCTTCGAGGATGTTCTCGGTGTGAGCGAGGATCGTCTTGGCCGAGCGGTCGCTACCTTGGAAGCGGAACGACTTCTGAGATCCTCTATATCGGAAGAGAATTCTCCAAGACCTCTTCCCGGTCTTTACGAGTGATGCCACGGTTGCGGTACCTCATCGCGGCCAGACCAGCGTCTCGGCTGGAGCAGGCGGCGTATGGATTAGCGGTGTTGATCCGTAACCGCATATGGCGTCTCCGTTAGGTGCCTGGGGCTATTGCTACGAGGTGGGCTACACAGCTGAATAAGAGGGCGGTCCCGCGAGCTGTAGAACGCGATGACCCGTCGATGATCAGTTTGATGATCCGGATGCTGTACGGCTGGCGTTAGCCTCGCTGTCGGTCAGACGACGGCTGACGAAGTCGGCAATGTCCGTCTCGGTGAGATAGACGGCCGCACCGACTTTGAAGGACCTGATCTCGCCGCTTCGCCTGAGGTGATAAAGCTGATGCTCGCTCATTCTGAGAGCGTCAGCCGCCTCGGAGCGGGTGAAGATGCGGCCGTGCTCGCCAATCGGCAAGGTATCCGCCCCGATCGCGGCATGCGGTGGGCTGTCTGCGGTGACGCCGAAAGATGACAGATCTGGAATAGCTGGGGCTGGTCCGGGACGATTTACAAAGTCAGACATTCGATCTCCTTTCAGGAAACATTGAAAAAAGTTTTTAGACGACTCGTATAACTCCAGAAAATGATATCTTTTTAAGTACAACTTCGTGCACATTTTACTTCATATGCTCTTTCACTTTCAGCGGCTTCGAGAAAAATCCGCTTCTCCGAGCAACAGCGACGCGTTGCGGAGGGCTCTGCGGCCTCTGCCGTGGAAACCGCAGCTACTCAACCATCTGATACGCGACCGGCAACGGCCGTCGATGCGACCGGATTCCCTCCAAATTGTGAAATGATCGGCGGGCTGCACCCGCGGTGACGAGGGCTTGGCCGGCGGGGCCTGGGATTGTGCTTTACACGGTGGGGGACCGCGTTGTCGTGGTCGCATGTTGAAGCCGTACGCTGGAGTAGCGGCCGATCTCAAGCCGGTGCAAACAATTTTGACGCAATCTAGTGTCATCGATCGCCGTCAACCGCGGAGTATCGGAAGGTCCTATGCATGGACCCAAGCACTCCCACGACGCCCCTAGCCCAGCCGGAGACGCTCCGTCCCGCATCTGCTTATCGCCGCGGGCCGTCTCGGCGAGGAGGGCGGTCTGCTGGATAACGAAGCGTCAGAAACTTTAACGAACTCTCGGGTCGGTCATGAAGTGTGTGTTTCCCGGTTTACCGTGATCCCGCGATGTCGAGGAAGTGGCCGGGCCGGTCCTCATCGCCGCGGATGCTCGCGTCAGCGTGTCGCAGCTCTCCGGATTTCTTTCATCGGCCCGGCAAAGAATGAAGTAACAAATGCAAAGAGGTACACAAGGCGATTGGGAGTTCAATCGGTTCGGGCCGGTTCCGAAGCTGTTCGGTGGATACCAAGACTACCGGGCGGCACTGCTAGCTACAGCCCAGCGTGCTCCGGGCACCATCGTCGTGACAGCGTCTCACGGTTGGAGCGGCACGCGGGTGCTCGCCGGGGTCCGCTGCCGCCTACCGCAAGCGACGGTTCTGGTGAACCAGCAGGTCCAAGCGAGCACGATCGACATGATCCTGCTCGCGGCGAGTCTCAAGGGGCAGGTCCTCCGCCTTGAGAAGTACATGCGGGCTCAGTCACCGCCTGACCAGATGCGGCTGTACCACGACATCAGCGGCGGGTACGCGAGGCATGGAGGGTCCGACTTCGAGCAGATTTGAGTCAGACTTTGTTTTTTGCCCGGCTTTTTTGCCCTAGTTAAGGCAAAATATGCCGGATCGGCGGAAAGTAAAATGCATAATAAAATTCGAACTGGACGGGCGGTCGTCGGTCGGTATCATTCATGCTCACTGCCGCCAAAACGCGTTTTTTCGGGTGAAGGTCGTGAATTCTAAGGTATTTCTGAAAGGCAAAAAATGTGATTCTGAAGAATTATGCACTTGTGCCTTATATGTTTTAGTTCGCATAGATTCATCTTGAAAGGGTAATTCTGTATGAGTCAGGAAAGTATCAGAACCGGTCGTATAGAGGCTGTTTCGCAAAAGGCCAAGAGAGAGTCGTCGTTCAAGGTTTTAGTCACGTTTCACGGTCCATCGGTCGGCGAGCGGGAATCCCAGCGAATCGCTATGGAGCTGCTGGCGAGCAGGCTCGCGTCCGATAAAAACACAAAATGAGGTATTGAATGTACAAAGTTAGCGATGTATTGGTGTCTTCCAGTCAGTCGACAAGCCGCCTGTCCGGGAAAAGGGCTGTTGAGTTGATCCGGGTCTCCACGAAGAATCAGGCGGACTTTTCGCCGGAGAGTCAGCGGAAATTGATTGGTAAGTTCGCTGAGTCTAGGGGCTTGACAATTGTCGGCACTGTCGAGTTCGTCGGGTCGGGCTCTATTCGGAAAAATATCAGAGGGCTGATCGATCGTGTGATCGAGCTTAAAAATGAGGGTGGGCTTGATTTTGAATTCTTGGTGGTCATGGATGAGACGCGTCTGTCTCGCAGCGGAGCTTCGCACTTCGGTGCGATGATCACAGAGCTGGAGGAGAACGGAATCGAGTTCGCCTCAGCAAGTTCGTTCATCGAGGATGCGAACCTAGCCAGGTTGATGAATCAGTTCAAGGCTCAGTTTGCAATGGATCAAGCAAGGTCGATTGGCCAGGGGGCAGCTCGTGGGATGGAGCAGTCGCTGGAACAAGGCCGAAGCCTTCCCGCTAAGCACATTCCCTATGGGGTTGACAAGCAGGTCGTGCAGCCAAACGGCACGCCCGTCTGCTTGCTTCGCAAGGTCGGGGGGGTCGGAGTACTCCGTTTGGATCCCGACACACTTGAGCAGCAGCACCTCTATGAAGCCGGCGGTCCTGGATTTGTAAAGGACCGGTACGACAACGTGACGTTTGTTCCGGGGGAGGAATCGGTTCGGCAGGTGGTCATCGACATGTACGAGATGTATTACCGCCAGGGTCTGAAGCCGTACACCATTGCTAAACGGCTGAACGAGCGTGGTGTTCCGTCGCCAAGCGGGAAGCGTTGGTACGACCTGTCGGTCAGGAACATCCTCAACTCTGAAATCTATACGGGCTTCGCGTACTGGAACCGTTGGTTTTGTTGCCTGTACTACATGCGGAACGAGGGCATACCGCTGGAAGTGAAGGCGAACGGGGATCCGGTAAGCGGGATCCGTGAGGTCGAGGATTGGAAAAGGCTTGACTTGCCGGCGATGGTTGGTTTTCTCCCGCCAGATCTTCGCGAACTCGCGATTAAAGGCCAGGCCGAGTACTGGGCGAGGTACAAGGATGGATACCTCAGAAAGAAGCGGAAAGCCAACGGGCGGCTGAAGTATCCGCTTTCTGGCGGCCTGATGGTCGAAGAGAGCACGGGCTTGCCCTTCAAGGGCATCAATAGCGGCAGTCCGTCGAGACGGTACTACGGTCTTGGGTTGAACCCGCTCTCGACTACATCGAAGCATCTTCGTCGTCGCGTGCCGGCTGACTTCCTAGATGAGTTCGTGCTGACCTACCTGGAAACTGTGCTGCTCGATAGTGCAGACTTCCGGAAGTTTCTTGTACGAGAGATCGGCAAGCAGGACGCGGAACGCTGTCGCGTCGCGGGTGATGTGGAGCGGCTCAAGGCGGATGAGAAGCGTTTGGCTGACGCCTTGGCAATGCTGTGGGATCGGCAGTCACGTGGAGATGCCGAGTACCTCATGCCGGTGATCGAACGCAATGAGGCGGAGTTGAAGCGTGTGCAAGGCATGCTGGTCGGGCAAGACGCGTTGCCGCGGCTCACTCAGAAGCAGGTCGAATGGGTTGCGGATCGGATCATGCAAGAGCTCCCCGCGGATCTGCGTTCGCTCGCTTCGCAGGGTGATCCCGCAGTACAGAGAGTGGTCCGCGGCTTCGTCTCTTCAGTGAGAGTCGACCTGCAGACCAAGAATGTCAAAGTGGATTTTGCAGTCGATAGGTCGGTCGTGGTAAACGCCATAATGGGCCTGGCAGAATCGATTGGATGCAATAGCAACTTCCAGGCCCACCCGTGGCATGCAATTCCGATCTGGTCGTGGGACCTGTCGACATTGTGGGGGCGTAACTCATTTCCATGGGCTGATGTGATGTTCGGCTTCGAGGATCACTTCAGGACGAAGATCTTGGGCAAGGCTACGAAGCAAATGGCCGCCTGATTCCCGCGGCGAGTCTCATCGGCTCCAGCACCCTCACCGGGGTGCTGGAGCACTTTTTGTTTTTGCACCAGGTTTTTTGATCCGCCAACTCGCGGAGAAAGGTATCCCATGGACATAAATTGGAATGAAGACTTTGAAACGTACCATCGAAAGCAGTTGCAAGGTCTCGATGCGTTGCTGCAGAACTGGAAGTACGAGCAGTCCGAGTTGGCTGCACGCGTCCTGCTGAAGGTCCTAAAGACGGACCCGCCGCATCCGTTTGCCCGCGACTACCTGCGGCGTGCCGAGAAGTGGCAGGAGCACTACCACATCGACATCGCCCGCGGTGAGCCCGCTCACAGGCTCGGCGACGAGCTCGTGCAGCTGCTCTTCCGCCGCGAGCAACGCATGGCGATGGAGATGATCCATCGGGAGAAGCAAAGGAAAGTTGGCAATGTCGTGCCGTCGGTCAGGTACAGGACACCGACCGAGCTGATCGGTCTTGATGAGGAAGCGGAGTTCATGGACATGCTGGACAAGTACGGCATCTTGGAGATCTTCGACCCCGCGAGCCTCATCACTTGCGGCATCGTCGTCAGGAAGCCGTTCGTGGTGATTGACAAGACGCGTTACACGTTTGAGGAGATGGCGGAGAAGTACACGACCAAGGCTCTTTCCCGCCCTTGGGACAAGGTCGAGCGTGATCCGCTGGATGGGATGCTGTTCGATTGGGTGCTCCACGCCGCCAGACGAGAGGGCAAGTGGACATGGGTCACCTGCGATCGCTGGTTCTGTCGATTGCCTTGGAGCCATCCTTTGAAGTCAGCGGGGGGCCAGCGTCCCGGCTGGAAGTGGTCAACGGAGATCATGGCGGGCACAGGCCTCATGGCCCAGCGTCGAGGAAGGACCTGGGGACTCACCCGCGACGGCCGCAAGGTGGTCGATGATTTCATCCTCCCGCTTTGGGAGGCTTGACGGGAGGTAGCGGGATCCGGTCTATTTATAGAGGACTGATCCCGGAGGATTGAGATGCCCGATGAACCGATTCCGTCCGAATTGCCGTGGTACTTGACGGAGGTCATCGAGGTTGCCCAAGAGAAGGCAGTTCAGTGCCAGCGGCGGGGGTGTGGTCGACGCGTTTACCGTGCGGTCCATATTGTGATCTGGGCAAACGGCCGAATTGGAACATGGGGTGGTGATTGCTTCCAAGATCGCCTCGCGAAGAACGCTTTGCCAGAACAACTCAAGCCGCGATGGTCAGTCGGTGGTGGAGGACGGCGGTTAACAGATGAAGAGAGGGCCATGCTCGATACGAACCGGGAGGAGTTGATCCAGTGGTTCGAGGAGCAGTGGAACATCGAGCGGCTGCGACAGGAAGAAGAAGCGAAGACGGCTGCGGAGCTGGCTGAGAAGCTCGAAGCTGAACGTGAGGCGAGGATTCGAGAGCAGTTGGCGAAAGATGCCAATGACATCGCGTACAGGAAATCGGGGTCGCTGCGTCCCGCAAGTCAATTCGCGAAGGTCTATCCGCAGCGTCAGTCGCACTCAATCCGAGAGCCCAAAGACCCCCGATACTTCGAGATCAAGAAGCAGCTAGAAACAGCTTGGCGGAACTCGGGCCAGAGTCTGACGGGTGACTACCAGCAGCGGATCTTTATCGAGAATGCCATTGCGAGGTACCGGAGATGGTATCTGGATGCTTAGGGTTGAGGCGTAGCTAAGACTTCAGGTCCAAGTCGCCCAGGAACTCTGAGACCGGCTCAACGCCGGTTACCAGCAGATCTTCTCTGGCTCGCGTGCAAGCGACATAGAGCAGGTGGCGTTCTGTTGAGTAGACCTCTTCAAGTTCCGCGGGGTCCGCGATGGATTCGATCCGCTCCTGAAGTGGTATGACCTCATCGTCGCATGCCATGACGACGACGCAGCGGTATTCGAGGCCTTTCGCTAGGTGCATCGTTGAGAGGGCGACATGGCCATCGCGGTGGTCGTCCTCGCCGTTCAATTCGAAGACACTCAGCCCGGCTTGCTTGATCGCCCGGCGTGCCCGGGCGAGTGTGTCATTGCTGCGGACAAAGACGCCGATTTCCTCTGGCGGGATGCCCTGATCGGTGCGTTCCTTGAGCCACTTGGAAACCTGATCAATCTCGTCGGCCTTGTCGGCGGACTCTCGGATGTCAGGTGCCGGTCCACTGAACACTGAAATTGTGCCCTTGCGGGATTCCGCGTTTCCGTCCGGGTCGGTGAGTTCCGGCGGCAGGAGCAGGTCTGCCCGCTGCCGGATTTGCTGGGAAGTGCGATAGTTAATCCGCAGGGTCGTCGAGCGGCCGCGGATGTCCACGCCCAGCGACCGCCACGAGAACGGCGACTGGAAGATCCGCTGCCCCAGATCACCGGCGAAGAACAGGGCGTTCTCACCCTGGACTCCGATCGCCGCGAGCAGCCGGAGTTGCGGCACGCCGAGATCCTGGGCTTCGTCCACGATCGCGTAATCGAAGGTCTCCACTTCGCCGGACTCGATGGCTTCCGCGGCTTCCGCAAAAACATCGGACAGCGTGACCAAGCCGCGTTGGTGCATGATCTCGCGGGCCTTGGCGAATATCTTCCAGAGGTCCGCCCGGTGGTTCTCTCTCAGGCGGCTGCGTCGGCCGGTGCGGGGGATGTCGCGGTACTCCTCCCATGTCCGGATCTGCCAGGCATCGATGACTTCGTGCCATTCCGACTCCACAAACCGCTTGCCAAAGGTGCAGTCCGGGCTCGCCTTGCGGGCTTCCTGAAGGAGCTGCTCCATCATCTTCCGAGTCGGGATGAGTGGCTTGCCGAACTCCTGCTCGTACAGGTCGATACCGATCTGGTCGATCGAGCGGACGGTGATGCGGTCGAGGACTGGTGAGTCCGCACCGAGCAGTCGCTTGAGTTTCAGGTTCAGTGCTCGGGCGAGCGTCACTGAATAGGTCGTCAGCAGGACCTTGGCTTTGGGGTTCGACTTGGCTAGGTACGCCGCACGGTGGAGAGCGACAACGGTCTTGCCGGTTCCGGCAGATCCGGCGACTCGGGCCGGGCCGTTGTAGTCCTTCTCGACCATGCCCCGCTGAGCCGGGTGCAGGAAGACGGTCCATTTCTCCCACGGGGAGTCGAGAGCCGCCCGCAGTTCCTCGACATCGGTGACCAGACGGAAGCGGCGTTCCGCATCGGGGTGTTCGAATGGGTCGGCGTCGTCCTCGATGACCGGGGCGGGCTGGGGCGTATTGCCGACGGCCAGTTCCAGCAGGGCTTCCGAAGCTTCCGATGGCAGGTGCTCGCAGACTGCGAACAAACTGTCCTCGGTCGCGGCCTTCACATCGTCCAGCCATTCCTCCGGCACGCCGTAGCTGAGGAGTTGGTCGCTGGCGATGGCGGCAAACAGTGGGGGAGCCGGCTGCTCTGGCTTCGCGGGTTTCTCCGCAGCGGCCACCGGTGCTTCGACCTCCGGCTCGACCTCTGATTCAACATACTTGGGGATCTCGATCTCGCGGACGGTCTCGCGGATCTCGACGAGCTGGGCGGCACCGGTCTTTGGGTGCTTCTCCAGTTTGCGACGCTCCGCCCATCGGTACGCGGCGTCGTGGTGGTCGACATAGCACAGCGTCAGACTCGCATCGGTCTTGTGGACGATGATGCGGATGTCCATGTTGACTGAGACCGACCAGAAGTTCTTGTCCTTGGCACGCTCCAGTTTGTGGAACCGCAGACCGGGAGCCGACGCGTCCATCTGCAGGTCGAACGCGGTCTGCTTGGCCGCCTTTTGCTCGTCGTTCGAGAGCTTGGCGAGACTGTTGGTGAAGGTGTCGGCGATGCGGAAGTTCATGGTCGTTTACCGGTTTTCGGTCGCTTCTTGTTTGCGGCGTGTTTCCTTCGTAGCTCAGCCAAATCACCGTCGTAAGTCTCGACAAAATTACGAATCAATTCGACCGCTAGCGGCGAGTAACCACCGGTCTTCTGGCCCTTGGCTGGTCCATGTTCGTGGTAGCACTCGGGCCTTGATTTGACCTTCAACTCGGCGAGCACAGTTTGGAGCTGATGTTGGTTGATCCCGATACGCTCCTTCAACTCCTTGAAACGGAATGGATGCGAGTCGCGATGATCCCGATGCTCAACTGCAATCGGAAGATCAGGACGATCCGCTTGGACAGCATCGCCTGTACCGGAACGCTTGACTGAAATGAAGATGGTAGCTCCAGAATCAGTTTGCGTGACTGGCAAACCCGCGATGCCTGGGAAGGCGGCTTGCAGCGTCTCGCTTCCTCGGACTCGATCGAGTGCTTCCTGCACATCCTTCTCAGTAACGCGGGCGTCATCGCCGCCAGCAGTGGCTTTCTCCAGAATCGCGAGTGGTCTTGCAGCAGCCAGTGCCCCCGATTGATCACTCGCTCGGAGTAATTCTTCGATCTGCTGGTACTTGCGATTCAAAAGAACAGCACTGCTAGTCAGTGGGATAGTCGAGATCGGAAGTACGAGCGATCCAAGCTCATCAGCAAGATCCTTCCAGAACACTTCCCAGAGTGTCTTCTGAAAGATCGCGACCGCACTGCTGATCAGGCCATAGGCTTCGGTCTCATCGAGTTGGATGAGTCCGTGATATGCATCACCTCGAATCGCGTCGATGGCGAGCAGGACTTGACGATCTTCCTGCGAGAGAAATTTAGCTTTGTCATCATTAACCGCTGCCTTGAGGCATGGCTTGAACTGCGAGTAATGGCCTGTTTCACTATCAATGATGGCCACATCATGCTGGAGCAACGCGGCTTTAAGCAGCATTTCCATGGCGTGATGAACAGTGATGATCGCGTCATCGAGGCGGTTTTCGCCTCCAATTCGATTGAAGGCGTTGATTGCCGCTCGCATTCTCCGGATGGACTTGTCCAGCATGGGGCGGGCGTTCTTACGGATCGACATCTTGGAGATGTGAAGACACGCAAGCCAGACATCCCTCTTTGGAAGAGGAGTTGAGAGGTAGCGAGAAAACTCTGAGTAAAGCTTTGAGAACGCCGAGGTGTAGGGCAGTCGGTCGACTTCACCTCTCGTTCTCGGCATGAGATCTTTGAGTCGTGCTTGCTGCTTGGCATTCAGCTTCGGTGCCTTAGTCCTCGCCCGCCGGGCTCCTCCCAGCCCTTTCTTGCGGGCGGCAAGCAAGAGCTTCCAGAGATCCGGCCGTGTCCATGCGGTGATCTGTGTCGAGTTAAACGCTTCAAAGATCTCATCGAACTTCGCCGTGTACGGGATCGAGTCGAGAGGCTCTTTCATCCCCACAAGTTGCTCGTGAGCCCAAGTGCGATCTGTTGACGAGTACTGGCTACGTGGCAACTCGACTAATCCTCGTTCTCGGTCGCTGCGTTGAAGAAACGGTGGCGACTCAGGTTCTCATCGTGCGATTCGTGGGTTACTCCGCTTTCGCATGACGCTGATAGATCGCGGAAATCATCTCCTCGATGTCTGGGCCGAGTCGATCGTCTCTGTACTGCAGGTATCGCTGTACATTGTCTCCGAATCGTCCACCTTGTCGGTTCAGAGGTGGCTCTGCGGCGTGAATCAAAACGGCCTCAATGTGATTCAGCACTTGGGGCATCCGTTCAGTGACGGCAGCGTTGTAATTCGAGAGCAAGCCGCTGGCGAGGACTGATCGAACTCCGTACCAAGAGAATCGATCCCATCGATCCGCGAGATCGTCCTTCTGGTGCTGTATCAGTCGCCTGATCAGCTCTTGGCCGGAGTTCTGGCCGACATAGACGATCTCATAGTCGGCATAGAGAACATACACGCCCCGCTGATCTCTGAAATCGACCGGGGTACTTGTTGTGTTGCTGGATGGAACACCGAGCAACGCTCCCCGGGAGCCGCCCGATCCCCAGAAGACATCTTCAGCTTTCCAATAAAGGCCGTAATTCGTGATAAATGGCATGCTTCACTCCACCCGGAACACTTTCATTACCTCGTCGCCGAGGTGGTTGATCACCTTGACCGCGATTTTGCCGCTCTTGGGCTTGTTGAACGGGCGGGAGACATCGCTGTTGAGGGTTTCCCACGCGTCCTGGTCGATCTCGGCCTTCAGCGTGGTCTTCAGGCTCTTGTAGGGGTCGTTCTGGCCGAGGAAGTAGGCGTGGCGGACGAAGAAGCTTTCTTCGTTGTAGTCGGTGTCGATGAACCAGCAGGCGATGCCCTCGGCCGAGTCGCTGCGGACCTCGCCCTTGGCCGGGTCGAACACATCGACGCCGTTGATCTGCACCTTGATGTCGCCGGCGAGTCCCTCATCGCTCGCGTCGAGGATCTCGATGTCCGGCTCGCCGAAGACCACGAACAGGTTGCCCTTGCCGGTGTTCTTCAGTTCCCCGGCCATGTGCAGGTCCGCGTTCATGCGGGCCTTGAGCACCGGGATGCGTCCGAGTTTGTTGAACTCGCTGGACAGGGCGTCGTAACTGAACGCACAGGCGATGAGCACATCGAAGTCGGCATCGCCAGCCTCGCGTGCCGCGGTGACCAGGTCCTGGCGGCTGACGGTCCCGAACTCCGGGCCGATGAAGATGCCCGCCCGCTTTTGGACTTCGCTGTCGCCCTCGCCCTCGGTATAGCGGCCCTCGGCACAGATGTAGTTGCCCGGCCAGGGCGTGAGCGAGGAGAACTCGATCCGGTCCTCCTTGCTGGCCTGCTGGACGCCCGCCGCCTTGAGCGTTTCGAGCATGGTGGTCACGAAGTCCTGCTCGTCCTCCGGGCGGCCCTTCGGGTGGGCCGGGTCGATCAGCTCATCGTTCTCATCGACGCCCAGCGTGCGGTGCGGCGAGATGCTCTCCACCGTGAATGGCCCGGCGACGCGGACCTTCTTTTTGTCCTCGTACGGTTTGTCGTAGAGGTACTCGAACTCGGCCTTCGCCGCGATGGAGGCGTCGATCTCCTTCTGGCGTCTGATGCGTGCCTTCCAGAATGCTTCGAGTGGTTTTTGGGCCTTGGCGGGCCAGTCCTCGGGTGCTTCGCGGGGCACTTCCCATTCAAGCATGCAGTTGGCTGGGGCTCCCTCGCCGCTGGGGAGTTTGACGGTGGTGCCAGGCTTGTCGGTGAAGTCGATCTTCTTCTTGGCCCGTCCGCCGGTGGCAACGGTGAAGGGGGTGCCATGACCCTTGAGGGCCTCGTTCAGGTCGGCGAGTGCCGCGTCGACAGCGGGCTGCAGCTTCTCGTAGATTGTGTCGATCTCGGAGTTGCTCGCGATGTTCTTTAGCATGATGTGCGGCACCCGCTCGTAGACGAAACCCTGCCGCACGCTACCCGCGAAACGACGGCTCGCGAGATCTCGCGGCGGGTCGGTGCGGCTGATCTCCGCTTCCTTCTCCAGGCCCTCGGCGGAGTCAGCGAGCAGGTAGTACGGGTACTTTGCACCCATAATGCGTGCCCGAGCCAGAGCGAGGGCGACGCGAGAGGTGTCGATGGTGATCCAGCGTCGGCCCCATTGCTCGGCTACGGCTGCTGTCGTGCCAGATCCGCACGTTGGATCGATCACGAGGTCACCTGGATCTGTTGCCATTAAAATGCATCGAGCTACAAGTCGCGGCGAAGTCTCGACCACGTATCTCTTGTCAGTCGCTCCTCCGAGATCGTTCCAGATATTGTTCATCTCATATGCAGCAAAGTCATCGATGCGACGCAAGTACCTGATCGCCTGCTTCTGAGCGATTACGCGGTTTGCCTTCTGAAGCCTGAGCATCCCTTGCTCGCTGGTCTTCCATCTTGTTTGCGACGATGGACGAAAAACCCGTCCTTCAGCCTCAACTGGAAACCAAGAAGCTGCTCCCTCGCCCTTTTCTCGGCCCATGCTTGCCGATTGAAGATCAGAAGTCGTGTAAAAGACATCATCCTCGTCAAGCGGTTTGACGCCAGCCTTTTCGGCTTTGGTGGCTGGCCTCGAGCTTCCGTTAGTTCGGAGCACACGCGTGTAATGGCCTGCTCCGCTCTCGCCCACAGCCTTTTCTGAATACGGTCTTCGGTACTTTGTTTGGGTGGAGTTTTTCGCGAACCAAAGCACATAGTCCGCAACACCGGACAGATAGCCGTTTGTCGATGAAGTAGTCTTCGCAACCGTGATCAGAGATATAAAATTCGTGTCGCCAAAAATCTCATCCATGAGCATGCGTACGCGGTGCACATTCTCATCGCCTATTTGAACGAATACGGAGCCAGATTCGTGCAGAAGATCGCGAGCCACGGTCAGTCTGTCCCGAAGATAGGACAGGTACGAGTGGATCCCATCCTTCCATGTGTCGCGAAACGCCCTCACCATTTCCGGCTCTCGGGTGATGTGCTCGGACTTTCCGTCCTTGACATCACGGCTGGTGGTGGACCACTGGAAGTTGGAGTTGAATTTGATGCCGTAGGGCGGGTCGAAGTAGATGCACTGCACCTTGCCGCGGAGCCCTTCGCGTTCGGCGAGTGAGGCCATGACCTGTAGCGAGTCGCCGAGGATCATGCGGTTGGTCCAGTTGGCATCGTGCTCGTAGAACTCGGTCTTCGCATCGGCGTGGTCGGGGATGCCGTTGAAGTCGGCGAAGAGATCCATCTGCTCGAACGGGTCGGCGGTCTCGCCCGCAGCGAGCTTGCGGGCGATCTCAGCGGCCTGGGTGCGGCGGCGGAGGTCGTCGACGAGCACCTTGGGGTGGACCTTCTCCTGGATGTAGAGCGGCGGGGCGTGGACAACGAGGTCGGAGGCGTCCTGCTCGTCCTTGCCACGCCAGACGAGCTGCGGGTCGAGGTCGCGGTTGCGTGCCTCTTTTTCGGAGGCGAGCGGGTCCGAGTCGCCGCCGGTGGTGCGGGGGTAGGCGACGGGGACGGGCTTGCTGACCTCGCCGGGGACCACGGACTGGAACTCGGCGGTCGGGATATTGCGACGAGACGCATCGTCGTGACGGATGGTCTCGATCTGTTTTTTGGATTTGGTGGTTTTCTTTTTGGCCATGGGTGGTATCGGTCAGTGGTCAGGCGGCGGGGGACGGGGCGGAGCGTGGCTTGCGGACGGGGCAGGTGGCCTTCGCGGGGAGAGACTTGTGGACCTTGTCGAGGTCTTTGAAGACGATGTGCTTGTCGTTCATGTCGAAGGTGACGACTTGGATGCCGAGCGAACGGATCGCCTTCGCAGCTTCGCTCGACAGGGTACTCGGGAGCACTGCGACCTTTGTCTTTGCGGGTGTCATCGCGGAGTGGATGAGGAGCTGGCCCACGGCAGTGAAGATGCTTTGAGATGTCGAGTTTGATTTGACTTCGAACTCGATGCTCGGCGATTTGGATGGTCCGACGAAGATGTCTCGCGGTCCATCGCGATGTGCATCGAGACCGTAATCAATCAGAAGGTCCTTCAGCCGGTTCCTGATGACTCCGTGCTGACGCTTCATCGTGTAGCCGTCACGAGCTCTGACCTTGGACGTTCTCTCGTTCTCTTCCGGAAGTCCCTTGAAATCACTTTGTTTGCTGGCTTTGGGTGTCTTCTTGGCTGGTGCAGAGCCGAATTTGAATTCGGACACTTCGTGAACATAGTCCGCGATGTCCTGAAGCCAATCAGGATCGGCTAGTCGAGCGACAGGCAGTACGGGTATCGATGAGAGTCCTTGTCGAGTCGCGGCTTCGACAGGCCGTTCGCTCCATTCCAGAAGCTCGGCCTTCTTCCTTCCATTCACCCAGCCGGTATGGCAAATCCATTCGTCACCCGCTTCGTCGACAGCGAGGATCCCGCTCGTTGAGCCTTGGTTCACATTGCGGTCAATCACAGGGTTGATCTGGACAACCATCTGGAGGCTCCCCTTCGGTTTCATCGGGAGAGTTCCGAAAGGCGTCCAGAATCGGCTCGTGAGCCTCTGCGACGGGGCGGTCCAGATACCGAGATCGTTGCGGACGATGAGGTTGTGCTCCGGATGGGATCCTTGATCGCTGCGGGCCGCGAGCTTCCGCCGCACCCGTGTGGCACCTTCGAGCATC
>Ga0209578_10002035_pt1 | contig 17423 bp, 10 predicted proteins | sample tdAd472_FD_187127 | JGI IMG/M metagenome (GOLD analysis project Ga0209578, IMG submission 187127) | Marine sediment microbial communities from the Atlantic coast under amendment with organic carbon and nitrate - tdAd47.2 (SPAdes)... | ecosystem: Environmental > Aquatic > Marine > Coastal >...
TCGAGCAACGCGCTGGCGTCGCGGCTCAGTTACTTTCTCTGGTCGTCGCTGCCGGATGACGAACTGCTGGCCGCCGCTGGGGATGACGGGCTGCAGGACGAAGCGGCACTGCTTGATCAGACGCGGCGGATGCTCAAAGACGATCGAGTTTCCGCCTTCGGTCGCGAGTTCCTCGGTCAGTGGCTGCGGTACCGCGATTACCTGGTGAGCGACCCGATCAACCCGGACACGTTTCCCGGCTACACCGACGAACTTCGCGAGGCGATGTTTGAAGAGCCGCAGCGACTGGCGACGTTCCTCATCCAGGAAGACCGGCCAGTCACAGAACTGCTGACCTCAGATGCGACCTTCGTCAACGGCGTTCTCGCGAAGCATTACGGCGGTGTGATCGCCGATCGTTATCGCACCGAAGTTGCTCGCTGGAACGCGTCGCATCGTCGGCATCCGACGACGTCTCCCGAATCGCTCTGGCATCGCGTCGACGGGCTACGGACTTCTGGTCGGGGAGGGCTGTTCGGGATGGGCGTTGTCCTGACGGCAAACTCGGCGGGCGAACGAACCAGCCCGGTCAAACGCGGTTTCTGGACCGTGCATCATCTGCTCGGCCAGCACTTCCCGCCGCCGCCTGCCGACGTGCCGGAACTTCCGAAGAGCGAGAAGGAAGCCACGAAACCGCTGCGCGAACTGCTCATCGAGCACGCCGCGAACCCGCGTTGCGCGATGTGCCACGTCCACTTTGACGGCCTCGGACTGGCCCTCGAAGGCTTCGACGCGATTGGCCGAGCCCGGACAAAAGACCTCGCAGGTCGCCCGGTCGACGATCTCGGCGACCTGCCCAACGGAGAATCTGCTCGCGGAATTCCGGGCCTGATCGATTATGTTGAAACGCACCGCCGCCGGGACTTCATTCAGACCCTGTGCCGGAAGTTTCTCGGATACGCACTGGGACGATCGGTCATCCTGTCCGATCAACCTCTGTTGCAGGAGATGGAAACGGCCCTTGAACAGAACGAGTACCGGTTCTCGGTTCTGTTTGAAACGGTCGTGAAGAGTCCTCAGTTTCGGAAGCAGCGAGGTCAGGCCGGGTTGGAAAGCACTGCGAAGACGGGGCCTCCCCGTTGACGGAGACGAACTCAGGCCTTCACCACCGACAAGCAGAGTTTTTTGGACACAATCCTGTGATGGAAACCGTTTACATCGAAACAACGATCATCGGCCACATCGCAGGGCGACTTCATCGCGACCCGTATGTTGCTTCGGGACAGCAGATTACGCGGGAGTGGTGGCGGGACAACGCGCAGGGCTTTGCCGTCTACATTTCACAGCTTGTTCTTGACGAGTGTTCTGACGGCGATCCTTCTGCGGCTGCCGAACGACTCGAGGTTGTCAAGGACCTTGACCTTCTGGAGTCTTCTGCCGATGCCGATGATCTGGCCGATGACCTGATTAGCCGAAAGGTTGTTCCCGCCACTGAACCGCGAGACGCGCTGCATATTGCCATTGCTGCGGTCAATGGCGTCAATTACCTGCTCACCTGGAACTACAAGCACATTGCGAATGCAACACTTCGAAGCCACATTGAACAGGTCTGCCGCGACCGGGGATTCGAACCGCCGGTCATCTGTACGCCCGAAGAACTGATGGGAACCGACCATGGCTCGTAATCCAATCACTGACGAAATTCGCGACATTCGCCACCGCCTGGCGGAGCAGTTTGATAACGATGTGCGTCGGATCGGTGCGGAGCTTCGTCGTCGTCAGAGTTCGTCGGTGCATCGCGTTGTTCGATTGCCGGCTCGCCAGCCGGTAACGGCAGCGAACAAAGCCGTGCTGGCCGAATCCGGCAGTCGGGATCCTGCGTGAAACCAGAGCCTTCCTGCCCCGACTCTCGCCACAATCAGTCTGCCCACACACCGGCTGATGACTGACACTTAAGAACACACTGAGTAGGTCCCCTCGATCTCCCCACCGGACATCCCCACCATGCACCCGAATCATCGCCTCTCTCGTCGTGTCGTTCTCAAAGGACTCGGAGCCAGTCTCGCGTTGCCGTGGCTGGAGTCGGCCCGGCTGTTGGCTGCCGAGAGCGACGACGGCTCGAAAGACGACACGCCGCCGCGGCGGTTTGCCTTTCTGTTCTTCGGCGACGGCATTCATCCGCCGGAGTGGTGGTCGAAGGGGGATGGCGACGCGATGGAACTCGGGCCGGCGTTCAAACCGCTGGAGCCAGTCAAGTCGAAGCTCAACGTCATCAACGGGCTGCAGCATCCGTCGAGCGTTGTCGGCGGGCACGCGAAGGGGGCAGCCGGTATTCTGACCGGTGTGCAGCCGCAGGGCGGACGGGAAATCCGAGCGGCCACCAGCATGGACCAGATCTTCGCACAGCGGCTTGGCGATCGGACGACACTGCCGAGCCTCGTCCTCGCGTGCGAGCGGCCCGTCAGCGGGTTTCACGAATCCGGGTACTCGATGATGTACTCGTCGCACGTTTCGTGGAGTTCGCCGGTCTCGCCGGTCCCCGCCGAACAGTACCCGTCGCTGGCGTTCGACAGTCTGTTCGAGAGCCGCGGCAGCCGCACGCAGATCAGCGTGCTCGACCATGTGCTCGGACAGTTGAACGATGTCTCGCGAAAGGTCTCGAAGTCCGACCGTTCGAAGATTGACGAGTACGCGACGAGTGTTCGCGAGGTCGAACAGCGAATGCAGAAAATGCAGGCCGCTCAGCGCGAGCAGTCAGACGCGAGCCTCGACCTGAAGAAGCTGCGACCCGCCGACGGACTGCCGGGACAGCTCGACGAGCACTCGCGACTGATGTGTGACATCGTGACTCTGGCGTTTCAGACGGACCGGACGCGGATCGCCACGCTGCTGCTGACGAACAATCTGTCGGGCCAGATTTACCCGTTCCTCGGCCTGCGGAACGATCATCACAGTTTTTCACACAGCTGGGACGGTGCCGAGTTCGCGTCGATCACGCGGTTCTGGGTCGAGCAGTACGCGTATCTGGTGAAGAAGCTCGATTCGATTCAGGAAGGCGACGGCACGGTGCTCGACCACTGCTGCATCATGCTGGCCAACGAGCAGTGGACGGCACACAACGCGCCGCGCGTCCCGCTGTTGATGGCCGGCGGACTCGGCGAACGCTGGAAGACCGGCCGCACTCTCGATTTCGAATCGGCTCGGGAACGCAGCATGTCCGGCCTGTACCTGACGATCATGGATCGCATGGGCATCACGCTGCCGAGCTTCGGCAACGCGACCGAGCAACTGGCCGGGATCTGATTCGAGTGATCAGCCGTAGGCGAGTCTTTCCAAAACTCGCACGCCGTCAGGAAGAACGTCGAACTGTTCAGCAAACCGATCCACGGAGCTCGACCATCGCTCGCGAGTTCATCCAGGTTTCGGAGAAACCTGGCTACAGTTTTCAGCCGGACGAGTTCTTAAAGCAGAAAGCGATCGCGAATGTGCCGGCTGCCGCGACGACACTTCAACGGGTTCTTCCTGCTGATCGCCGCGACCGTTCTGCTGTTGTCAGGCCGCGCGAGGAGTGGCCGGGGTTGGGGCGAGGCACGAGCGAAACCCCGGGGCTTCCTTCGCAGGCTCAGTCCAGCCCCGGCCACCCGCATCCGCAGGTCCTGCTTCAGACCAGGCGTCCTGCAAACACTGTTTGCTACGTTACTTTTCCTCATTCCGCTCGAGGCTCTGGCCGCACCGTCACCCGTGCTGAACTCAGTCTTTCCGGTCGGCGGCCAGGCGGGCACGACGGTCGAGGTGACGATTGCCGGCAAAGGCCTCGGCAACGTATCCCGTTTGCTGTGCAGCCAATCGGGGATCGAATGCCGGAAGGTCGCCGACAAACCCAACGCGTTTGAGCTGATGATTCCGCAAGCAACGCCTGTCGGGCAGTACGACCTGCAGGCCGTTACGCCGGACGGACTGAGTTCTCCTCGCGTTTTTGTGGTCGGCAATCGGCGCGAGAGCGAGGAAGCCGAGCCGAACAATGATGCCGAAGCCGCTCAGCAGGTGTCTCTCGATGGAACGATCAACGGTCGCATTCAGAAGGGCGATGTCGATCGTTTCTCTTTCATCGCGAAACGGGGGCAGCGGGTTGTCGTCGAATGTTTTGCTGAGCGGATCGATTCCAACCTGCGAGCGATGCTCGAACTGTTCGACAGCAGCGGGAAGCGGCTCGCGGTCAGCCGAGGTTACTTCGGCGTCGATCCGTTAATCGACTTTGCTGTCCCGGCAGACGGTGAGTACGTCGTGCGGCTTTACGATCTGGTGTTCTCCGGCAGCGACGACCACTACTACCGGCTGGATATCGATACCGGTCCGCGCGCGGCCTTTACGATCCCGGCGGTCATCACGGCTGGCGAGAACGCTCGCGTCACCGTGTTCGGCTGGAACCTCAGACAGAACGGTGCGACATCGGCGGCGCAGGGCTTCGACCAGATCACAGTCGACATTGCAGCGCCGTCGCTGGCCGAGGCCTCGTCGCCAGGCCTGCGGTTGGGCTCGCAGCAGATCGCGGTCGACACGTTGCCGTGGCGGCTGCCAGGTGGGCACGCGCCGATCGCCGTCGGGATGACCGATGTCCCCGTTGTTGTGGAATCGTCGAGTCAGTCGTCGCGCCGAGTACCGCAAACTCTGGACGTTCCCTGCGAAGTCAGTGGGCAATTGATCGGAAGCGACGAACGCGACTGGTTTTCCGTTCTGGCCCGACGCGGCGAGGTGCTGTGGCTCGAAGGGTTCGGCGAGCGGATCGGCTCGCCAGTCGACCTCGACATCACCGTGCTCGACGAAGCTGGCGCAGTCGAACTGGCGAGGTTCACTGACGAACTTCAGAACGTCGGCGACCGTTCGTTTCCGACCAGCCATTCAGATCCTGCCGGACGTTTCGTCGTGCCGAGCGACGGACGTTATCTCATTCTTGTTCGCAGTGTGACGAGCGGTCTGTCTGATGATCCTCGTCGCATTTATCGGCTGAGCCTGCGGCGCGAAGAACCGACAGTACGGCTCGCGATTCTGCCGCACGCGGATCGTCCGCAGGGGATCACTCTGAACAGTCGAGCCCGGACGCTGCTCGATGTCGTCGCGTTTCGCCAGCGCGGCTTGACGGGTTCGATCCGAGTCTCGGCAGACAATCTTCCCGCCGGGATCGAGTGTCCGGATGTGTGGCTTGGGCCCGGTGTCAACCGCGCTCCGCTGGTGATCTCGGCCACTGACGACGCTCAGCCACTTGTCGGTGCGCTCAGCTTCTCGGCGGAGTCTCAACAGTCAGACAGAACGGACGCTCGCGGCGGGACGGTTGTTCGCAGTGGCCGACCGACGGGCTGGGGACGCGTCACCAGTGCGATCCCCGTCGCGATCTCTGGTGAGGCTCCAATTCGGATCACCGCTAACGGCCACGAACCTCGGCATCACGTTCTCTTTGGAGACATGCAGGTTCGCCATTCACCCGGCGGCATTCTCGACGTTGCGGTCCAGGTTGAACGCGACGACCTTGAACACCAGGCGTCGGTGTCGCTGATCGGTGTCGGCGTTCCGGACTTGATTCCGAATCAGACGTCTGAGCTTCCAGCAGGTCAGAACAAGGGATGTGTCAGCTTTTACCTCCCGCCGACGCTTCCGCCCGGTCAGTACACGCTGGCGATCGAGGGTCAGACAACCGTTCCGGTCGGGCCGCCCGATGCGCAGGGGGAGCGGAAGACCGAAGCGGTGACGGTTTTCAGCAACCCGGTCACATTTGAGGTTCAGCCGGCGGCGTTCGTTGTTTCTGTCGATCCGCACAACCCGCGGAAGATTCGGCGCGGCGAGATTGTCCAGGTGAAGTATTCGGCTCGTCGAATCAACGGCTTTATCAGCAAGATTCACACGGAGCTGTACACGACGTCTGAGGACATCGACGGGCTGCGCGGCCGGGGAGTGACGTTCGTCGGGCAGACCGACACCGGTACGATTCAGATTATCGCCAACGACAACGCACCGCTCGGCCGCCAGCCGGCTCTGCGGCTGTATGCCGTCGGCGTTGTCGAGGACCAGGCGGTTTACCACGGAAGCTGTTTTCTGGAACTCGAAGTGATTGAATAGAGTGGTTAACGGAATCTGATAGTCGTGGTAGCGAAACTCGCGCAGAGTTTCGGGCTCGCAGGCAGCCGAAACTCTGCGCGAGTTTCGCTACGAACAGTGTCAACCTTTCCAGGCGGTGGCGAACTCAGAGTCGCTGCGGGCTGATCTCAAGACGAAAGCCTGATGCGAAACCAGTTTCACCAGATGCTGCCCATGCTGCCGATCGCCGCTCTGATTCTGAACGCAATCGCGGATACTGCGAACGCGGCAGAAGAGCGTGTGAGCTTTCTCAACGACGTCGTTCCCATTCTCACCCGATATGGCTGCAACAGTGGCGGCTGTCACGGCAAGGCGGCTGGGCAGAACGGCTTTCGCCTGTCGCTGCTTGGTTTCGAGCCGGACTTCGACCACGTTGCCCTTGTGAGAGAAGCCCGGGGGCGGCGCGTCTTTCCGGGCGCACCTGACCGCAGCCTGCTGCTGGCCAAGGCCGTCGGTCGAGTTCCGCACGGCGGTGGTTCGCGTCTGACAACGGACTCCGAAGACTACGGCGTTCTCAGCCAGTGGATCCTCGCTGGAGCACCGGGGCCGCGACCGGGTGAACCGACAATCGAACGCGTCACGATTTCACCCGACAGTCAGGTTGTCGCGCAGAACTCGACGATCGATCTGCGAGTGACAGCGCATTACTCCGACGGTCGGTCACGCGATGTCACGCGGCGAGCCGTTTACGAGACGAATCTGCCAACGGTGGCGGAAGTCGACGATGCGGGGCAGGTGACAACGTTGAATCGTGGCGGGCTGTTCGCCGTCATGGTGCGTTTCGGCGGAGTTGTCGGCTCGTTTCGAGGAACCGTTCCGTTCAATTCAGACGTCCGAGAGCCGACCGCGGTCCAGATTCCAGTGACAGACAATCGAGCGGTCCGGGAGACGGCTCACAAACTGAACCAACTGCTCGTCAAGCAGTGGCAGAGTCTGGGGATCACTCCCTCAGCGGTCGCGACCGATTACGAATTCATTCGTCGCGTGACGCTCGACCTGTGCGGAACGCTGCCAACCGCCGACGAAGCGCGTGCTTACGCTGCTGATCTGCGTCCGGACAAGCGGGCACGATTGATTGACGAGCTGCTCGAACGTCCCGAACACGCGAGCTGGTTTGCGCTGAAGTGGGCGGCCATTCTGCAGAATCGAGGCCGAGGCTACTCGACTCGTCTGCAGCGCACGGGCACGGCGTTCTTCGCCGCCTGGATTCGCGATTCCATCGCCGCCAACAAACCGTACGATCAGTTTGTGGCTGAGATCCTCACCGCGACCGGCAGTCAGGACGAAGTTCCGCCGGCCCTCTGGTATCGCTCGGTGCGGACGACACAGGACTATGTGGAATCGGTCGCGCAGGCGTTTCTGGGCATTCGCATTCAGTGTGCTCAGTGCCACCGGCATCCTGCCGAACGCTGGACTCAGGGCGACTACTACAGCCTCGCCGCCGTCTTCGCGCGAGTTGGTCGCAAGGGCGGATTCGCCGACGCCGAAGTGCCGACCAGCGAGACGATCTTCGTGAAGAACTCGGGCACAGTCACTCATCCGAGAACCGGAGAAGCGATGCGTCCTCGACCGCCCGGCGGTCCGGATTTTGATCTTGAGCCGTACGAGGATCCTCGCCGCGCCTTCGCCCGCTGGATGATCGACACGGACAATCCGTTCTTCGCTCAGACAATGGCCAACCGCATGTGGGGCCACTTCTTTCAGCGCGGCATCATTCATCCGATCGACGATGCCCGCAGCACGAATCCGCCCAGCCATCCGGAACTGCTCGACACGCTGGCCCGCGACTTTGCCGAGAGCGGCTACGACGTCCGGCGACTCATTCGAGTGATCACGAACTCGCAGGCTTACGCTCTGAGTTCCGTTCCGACGCAATCGAACCGCGACGATCTGCAGAGTTTCGCTCGGTTCTATCCGCGACGGCTGCCGGCCGAAGTTCTGCTCGACGGAATCAGCCAGGTACTCGAAGTGCCGACTCAGTTTCCCGGTGGTCCCGGCACGTTTCCGCCGGACATGCGTGCCGTCGACCTTCCGGATGAGAACGTCGCGAGCAACTTCCTGGATGTCTTCGGTCGTCCGGCGCGAACGTCCGCCTGCGAATGTGAACGGTCCGACGAGCCGGCGCTCGCGCAGGCCCTCGAACTGGTCAACTCGTCCGAGATCCAGCGGAAACTGACTGCCGACAACGGCTACGTGGCAAAACTCGTCGAGTCGTCAGCCTCGCACATTGCCAATGTCGACAACATTTTCCTGCGCGTCTTTTCCCGTCCGCCATCATCTGAGGAACGCACCGTCGCCATCGAATTTCTGAATACCGAGCCTGACCGCGGCGAAGCCTATCGTTCCCTGATCTGGTCTCTGCTGGCGACGCACGAGTTCATGTTCAATCGCTGAATCCTGCCGCTGTCGCATTCGTTAAGTATCCGAGCCGCGACAACTGCAGACGGCACGGCAGGAAGATGGAGAGCAGGAAAATGGAGAGCAGGAAAATCGACCGGGTGAACGTCTTGAGATCATATTCCTGCCATCCCATCTTCCTGCCTTCAAAACGTGCGCAGAAATCACAGATGCTCATCGTTTGAAATACAGAGAACATTCCATGTTGAAGCTCCCCAGAAGCCCGTTCTCCTGCTGCGATGGTTTGAGCCGTCGGAATTTTCTGCAGCTCGGTGCGCCACTGCTCGGCCTGGGACTGGCGGATCTCTTGCGTGGGCGAGCTGCCGCCGAAACCAGCCAGCCAGGCAACGGTCGGTCGCTGATCGTGTTCTGGACTCACGGAGGCATGAGTCAGCAGGACACGTACGACATGAAGCCCGACGCCCCGCCCGAGTACCGCGGGATGTATCAGCCGATTGCGACCTCGGCTTCGGGTATCGGAGTCACCGAGAAGTTTCCGCGTCAGGCCAAAGTGATGCACCACCTCTCGCAGGTACGCTCGGTGCATCACGAAAACGGCATTCACGCACCGTCGGCACACTGGATGGCGACTGGTCGTTTCGGGCCAACGCTGGCTCGCAACGCGGCTCAGCACCCGTCGTTCGGATCCGTCATTGCGCGGACCGTTGGCGCGACGCAGCCCAACATTCCGCCGTACGTGGCGATCCCGAAGGCCGAAGCGTTCGGCTATCAGGGAGCCGTCTATCTGGGGAAGGCGTACAACCCGTTTGAGGTCGGTGCGGATCCGAACTCGAAGAGCTTCAAGGTTGCCAACCTCGCGATGCCGAAGGGACTCGAACTGAAAAGCGTCGAGAATCGACGGCGGTTATTGCAGAAGTTCGACACGCTGCGCCGCGACATCGACACATCCGGCGTATTGGACGGCCTCGACGCGTTCAAGGCTCAGGCCCTGGAGATGGTCGCTGGCGACGCCGTTCGCGAGGCCTTCGACATCAGCCAGGAAAGCGACGCGCTCCGCGATCGGTACGGTCGGCATCAGTATGGCCAGAGCGCTCTGCTGGCCCGGCGGCTGGTCGAAGCCGGCAGCACCTGCGTGACGATCAACACCGGTTACTGGGACCATCACAACGACATCAAGCCCGGCCTGGAAACGCACCTGCCGCCGCTGGACGCCGCGATCGCAACGCTGGTCGAGGACCTCGAGGATCGCGGGATGCTCGACAAAGTCCTGATCTACTGTGCCGGCGAATTCGGACGGACGCCGCTCATCAACGGCCACGCCGGTCGCGACCACTGGTCCAACTGCTTCACCGTGATGCTGGCCGGCGGCGGCATCAAAGGCGGCCAGATCGTCGGTGCGAGCGAAAAATGGGGCGGCGGCGTTCGCGAGCGACTGACAACTCCGCTCGACCTGTGCGCCACGATCTACCACCAGCTTGGCATCCCGCTGTCGACCCACTTCGACGATTCAACCGGCCGCCCCACGAGTATCGTCGACAACGGCCAGCCCATCCGCGAGCTGCTGTAGCCTGTCGCGATCATAGTAATTCGTTCCCGGCGACGTTTGGGCAGGTGCGTCCGCGAACGGTCGATCTCAGGGATTCGCGCCATATGGGCCGTCGAAGCATCTTCCGGTGAGCGTCGACAATTTCGCAGCAGCTGGCTTCAGCTGGGCAGAGCCTCGCGGAGCCATCAGGGGATGGAATCTCCGCTTCCGCCCCGCCTTATCAAAAGGGATGAATACGGCAATATTGACGTACGTGAGATTTGTCGTATATTGCGGCCTCGCGTTTATTCCGAGCGAGGATTGTCTGATGAAAGCAACTCCAGGCGGAAACCTCAGTCCTGACGAGGTTTATGGACGTGATGTGCTGATTGAAATGCTCTGGGATCGGCTGGAAACGCAGAGCATTCTGATCAACGCCGAACGGCGAATCGGGAAGACTCAGGTGCTTCGGAAGATGGCTCACCAGCCCAGAACTGGCTGGAAACCCGTCTATCGAAACCTTGAGCAGGTTCATTCGGCCCAGGAATTCGCCGAGCAGGTCTTTAACGACGTTCAGGAGTCACTCGATAGTGGCACTCGGGCAAAGAACTTCATTCAGCGCCTCTTCGAGGAAAATGAAACCGACTACTTCAATCTCCAGAGCCGCACCTGGAAGAAGCTGCTGACGTCTGCGATTGAAGATCTCATGGCAACCGACCAGACGGATCGGCTGGTCTTCTTCTGGGACGAATTCCCGTACATGGTCGACAGTGTTCGACGCAACGATGGCCCGCGAGTCGCTGCGGAAGTACTCGACACGATTCGCAGCCTCCGGCATGAACAGGACCGGTTCCGCGTGATCTTCGCCGGTTCAATCGGCCTGCACCACGTTCTGCGAAAACTCGCTGCCGAGGGGATTCCGACGTCTGCGAAGAACGACATGTTCCCCGTCACCGTGACACCGCTGGCTCCCGGCGATGCGGAAGCACTGGCTCGGGATCTTCTGCAGGGTGAGGCAATCGCGTCAGACAATCAGGCAGCAGCGGCGGCCACGATTGCGGACGAGGTCGACTATTTTCCTTTCTACATCCATCACGTCGTCGCCGCGCTGAAGATCGAACAGCTCTCCGCCAGCGATGACATCATCAGAGACTTCGTGGCACGGCAACTGGTTGACGCGAGCGATCCGTGGCAACTGGCTCATTTCCGGTCGCGACTGCCGACGTACTATCCCGACAGTAACGACGCGGATTGTGTGGCCCGGATTCTCGACGTGCTGGCTCTGACTGACGACCCGACAGTCACGCTGACGGTCGATCAGATTCTCGAACACGCTTCGGGACCCGGAGCTGCTCTCAAAGACCGTGACGACCTTCTGCGACTGCTCCGGCTGATGGATGCCGACCATTATCTCTCGCGGGACACCGATGGCCGCTACTGCTTCCGGTTCCCGCTGATTCGTCGCTGGTGGAAGGTGGATCGCGGACTATGAATGACTTCCTCTCACAACATGACGACACGGTGAAAACCGTCAGCCAGGCGGCGGCCACTGAGCAACTGCGGTTTACCGACGAGCAGTTCATCTGGCGATTCTCACCCAACCAGACCGACCCGGAACTGCTGGAAGCGATCTTCGTCGGGCGCGAAGATCTGCTGCAGAACGTGTTGGAGAAGGTGGCTGACGCTGCCGACAGCGGGTCGACACACAACGTGCTGCTGTACGGGCCGCGGGGAATCGGCAAGTCGCACTTCGTCTCGCTGCTGCATCACCGGGTGTCGCAGGACGAGAAACTCAGCGACGCCGTGCACATGGCCTGGTTGAACGAGGACGAAACGACCACGTCGATGGTGCAGTTGCTCGTGCGGATTTACCGGTCACTGTGCAAGGCGTACCCCGGTGAGTACTCGGCAGCGTGGCTGGACGAGCTGCTCAATCAGCCGCCGGATGAAATCGCCCAGGTGCTTACACGACGGCTGGCGGTCCGCTTTGAAACCCGCAGGCTGCTGATTCTGGTGGAGAATCTAAATCTGCTGTTCGACAACCTGGGCACGCAGGGGCAGCACCAGCTGCGGACGTTTCTGCAGGAACGCCACTACGCCAGCGTGATCGCCACCAGCCAGCAGATGTTCAAGGCGGTGACGGATCGCAACGAGCCGTTCTTCGGATTCTTTCAGCCGATCCAGCTCAAGCCACTGACGCTGCAGGACGCTCAGCAGTTGCTGGTGAAGATTGCGAACTCCAAAGGGCAGGCTGACCTGGCCGCGTTTCTGAACACGCCGGACGGGCGAGGCCGTGTCCGGGCGATTCATGATCTGGCAGGCGGCAACCATCGCGTCTACATCGTGCTGAGCGGTTTTGTGACGCGCGAATCACTCGATCAACTGGTCGCTCCGTTTCAGAAAATGGCGGACGACCTGACGCCGTATTACCAGGAGCGGCTGCGGTGGATCTCGGCGCAGCAGCGGCAGATTGTCGAACTGCTGTGCCGCGAGCACGGCACGCTGAATCCCAAAGAGATCGCCCGCCGTCTGCTGGTCGACCAGCGAACGATCGGCAAACAGGTCCGCATTCTGGCCGAGATCGGTTACCTGACATCGACGAAGCGAGGCCGCGAGACGTTTTACGAACTCAGCGAACCCCTGATGCGGCTGGCGTACGAAGTCAAAGAGCACAGCCTGCTGGAGATGCTGATCGAATTCCTCCGCATCTGGTACCGCCCCGATCAGATGCAGCAGTTGCGCTCCAGCGGCCTGAGCGAAGCGACGCAGGCGTACATGGACGCCGCCTGGGAACGATCCCAGACGCACCCCGATCCCCGCCTGAAACTCCTGCAGGACGAGATCGACCAGGCCGAAGCCGACGGTCGCCGCCACGAACTGGCCACACTATGGGAAGAAAAAGCCGCAGCCTCGGGAGAAGCACCCGACTGGTTTCTGGCTGGCTACTTCTTCCACGAGATCAACAATGATTTCAAGACGGCAATCAACTGCTATGACAAAGTTCTCACCCTCGATTCGGAAGATGCCTGTACGTGGAGCAACAGAGGAAGTTCACTACACCGACTTGGTCGGTATGAAGAGGCACTGAGCTGCTATGACAAGGCCCTTGAACTCGACTCTCTACTTGCCCCCACATGGCACAACAAAGGGCTTTCACTGTCCGTCTTTGGCCGTTACGACGATGCACTGATCTGCTACGAAAAAGCCATCGAACTCGACCCTGAATATGGCAAAGCTTGGAATGGCAAAGGAGATTCGCTGCTGAGTTGTGGGAAGAACGAAGACGCTCTGCGTTGTTACGACAAGGCAATCGAATTCGATCAAGCATTAGCAGCGCCGCGATTCAATCGGGGCGAAGCGTTCTTTGCGATGCATCGCTGGGACGAGGGATTTGGAGCAATTCGTGGCGCATTCGACAACACTGTGCCAGCAGAGGGCTATCTCGGCGATACCGAGTCCATGTTCTCGCTGATCTTTCGACTCAGCGAGGACGACGCGCGGCTGCAGTCGCGTATCAGTACGCTGGTCGATCTCTACGAGCAGGCTGCGGTGGAGTGGGCAAACCGTAGGCCGGATCATGGAGTGGAGCGACGTAGCTCCGGCGATGACGGCGATCAGCGCGAAGACCTCGAAAAAGGGGCTGCCGGAACTGCGCTCCGCTTGGTCCGGCCTACGCTGAATCCGCTGGCGTATCTGGGCGATGGGCTGGTCAAGTCGCTGGCGAAGATTGATGCGGAACATGTCACTCCGAAGGTGCTGGAAAGTTACGTCGCGGCGGTCGAGCAGCGGGTTGCTGGCTTGCCTGAGTTCGAGATTCCTCTGCGGCTGTTCCGCTACGGCATCCGCTACCTCATCAGCGGCAACGAGTCCGAATTCGTCGAACTCATCCAGCCCGAACGCCGCATCGTCCGACAGGCCCTGGGACTCGACGCTGAGGAATAGCAGCCAGCAGGCGAGGCATCGTGCCCGTCCGAGCTACGGAACGACACGCACGACGGCGTAGACCAGAAACGATGGCAGCTTGAACGTGACGGTTCCGTTTTCGCTGACGTGCTTCAGCATGGCCGCTTCCGGCTGCTCGGGTGTCAGGAATTCGACGCGGGTGCAGGGATGGCCGGGTCGGAGTCGCAGTCGGATGCGTCCAGGTTTGGTGGCGATTGGCTTTTCGTCGGCGATGCCTCGACCGGTACCGGGCTGGCCGTCTTTGCGGCGTGGCGGCTCTTCGCGGTTGTAGTTGACGAAGTGCAGCGTCAGCTCGTTTGAGTTGACCGGGCGGCTGGCGGAGACGCGGACTGAGTACGGAAGCTCAAAGCGGCTGCGCTGCGGGTCGTCGAGCACGACCGCAACGTCAGACTTTCTGGCGGAAACGACGTGATGATACTCGGCCAGCGTTTCCTCGCTGATGGCGTCGTCGGGGAGGACGTCGAAGAGGACGTGTTCGTCCAGCAGGCGGGTTCCGAGTTCTCGGAAGGTTTCGACGGGAGCGAGGTCTCCACTTTGGACGGCTTTTCGTGGGTAGAGCAGAACGGTCTCCGCGTGTGAACGGTTCGCTCGGAACAGCGCATCGTGTTGCTTGAGGAACTGGTAGTAGCGGGCGATTTCGGCCCGGGCGAGCGGGTCGGTGAACCGCGTGTAAAAACCCATCGGAGCGCCGCCGTTGGCTGCCAGTTCGGCGATGGCGACGCGGATGCGCGTGCTTTCGTACTTGCCGAGCGTGAAGGGTTTGTCGTCGAACGAGCCGCGGATGTACCGCGCCTGCAGTGTGCCTTCGCCGAGGAAACGCTTTTCGAGATCGGTGTAGTAAGCCGCTCCGCCGGTGCTGTACCACAGGTAGTCTTCGCCGCGGCCCCACAGGTCGGCGGGCAGCAGGCAGCGTTCATCGCCTTTGATCTGGCTGAAATTACTGAGGTGGTCCCACTGCGCGACGATCAGGTCCGGTTTCAGCGAGCGACCGTACTTCAGCAGGACGTCGTCGAAGACCTGCTTATTCGAGATCTGTGACCAGCGCAGCATCTCGCGCCGCAGCGGCGTCGATTCTTCCGGCTTGTGCCAGTAGACGATTTCATCGAACTCGTGCGTCGGCAGGTCGGCAATGTCGAGCTTTGCCTGCAGTTCTTCGCGAGAGAAACGTTCGGCGAGATAGCGGCGGAAGCCGGTCTGGCAATGCTCGCACAGGCAGTTGTGGCGGTAGAAGTAGTTCGCGATGAAGCCGTCGAGCCCTCGGTCGATGCCTCGTTTGACCCACGCTTTGAGCACGGTCTGCCAGTGAGGATTCCGCAGACACGCCCAGTATTCGTGCATCCCGCCGATGCCGTAGCCCTTCTGCCCGATCGGCTCGCCATCCGGGCCGATTTCCAGCAGCTGGCGCGGATCGGCGACCGGCTTTGGTCCGAGTTCGGATTCGTCCCACAGGTTGCGATAGAAGTGGAAGAAGCCGGTCGGTCCGTTGGCGCCGTCGAGATCGCCGACAAGAAACTCGACATTGAAATGCCCAACGACTTTGATACCGCGCTGTCGCAACGCCGCGTTCTTCTGCTCGAACCACTGCCCGCATTCGGACAGTCCCTGCACGGGAAAGTGTGCCGGGTAACCCTTGAAGCTGGGCGTGTGAGCAAGGCTCCAGAAATGGCCGCCGTAGAAACCGAGCTGGACGAGTTCCGGTTGAGCTTCGTCGATGAAGTCGAGATAGCCCGGATCGGCATAGTTCGCCCAGTGAGCGACCATCCGAGTGAACTCGACTCGCGATGGTTCCGCCGCCTGAGCGTGACGCGATTCGCGTGAAATCAAACACGCGGCAAGAACGCAGCCAGCGAGACAGCAAGACGTTAAGCGTTGCAGCATCGATTGTCCTCCAGCGGAATCCTGCATGTTCTCAGCCGGCGATCGTCTGGCGAAGCGTCCGACCTCGCGAAAGTGCGGCCCTTTCACATAACTGCCAGCAGTACACGGTTTGAACAGAAGAAAACAAGGGCAGCGAAGAGAGGCAATGAAGTACTTCGTTCTCTTTGTTGTCATCTGTTCGATAACTCTCTGCGACATGAGATAAGTTTTGAACTGCGAAACAGAAAACCGCGGGCTGCCTCGCGAACGGCGTCTTTGCCGATGTTGTTCGGCGCCGATCTCCTGGCCACGGTGCAGGTTTTCTCCTGGCCACGGTGCCGGTTTTGAAAGGTGTCGTCCCCCGCACACAGTTGCGAGTGTATTCCACGCGCAGGAATTCGCTGATGCAGCTGTCAGCTGGGAGAGGACGGGTTTGACGCGGAATCCGGCAAGGGCGAGAAGGCAACACCAACGAGGGCCATCAGGGCTGAGGTCGCGCTGGCAGCGAGGTGCCATTCATGGCCAGCTAATGGTGCGCTGGCGATTCGATTCGCGCGTAACGTCGCTGACTGTGAAGAACTCGGGCCAAGTGTGAACGTCAGTGCCCAGCCAATGAATGCGTAAAGAGCGATTCTGGCGAGCCGTCCTCGAGCGCGAAGTCCTGCAAGCCGGCATGCGAGCGACGGAACCAGTCCCGCGGCAAAAGCTGCGAGCATCGGAGACTCGAAGGCCAGAAGAACCACAAGCCGGCAATTGAGCCAATGAGGCAGCCGGTGAAGCACATGCCAGTTAACCGGAATCGTCGTTTCATGTCGTCCGCCCGTCGGATGTCCCATTGACCGTCTGAAATACAGCATGGAAACATAAGTGCCGTGTGTGTGCCTGGCGAGGTTTGCTGGAAGTGTTAGCGAAGTACGGAGCGTCGCCGGGCGTAACTGAGTTGGGAGCCGTGGCGGCCGACGCTTTGCTGTTTGCTGGAACCATCATTGGTGGCCTGCGTCAGAAGCTGGCGATCTGGGGAACTGAAGCTGCCCATCGGAAGAGTGTCCTGCTGCTGGATCGGGCAGCGACCTGAACTTGAGCGGAATTCGGCTCAACCTTTGGAGAGCGGCTGGACGATAAGCTGCGGTGAGTCTGCCGATTATTCCGGTTGTAGCGGTTTCAGTGCCGATCATTGGAGTGTCAGAAAGGCAGATTCCTGCTGTTTCAGACAGATTCAGAAGTTCTTGCCTCGCAGCTGGTACGTCAGTCAGAAATCGTCGGCCACCTGGCCGGCGGCTCCTTGAGCAGTGAGAAATTGACGATGGCTTTCAAGCATCAGTCCCAGTCCGGTTCAGGCCTGTTATCGCACCTCGTGAGCGCTCTGGAACGTGGCCGTCGGCGACGGCGTCGTGGCCAGGTGTCAGCGCGAGGCTGTGAAACGCTCGATCCGCGTCTGCTGCTGACGGTAACGACCGCGTTCAATGCGGGGACGGGCGTCCTGACCGTCAGCTCGGACGCGTCCGACGTGATCGCCATTTCGGCGAATGGCTCGGGCGAAGTCGAAGTCAACGGCGACAACGATCCCATCGGCACGGGGGCGATCGCCGCGGCTGATGTGACGGCGATTGAA
>Ga0209578_10002036_pt1 | contig 17418 bp, 14 predicted proteins | sample tdAd472_FD_187127 | JGI IMG/M metagenome (GOLD analysis project Ga0209578, IMG submission 187127) | Marine sediment microbial communities from the Atlantic coast under amendment with organic carbon and nitrate - tdAd47.2 (SPAdes)... | ecosystem: Environmental > Aquatic > Marine > Coastal >...
CCAGACTCCCTCCTGGGCCGGATCATTCTCAGCCCGCACACCACATGCGGGAGTCTGGCTTGTTTCACATTCCCCATTTTTCCGATACCCCGGTTTCTCCAGCGCAAGAATCCTTAACGGCGTTGCCCGCAGGGGTTGCACATCGATCATTGGGGAGACGATTCAATGGGCCAGTCACTCGTTCAGATTTATGTCCACGCGGTCTACTCGACAAAGCTCAGGAAACCGTTCCTTCGCCAACGAGAGGACCGCGATCGTCTCTATGCGTACCTCGCTGGAATTCATCGAAACCAGAATTCGCCAGCCGTCACAATTGGTGGTGTTGAGGATCACGTTCACATCCTGTTCCGGTTAGGGAAGACGGTCGATCTATCGAATCTGTTTCGTGCGACGAAGAAGGACTCGTCAGCATGGGTGAAATCAGAGCTGAAGATTCCGGACTTCTATTGGCAGGTGGGCTACGGCGCGTTTTCGATCAGCCCCGGCCACGTTGCGGCGGTCACGAACTACATCGAAAACCAGGAAGAGCATCATCGGACGGTCTCGTTTCAGGATGAGTTTCGTCAGCTCTGCCGAAAAAACGGTGTTGAGATCGATGAACGCTATGTGTGGGACTGACGCGTCCCTGTGGAACCCCTGCGGGGTTCATTACTGATCGGTCTGCGGTCCCGGGGTGCGCTTCGCGACCCCGGGCTTTGATGTTTCACCGCTTCGCGGTGTTGTGTTTGGCTGGGGGTGCAACACAACTCGTTCGCCGGCCTGCAGACCGCTGAGGACTTCGACTCGGTCGGGCATTCCGACTCTGCCGGTGCGGATCATGCGGCGGTCAATGGTGCCGTCATCCCGGACGACTTCGACAAACTGCAACTGGCCGATTTCCTGAATCGAATCCGTCGCCAGGCACAGGTGCCGCCGTTCGCCTGCCGGAATCAGCAGGCGGCCAAACATGCCCTCATAGAGGTCGGCAGTTCGCGGCAGCGTCGCTTTGACCAGAAACGAGCGGCTCGGCGCGTCGGCCTGCGGAACAATCTCGTCGACCGTGGCTTCGACATCGCGGTCAACTGCGTCAACGTGAACGGTCAGTGTGTCGCCGGGTCTCAGTTTGACGGCCAGGCGTTCGAGCACCGGTGCCTCAAGCCGCAGTGACGCGGCATCGTAGATCACAAGCAGAGGCTCGCCGGGCCGTGCGGTGTTGCCGGGCTCGGCGAGACGATCGACAACGCGGCCAGCTCGCGGAGCACGAATCTCTGCATACGACAGGACGATGTTTGCTTCTTCGAGGGCCTGCTTCGCGCGACTCTCTTCAGCGGTCGCGACGTCCAGAGCCGCTCGCGAATTATCGAGGTCCGACTTCGTTGCCACGTTCTGCTTGAAGAGGTTCTCGACGCGAGCGAAGTCGGTCTCGGCCTGACGCCGGCTGGCTTCCGCTGAGAGGACCGCCTGCTCAGCCTGTTTGACGCGCGCGGTGAATTCGGCAGCGTCGAGCTTGATGAGCACGTCACCTGTTTCGACCAGATCGCCCGCCGAGACGGCCACGGATTCGATCCGGGCCAGAACGCGAGCGGAAACTTCGGCCCGCCCGGCGGCTTTCAGAGTTCCGATGGCCTCTTCGATATAAGCCTTCTCAACTTCGTGGACGATGTCCGTCTTCTGGTCAGCTTCCAGCCGCCGCTCGACCTTGACCACGCGACCCGGCTCGATCTTTTCTGTAAAGCTCCCGGCCAGCCACGCGATCACAATCCCCAGACCAGCGAGGCCGGCAACGACGGGAACCACGGTTTTGAAAAACGCTCGAACGACGGAAGCCAGACGCTGGCTGTTCATGGCGGTCTCCTTGCCTTGAGATTGCGTCGAGCATAAGCAAGCACCGTGCCGGTTCGGAATTCACCGGCGACGTGATCGCGTTTAAAGTCCCCTCGTCGCAGGTCGTGCCGGCCAGATCAGCTCCTGATTCAGACCGAACAGTTCTCCGATGGCGAAAGAGCAGAACATTACGGATCGTCATGGCCGTGTCTGGACGGTGTCCAGGGTCGCGGACGCGGATGCTGAAGAGGCTGATTTTCTGTTCTGGTATGAGCAGATGACGCCGGCAGAGCGAGTGCTTGCCGTCTATTCCGCTCTGGCGTCCAGCCTGAAGGCGCAGGGAATCAATGCCGTACCCCGATTTCGAAGAGTTCATCGCCGCGTTAAATGCCCGTGGAGCCAGGTACCTGATTGTGGGAGCACACGCGCTCGCGCATCACGTCCGACCGAGGGCGACGAAGGACTTGGACCTGCTGATTGATCCGTCCCGCACTAACGCGAAGCGGGTGCTCGATGCCATTCGAGACTTCTTTGGCGGCGCCGAACTCGGCTACTCCGTTGACGATCTGACCGAACCGGGCTGGCACGTCCAGCTCGGCGTCGCGCCGGTCAGGATTGACCTGCTTACAAGTCTGCTCGGCTGTCCGAAGTTCTCGACGCTCTGGCGGCAGCGAGTGACGTCGCAGTTCGGGAACGAGACGGCTCAGTACCTCGGCCTGAAACACCTGATGCAGGCAAAGGAAGCGGCGGGGCGTCCTCAGGACCTGGCAGATCTCCACGAGCTGAAGAAGCTCAAGAGCTGACCCGTCGATTGCGATGTCGGAGACTAGCGCTAACGGGGCGCTAGCCGTTGCCATGACGGTTAGCGCTACTGTTTTGGGAGTTCATGCAGCTCGGCGACGATATTCGCAGATCGTAAGTTGTTTCTGAGAAAGGAGTAGTGGGTAACTCGGAGAGTTGGCACGCTCGTTGCTTTGCTTGGGTCGCGTTACCCGGAAGCGGGGTTCAGACACAAGGAGAACGAGAGATGCACCTCAAACAGTATTACCTCGGCTGCCTGGCACACGCGTCCTACATGATTGCTGACGAGCGAACCGGCCTCGCGGCGGTTGTCGATCCGCAGCGGGATATCGATCAGTACATCGCCGACGCAGAAGCGAACGGCTGGAAAATTCAGTACGTCTTCCTGACGCACTTTCACGCCGACTTCCTCGCCGGGCATATCGAGCTGCGGGAGAAGACCGGGGCTCACATTTATCTGGGGGCTCGCGCCGAAGCCGAGTACGACTTCAACGCGGTCAAGGACGGCGATGTCGTCGAGTTTGGCGATGTTCGCATGACGGTCCTCGAAACGCCGGGCCATACGCCCGAGGGGATTTCGATTCTCGTCTACGATCTCAAGGCCAGCGACACGCAGCCGCATTCGGTGCTGACGGGCGACACGCTGTTCATCGGCGATGTGGGCCGGCCCGACCTGCTGGCGTCAATCGGCGTCACGGCCGACGAACTGGCGGACATGCTTTACGACTCGGTGAACCGCCTGAAAGACCTGCCGGATACGACGCTGGTTTATCCGGCCCACGGTGCGGGGTCGATGTGCGGCAAGTCTCTGTCGACGGAAACGGTGTCGACGATTGGCGAGCAGAAGAAGTTCAACTACGCGCTCCAGCCGATGTCGCGCAGCGAGTTCATGACGATCGTCACTGCTGATCAGCCGGAAGCTCCGGACTACTTCGTCCACGACGCGATTCTCAACCGGAAGGACCGCAGCAGTCTTGATGAAACGCTGCAGAAGTCACTGAAGCCGTTGTCGGTCGACGACGTGCTGCGGCTGCAGAACAGCGGTGCTCAGGTTGTCGACGTTCGCGACGCCGCGGATTACGAAGGGGCTCATCTTCGCAACGCGACGAACATCGCGCTTGATGGAAAATACGCAACGTGGTGCGGGACGGTGCTCAGTCACGATCGACCGATCGTCGTCGTCGCGGAGTCCGGTGGAGAAGAAGAAGCCATCATGCGTCTGGGGCGGATCGGCTTTGACAATGTGGCTGGCTATCTCGACGGCGGAATGGGCAGCGTCGGCAATCGGCTCGACATCCTGGGACGCACGGAACGGATCACGGCAGCCACACTGGCGGAGCAGCTTCAGTCCGGGGTCGTGGGGATGGTCGTCGATGTGCGAACGGAAAAAGAATGGGAAGCCGGACACGTTGACGGCAGTGTCAACGTTCCACTGAACCACCTGCAGGAGCGGGTTGCTGAGCTTCCCGAGCAGACGCCGTTCGTGGTTCACTGCGAAGGCGGTTACCGGTCGGCGATCGCCGCCAGCCTGCTCGAACAGGCCGGCTATGACAACGTGGTCGATCTGGTGGGAGGCTTCAAAGCCTGGCAGGCGTATCACCTTCCCGAAGGGGAGACTGCAACAGCGGAGTGTGCAGTTCAACTGGCCTGAGTCGAATTTCAACCGGAATAAAAGGGCAATCAAGAGACCTCGGGACGGGAAGGCTGACAACTGGCTGGAGCGGATATTTGCCCGATCCGTTGCGGCGCCGGAACGTGTTCCGTCCGTCAGCCTTCCCTTACCCGGTCACTTAAGGAGAACTGGTCAATGACCACTGCGACGACTTTCAAAACGATTTCCTGTCGCGAACTGAATGAGCTTTGTCAGTCCGGCCAGAGCATCGATCTGATCGACGTGCGGACGCCGGTTGAATTTCGAGAAGTTCACAGTGTCTATGCCCGGAACGTGCCACTGGACTCGTTGAAACCGGATGCCGTGATGGCGGGGCGCGAAGCGGCTGAGCAGCCTCTGTACGTGATCTGCCGCTCGGGGAACCGCAGCAGCAAGGCGTGCGAAGCCTTCCTGGCAGCGGGGTTCACGAACATCGTCAATGTCGAAGGCGGTACAAAGGCCTGGGACGAATCGGGCTACGCGGTCAAGCGAGGAAAGAAGGCGATTTCGCTGGAGCGCCAGGTGCGCATCGCTGCCGGGTTCCTTGTGTTTACGGGAACGATGCTCGGCCTGTTCGTGCATGAGTACTGGCTGGGGATTCCGGCGTTTGTCGGAGCCGGCCTGGTATTCGCGGGGATCACCGACACCTGTGCGATGGGAATGCTGATTTCAAAGATGCCGTGGAATCAGGTCAAAGAGACGTGCGATGCAGACTCGACGAGTTCGGGAGCTTCACAGTCACAGGCCGGTGGCAGTTGCTGCGGATGATCGATGAGGTCGCTGACCGAGGCCGAATGCGGAGAGGAGCTGGTCATGAAAAACTCACGACGACACTTTCTGAGTCTGGCTGCGGCTGCTCTGACAGTTCTGGTGCCGGGGAGCCTGAAAGCTCAGCGTGGTCGAGGACGTCCGCAAGGAGCCGTTTCCGCGCAGAGACGTGGTCGCTTCGGTCAGGGCTCTGGCACGAACGGTCGTGGCGTTGCAGCGCCAGCTGGAAATGATGCGACCGGGCCACGAGGAAATAACGATCCCGCTCTGGCCGCCGACCACACTCTGATTCAACGTCTGTTTGGTGGCCGGAATCTGATTCGTCGTCAGATCAGGAAGTTGCCCAACGGCGTCGAGACGCTGACAGAAACCGAGAACACGTTGCTGCGAAGCATTCTGGTCACACATGTCGAATCGATGAAAAAGCGAGCCGAACAGGGACGGCCGATTCATCAGCGGGACCCGCTGTTTCGCGAGCTGTTTCGAAACGCTTCGAAGGTTCGCATGGAGGTGACCAGGACAGCCGGCGGCGTGATGGTCCGTCAAACGTCGGACGATCCGCTCGCGGTGCAACTGGTCCAGCGGCACGCGGAAGTTGTGAGCCTGTTTTTGAAGAATGGTCCGGCGGAAGCCCGGTTGAATCACACGCTCTGAAGTCCTGGTGGGGACGTCGTAACGAGTCAGTCTGCGAGGCAGGTGCGCGCCGGCTGCGGGAGGAGGTGGCTCTGATGGCCATGATTTTTGGCGCTCTGGTGATTGGATTGACGCTGGGCCTGCTCGGTTCCGGCGGGTCAATCCTGACCGTGCCCGTCCTGGTTTACGTGCTCGGCCACGATGACAAGGCAGCGATTGCGGAATCGCTGGCAATCGTCGGCACGATCGCGTTGATCGGGATGCTGCCCTACGCGAAGCGGCAGCAGGTCGACTGGCGAAGTGTGGCGTTCTTTGGGATTCCCGGCATGGGTGGTACGTATGCCGGAGCGTGGCTGGCGAAGTTTGTCACCGGCCCGGTGCAGCTCGTCCTGTTTGCGGTCGTCATGCTACTGGCGGCGGTGATGATGTTCCGCCGCTCACGAGCGACTGGTACCTCAGCGGTCGTGGGTGATGACGGTCCTGTTGAGCGTCACGCTGGCTGGAAGATCGTTCTGGAAGGGCTCTTTGTTGGCATCGTCACAGGGCTTGTCGGCGTCGGCGGTGGATTTCTGATCGTTCCAGCTCTGGTCGTACTGGGCGGTCTGCCGATGCGGCTGGCGGTCGGAACGAGCCTCGTTGTCGTTGCGTTGAAGTCCTTCAGCGGCTTCCTGAAATATCTGGGAGTTGTGAACGCTTTGGGCGGACACATCGACTGGCGGACAATCGGCGTCTTCGCGGTCGTGGGAATAGCCGGCAGCCTGGTGGGGAACCTGCTCAGTCAACGGGTGAATCAGCAGGCACTCAAGCGGGCCTTCGCGGCATTCCTGGTGGTGATGGGGCTGTTCGTGCTCGGTCGCGAGGTGCCTCACGTTCTGGCGGCCAGCCGGGTTCCGACCGATCAGCCGGTTGGGTCTCAGCGGGTGGCCGATTCGATCGAAGCTGCCACTGAAGTCAGTACTGACACATTGGAAAATCGAACACAGAAAGACTCACGATGAAAGACCTTCTGATCCCTCTGGGAATTGCCGTGGCCTGGATCGTGCTTAACGTCTGGGTGCTGCCGCGATTCGGGGTTTCGACCTGAATGAGCCGCAGATGCGAGGTCCGGTCGGACACTCAACAAAGAGCGGGACAGTCAATCATTCAGATCAAGGGCGATCACGGAGTGTCGCCGCTTGAAGATGAGAAAACAGAAACGGAAGAGGAACTGCCATGACGTGCAGCACAGTTACACAATCGACGACACAATCGAAAACGACCGCCTCAGCGGTGGAAGCAGTGGTCGACGCTGTCCACGAAACAGCTCATCACGACCAGGCAACGACTCATCACGACATCGTCATCGTGGGCGGCGGGACAGCCGGAATCACGGTGGCGGCTCAGTTGACGAAGGGCTGGTTCAATAACACCGACGTCGCGATTATCGATCCGACCGACAAGCATTATTACCAGCCAGCGTGGACGCTCGTCGGTGGCGGTACCTTCCGCAAGGAGGCGACGGAACGCAGCGAAGCCTCGGTGATTCCCCGCAAGGCAAAGTGGATTCAGGATGCCGTGGCGGAATTCGAGCCGGAGCGGAATCGACTGCGAACCCGGGACGGTCAGATCATCGAATACAACTACCTGGTGGTCGGGGCGGGCATTCAGATCAACTGGGATGGGATCCCTGGCCTCAAAGAGGGCATCGGTCGGCAGGGCATCTGCAGCAACTACTCGTACGACACGGTTGGGTACACCTGGGAGTGCGTCCGGAACTTCAAGGGCGGCGTCGCGATTTTCACTCAGCCGAAGGGAGCCGTGAAATGCGGCGGTGCTCCACAGAAAATCTGTTACCTGGCCGAGGATTACTTCCGCAACCACGGAACTCGTGATAAGGCTCAGGTGATCTTTGCGGCACCGGGCAAGGCAATCTTCGGCGTCGCGAAGTATCGGGCGACTCTGGAAGCGGTCGTCGAGCGGAAACAGATCGAAACGATGTTTCGGCACGAGCTTGTTGAACTGCGAGCCGACTCGAAAGAGGCGGTCTTTGAGCACGTCGAAACCGGCGAACAGAAGACGCTGTCGTACGACATGATTCATGTGACGCCGCCGATGGGGCCGCCAGCGTTTATCGCCAGCAGCCCGCTCGCGGATGCGGCTGGCTGGGTTGACGTCGATAAAGACACGCTGCAGCACGTTCGCTATCCCAACGTGTTCGGACTGGGGGACAGCAGCAACCTGCCAACGTCCAAAACCGGCGCAGCCATCCGGAAACAGGCTCCAGTTCTTGTCAGGAATCTGAAGGCTCTGGCGGCCGGGCGGCCACTCACAGCAAAGTACAACGGCTACACGTCGTGCCCGATTGTCACGGGCTATGGTCGCATGATGCTGGCTGAGTTCGACTACGACGGAAAACCTGCGGAGTCCTTCCCGATCAATCAGGCCAGAGAACGCTGGACAATGTGGCTGCTCAAGAAGTACGGGCTGCCGGTTCTCTACTGGAGTGGGATGCTCAAAGGGCGTGCCTGATCGGTTCTGAAGTCTGTCCTGGAAAGCAACAACAGAGATGACGCCTTGTGAAAGCAATTTCGATCAGTGTCCGGTGTTCGGAACGATGTCGCCGGAAGAGCGGCAGCATGTTCAGCAGATCGCCGAGTATCGGTTCTTCAATAAAGGACAGACGGTGATTCGTGAGCGCGACGCGGCTCCGCAGGGGCTCTGGATGCTGCGTCACGGAAACTGCCACGTCGTCCGGGATCTGTCCGGCGGAGCGGAGCAGCAGATGGCGATGCTCGAACCGGGAGCGATCTTCGGCGAGATGTCGTTTTTCGATCCCGCTCCGCATTCGGCGACGATTCGCGCGGTCGGCGAGTGCGAGCTGATGTTTCTACCGGCGGAAAAGATCCAGACGTTGCGCGTTCTTGATCTGTCGGCAGCCTACAAGCTGGTGCTCAACGCGGGGCAGATCATGGCCAGCAAGCTGCGGCGGATGGACCGCTACACACTCGACCTGTTTCCGCCAGCACGCACGAAATCTGAAGACTGAACTCTGCCAGAGGACGTTTTCGCTGCAGTCGCACGTAGCGAACGAAACCCTGGCGGGCATCGAACTTGAAAGGAACACCGATGACATTCGCACGGACGATCTCACTGAGTGCTGTTGTGGTCTCTCTTGTTGGGGCGGCATTGGGCATCAACGCTGGTGCTGACTTCACTGCAACGGTGAAGGCTGGCGGCTCGGCTCCATCCTGCCGACAGTGCGTGGCCTGCTGTCAGGCCGCGAAATGCGAGGCTCCTGTCCAGGGGAAAACTGCAGAGCCGTGCTGCGAGAATGCTGCGGCGAAATTGACTGAGTGCTCCGATTGTGCAGCAGAGACCGCGCAGCAGGCGACAGCTGGCGAGTGCGCGGAATGTGCTGCCGAGGCTGCGGTCACCGCGAAACCAGAAGTGTGTCCCGAATGTGCCGCAACCGCGGCTTCAAGTGCAAAGCCGGCCGTGTGTGCCGAGTGTGCTGCGGAAGCGGCAACAGAAATCAGGAGCGCGGCCCGCGAGACGTCTGCTGAAGCCGCGCCTCACGGCCCGGGATTCATGCGTGGGCGAGGCCTCGGATTGGGCCGCGGTCGCGGTTTTGGTCCGGGTGGACGGTTCGGTTCCGGTCGGGGCGCGGGTGCCGGGCAGGACGATCAGTTCGCGACCGATCACGACGTCTTCTTCTTCCTGCTGGATAATCGCAAGGCGATCCGTCGGAAGGTGACCAACCTGGCCGACGGCATCGAAACGCTGACAGAATCCGACGACCCGGACGTCGCTGCAAAGATTCAGGAACACGTCGCCGCGATGTATGAGCGGGTCGAGAACCAGCGTCCGATCCACATGCGGGATCCTCTGTTCCGCGAAATCTTCGCCAACGCGTCGAAGATCAGGATGGAGATGCAGGAAACCGAGCACGGCATTCTCGTGAAGGAAACGTCAGACGATCCCTACGTCGCGAGACTGCTGCATGAGCACGGCAAAGTGGTTTCGCTGTTCCTCAAGAACGGTCGCGCCGAACTGCCACGCAATCACGAAGTGCCGCCTCGCGAAGCTGCTGCCAGCGAGAAGTAGGGAGGGAGAAGTTGACGCTCGTCCGGTCAGTTGCCAGAACCTGCATCGACCAACGAAATTTCCGCTCGCGATCGATTCACGTCGACGGTCGCGGAATTCCGACAGCCATCCAATGAGAAGTCTCCCATGACTCACCGGTTTCGCCGCACTCCGCAACTCATCTGCTGGACCGTTCTGCTTGCTCTTTCCTCGGCGTCTTCACTGCCGGCCCAGACGCCGCAGAGCCCGCCCGCAGCCAGGGCGGAACAGAAGAAAGCGGCGGCTCAGGAAAAGAGCGTCAAGCCGGGCATCAATGCGAACTTTCTGAGTCCCGAGTTTGACGCTTCAAAGTGGCAGGCCCGATTTGAAGTTGAAAGCCGCGAAGTCTTTGCCCACCGCGACAAGGTCGTCGCAGCCGTCGGGATCAAACCGGGAAACCGCATCGCAGACATCGGAGCTGGCACCGGCATTTATACCCGCGCGTTTGCATCAGCGGTTGGAGCCGAGGGCAAAGTGGTCGCCGTCGATATCGCTCAGGGATTCCTGAAGCACATCGAGGAACGAGCGACCGCTGAGAACATCACCAATATCGCGACGGTGCTGTGCTCGGAAGACTCCGTCGACCTGCCGGAGAACTCGATCGACGTCGCCTTCGTCTGCGACACCTACCATCACTTCGAATACCCGAAGTCGACGCTGGCCTCGATCCGCAAGGCTCTGAAGAAGGGCGGCACGCTGGTCGTCATCGACTTTGACCGAATCCCCGGCAAGTCGCGCGAGTTCATCCTCGGCCACGTTCGAGCTGGCAAAGACGTCTTCCGCTCGGAAATCGAAGCCGCCGGCTTTGAGTTCGTCGCAGAGGTCAATATTGACGGTCTGGAAGAAAACTATTTCCTCCGCTTCCGCCGCCCGTGATTCTCAGCTCGATCTGATTCCTGCTCGAAGCAGCTGCGACCGATCGGCAGCGACGTTCGATCCTCGTCCTTACGCGGCGCTGGATGCCCGTGAACGTGCTATGCGTGGACGCGGGCCAGTTCTTCGATCGGCGACCCGAACGGCAGGATGGGCATCGGGCGGCCCTGGAGATCGTGCAGCGTGTGCTGATAGTCGATGCCAATGTGGCGATAGACCGACGCCCACAGATCGTTCGGCGTGAGGGGGCGTTCGGATGGTTCCTCGCCTTTGCTGTTCGTTGCCCCGATCACCTGGCCAGTCCGCATTCCGCCACCGGAAACCAGGACCGACATCGCTCGCGGCCAGTGGTCGCGGCCAGGCTGCTCGACACCCGTCGCTGTCCCACGCCGCACAGTAATTCGAGGCGTACGTCCGAACTCGCCGGTTGCGACCAGTAGGACTTTGCGGTCCAGCCCTCGCTCGTACAGGTCTTCGATCAGTGTCGCGAGGGCCTGGTCATAACAGGGCAATCGCCACAATGCGTCCTTGAAGATGTGCCCGTTCACCGCGTGCGAATCCCAGTTGTAAACGGCGTATTTCGGTTTCTCGATCTGTGGATGCTCCCAGACCATCGTGACAAAGCGGACACCGGCTTCGACCAGACGCCGCCCGAGAATCGCCCGCTGGCCGTAGGCATTCCAGCCGTAGCGGTCACGCAGTTCCTTCGGTTCCTGTGACAGGTCGAAGGCGTTTCGGACTTTCTCACTCATCAGCATGTCGACGGCCTGCCGGTTGAAGCCGTCCATGGCCTGCATCACGCCGCTCTTGTCGACCGAGCGCCGGAACTGGTCGACGCTCCGCAGCATGGCGAGGCGGTCGTCGAGTCGGTTCTCGATCTCTTTCTTCACAACGATATTCTGAACTTTGAAGTCCGGCTGGCTGGGATCACCGGCAACGGTGAAGGGCGTTGTTGAGGGACCAAGCCACGCGGGCCCCATCGCAAAGGTGTCGATGCTGGCGCGGCTGGCGTCGACTTCTGTAACGCAGACCGGCATTTCGCTGGCGCCGTTTTCGAGCATCTTTTTCACGATCGTGTTGACCGCTGGAGCATCGTTGACGGTACCGGTTGGCGTGGCCGGCACACGACCGGTCATCAATCGCTTATGCCCCCCACCGTGGTCGGCAAATTTGTGATGAATGGAGCGGATCAACGTGAATCGGTCCGCCACCCTGGCATGCATCGGCAGATGCTCGCACACGTCAAGGCCGGGCACATTCGTACGAATTGGCTGAAACTCTCCGCGGTAATCCAGCGGAGCGCCGGGCTTCATATCGTAGGTCTCCATGTGCGGCGGTCCGCCAGGCAGCCAGACGAAGATTACGGACGTATCGCTGAGGTCGTCGCCTCGCGCGGCCGCTTCCGCCGCATATCGCAGGTAATCGTTCATCCCCAGCCCGAGGATGCTGAGGCCCCCGATCTCGAGAAAACCGCGACGGCTGACGGGACCGGGACAGCGCTGATCGTGCTTCTGGCGACGCATGGACAAACCCCGAAAAGGCAGGATGTATCTGAGGGAGGACTGGCAGGCAGGCGGAAATCGAAGGCGCAGTGATGAATCGAACGCAGGACTAATCTACGATCTTTGACGCGTTGAGTGAACTGGATGTCCGGTTTTCCGCGAATCCAGTCCGCCGGGCCAGCCGCGCGTCGCGAAATTCTGACTCACCCACAGCTCCCGAAATGGCACGGACTGGTTCCGAGCCTCGCATCCTGCCCCGCAACCAGCCTGCTTCCGCGACCAGTCCGGCGGCGGCGACGTACCTGTCGATCGCTGGGCTGAGACAATACTCATCCGCCCCTGATCCTCATCCGCCCCTGAATCGAGCAAGACCGATGTCAGTCACTCTGCGAATCTTCTGTCGCCTGACTCTCGCGGCGATCCTCATACCAACCATCATCGGCAGCACTGGCCAGGCAGCTGAGCCTGATCGTCTCGTGATTACGAGCCGTCTCGACGCAAAATCGATTCGGCTCTCAGGCGCGGAAGCTCGGCAGCAGCTCCTCGTGACGCATCTTGATCCGGAGGGGCGGGCAGTCGATGTCACGCGGCTTGCCGAATTGGATGTCGAGCTCGCAGGCGTTGTGGAAGTCGATGATCGCGGCTTCGTCACACCGCGAAAGAACGGACGGACAACGGTTTCGGCCCGATTGGGCAAACTCACCGCGACGATTCCTGCCGAGGTTGTCGGCGTCGACACGTTTCGACCGATCAGCTTTCCCAACGACGTGATTCCTCAACTGACGCGTGCCGGGTGCAACAGCGGAGCCTGTCACGGAACACCTTCGGGAAAGAATGGCTTCCGCCTGTCTCTGCTGGGCTTTGAACCCGACAGCGATTACGACTTTCTGACGAAGGAATCTCGTGGACGCCGCGTCTTTCCGACTGCTCCGGAACAAAGCTTTCTGCTGCAGAAGGCCAGCGGTCGCATTCCGCATGGCGGCGGGGCAAGGATCAGTCCTTCTGGCGACGAATACGCGCTGATTCGACGCTGGATTCAGGCTGGACTTCCTTATGGCCCCGCAGACGACCCGGTCGTTGAGCGGATTGAAGTTTCGCCGACCAGTCGCGTCATTGAACGAAATGAGTCGCAGCAACTGATGGTGACGGCCTGCTTCAGCGATGGCTCGACACGGGACATCACGAGAGTCGCCGAATACAAGGCCAACCAGCCCGACATGAGCGAAGTTGACCATCACGGTCTTGTGCAGATTCTTGAGCGGACCGGTACGACGTCGGTGATGGTTCGCTTTCAGAACCACGTCAGCGCCTTCATGGCAACAGTGCCGCTCGGCCAGCCGACTCCGAATCTGCCGCAACCTTCGAACTTCATCGACCGGCACATCTTCGCCCGCCTGAAAACGCTGGGCCTGCCGCCATCTGGAGAGTGCGACGATGCGACGTTCCTGCGCCGCGTCACACTCGACCTGACCGGCAGGCTTCCGACTCTCGCCGAGACCAAAGATTTCCTGGCGTCTGCCGCTCCAGAGAAGCGTGCGGCAAAGATCGACCAGCTGCTGGACAGCATCGGATACGCCGAACTGTTTGCCAACAAGTGGTCCGGCATCCTGCGGAACAAGTCGCAGGGGAACCTCGAACAGGTCGCCCGCGAGACACACGGATTCCATGACTGGATTCAGGCCAGTCTCAACTCCGATCAGCGGTACGATCAGTTTGTCCGGACGCTGGTCACCGCGCGCGGCACGCCCGGAACGAACCCGGCGGTCTCGTGGTATCGGGCAGTCAGTGACCCGAAGGATCAGATGGCCGACATCTCTCAGGTGTTTCTCGGCGTCCGCATCCAGTGTGCCCAGTGCCACCATCACCCGTACGAGAAATGGAGCCAGGACGACTACTACGGATTTGCTGCGTTCTTCTCGACGATCGGTCGCAAGGAAGTACGCAAGATGCCCGAGAACGATGTCGTGTATCACAAGCGGATCGCTGCGGTCGCTGAGAATCCCAACACCAACCAAAAGCTCAAACCCACACCGCTTGATGGAGACCCACTGGATATCCCGCCGGAACGGGATCCACGAATCGACCTCGCGTCATGGCTGACAGCGAAGGACAACCCGTTCTTCGCAAAGATGCTCGTCAACCGATATTGGAAACACTTTTTCGATCGAGCCATTGTCGAACCGGAAGACGATCTCCGGATCACCAATCCACCAACGCACCCGGAACTGCTCGCTGAACTGGCGGAATCGTTCGTTGATTCCGGATTCGATTTGAAACAGTTGTGCCGCACGATCTGCAACAGCCGCACCTATCAGCTCAGTTCACTCCCAAATTCCCACAACGGAGACGACGAGCAGAACTTTGCCCGGTATTACCCTCGCCGGCTCTCCGCAGAAGTCATGCTCGACGCAATGAATGACGTCGCTGGCGCAAAGAACAGTTTCAATCGTGAACCGGTCGGCATCCGTGCTGTCGCTTTGCCGGATGATGCGGCCAACGGCGAATCATTCTTTCTCAGAGTCTTCGGGCGGCCTCAGATGGATACAGCCTGCGAATGCGAACGAACGGCGAGTGCAGACCTGGCTCAGAGCCTGCATTTGATCAATTCTGACGCGATGCAGGCCGTCCTCAGCACGTCGGACGGTCGCGCAGTGGAGTTGTCTCAGGACGCAGAGGCTGACGACCAAACCAAAGTCACGGACCTGTATCTGCACGCACTCTCCCGTCTTCCGACAGACGATGAACTTCAGATCGCGCTCAGCCATATCGACGGGAAAAGGACACGGGCTGCCAGTGCTTCTGTGTCGCAATCCCCGCAGCAAGCTGTTCGCGAAGCCTATGAAGACATCATCTGGGTGATGGTTAACACAAAAGAATTTCTATTTAACCACTGAACCGGCTGCCCGCAGTAATATCTGGATGTGTTTCGCAGTTTGTGGAATCCCGGCTGAGTAATAACAATGACTACGTCTTCGCGTGTACTTTCATTTCTGGTCGTTTCGTGTGTTGTAGCCAGCCAGCCAGCTCTTGCGCAGCTGCCGACTCCGGACCTGAGCCGCATCACGCCATCGGCTGGCCGAATCGGTGAGAGCCTGAAGGTCTCACTTCACGGTTCGCATCTGGAAGAACTCAGCGAGCTTCGCTTCACCCATCCTGGAATCGTGGCCCATCGCGTCACTCAGCCCGGCAACGAGTTCCTGCCGAATCCGCGTCCAGTGGGCTCCGAGTTTCAGGTCACGATCGGGGACGACGTCCCTCCCGGCATCTACGAAGCACGGGCAGTCTGCTATCTCGGGATTACGACCGCGCGACCATTCGTCGTCGCACCCAACGACTCAAACGAAGTGATGGAATCCGGTGACCACTCGACCCGGGACACGGCACTTGAAGTTGAACTCAACTCAGTCATCTCAGGGACCGTTTCGTCCCGAGGCATCGACTGGTACCGGTTTACTGCACCGGGAGGCCAGCGGGTCCTGCTGGAGATACTCGCCGAGCGGATTGATTCCCGGATGGATGGCCTGCTGATTGCCTACGACTCTGACGGGCGGGAGGTTGCCCGCAACCGCGACACTTACGGACGCGATCCCTTTCTGGAGGTCAGTCCTGATCAGGATACGGAGTACTTTCTGGCCGTTTCCGACATCCTCTATCGCGGAGGCCCGGAGCACTTCTACCGGCTAAGCATTTCGAACAAGCCGCACATTGACGTCATCGATCCGCCAATGGGTGAGCCCGGCTCAACGAAGATGTACTCGCTGTACGGTCGCAATCTCCCTGGTGGACAGCCTTGCGAGCTGCTGTCGGTTGATGGAATGCCGCTGGAAAAGCTGGATGTCGAGATCGCTTTGCCGAGCGAGGCATCCGTTCCAGCCGGCTACTTTCCCGGCGAGCCGCGCCAAGGGTTGCTGCCGGGAATGGATTACCGCATCGGAGAATCCAATGCGGTGCGGATTGGCTTTGCGACGGCTCCAGTGGTTCCGGAACAGGCCGAGGCTGATCTTCAGGTGATCGGCGTCCCGAGTGAAGTTGCGGGGCATTTCGACCGTGCGGCCGATGATGACAGGTTCCGGTTCACGGCTCGCAAGGGAGTCACCTACTGCATCGAAGTCATCGCCGATCGCATGCAGTCGCCCGTCGATCCTTACCTGATTGTCCACAAAGTGACGGTTGCCGATGATGGCGCCGAGACACTGACGCAGGTTGCCGACAATGACGACATGCCTTCGTTCTTCCGTGTTGACGGTAAGAACTCGATTAACTGTGACACGACAGACGCGGCCCTGACGCTGACCGCTGACCATGACGGCGACTATGTGGTGACCGTCGTTAATCAGTTCGGGAATGGCGGCCCGGAGAATTTCTATCGGCTGGCCATTCGCCATCCGGTTCCGGACTTCAGACTGCTGGCGACTTACGAACGTCCGCTGCCGACCAACCGAACGGGATACTCAGTGACGCCGTTGCTGCGTCAGGGAGCCACCGCAGGGATTCGAATCGTGGCGCCGCGGCAGGACGGGTTCGAGGGAGACATTGTCATCACGGCTGAAGGTCTGCCTCCGGGCGTGAGCGCAAGCCCGCTGACGCTCAGCGGAAAAACGGATCGAGGCGTTCTTGTGCTCTCTGCAGCGGGCGACGCGGAATCATGGGCCGGTGAGATTCGGATTGTGGGACGCGCGAAAGCCGGGCAGCACAGTCTGGTCCGCGACGCCCGGTTTGCCGCCCTCGTCTGGGGCCATATCTTCGCAGACTCGATTCGCGTGCGGTCGCGGCTGACGGAGCGAATTCCGCTGGCTGTGAATGGCCACGAACAGGCCGCAGTGATTCTCGAACCTGCTGAAAAGAAGGAATGGAGCGTCGAGGTTGGCCAGAAGCTCGAACTTCCCCTCAAGGTCACCGACAACGGGACCCGAGTTGGACCACTGACTGTCGAGCCGCATGGCCTGTTCGGGCTTCATCGAGGAGCCCCAACGGTCAATGTCCAGCCCGACGCGACCACAGCGACACTGGCCATCAATTTCTCGCCGAATGGAAATTTCCAGGTTGAGGCCGGTCGGTACCAGTTCGTGCTGCACGGCACAGGCGTCACCCGGTATCGACAGAACGTCGCTGCGGTCACACGAGCTGAAGCTGACCTGAAGAGAATCAGCGACCTGATCACAAAGCTCAAATCCGAGGCGGAAGTTTCACCGGAGGCGACCGGGAAACTGAAACAGGCCGAAGCGGCTCAAGAGACCGCCAGAGCCGCCGTAAAGTCAGCGACCGCTGCCGCCTCGGATTTGAGCT
>Ga0209578_10002037_pt1 | contig 17411 bp, 14 predicted proteins | sample tdAd472_FD_187127 | JGI IMG/M metagenome (GOLD analysis project Ga0209578, IMG submission 187127) | Marine sediment microbial communities from the Atlantic coast under amendment with organic carbon and nitrate - tdAd47.2 (SPAdes)... | ecosystem: Environmental > Aquatic > Marine > Coastal >...
GTTCGATTTCCGCATTGGCGGCGGCCACGATGCGCTTGCCCTCTTCGCGGGCCTGCACCTTGGCTTCATCGACTATCTGTGCTGCACGCTTGTTTGCCTGATCGATAATCACTGCCGCATCAGCCTTGGCCTTTTTCAGCTGATCGGTGGATTTCTCCTGCGCCAGCTCCAGGTCTTTCTGCGCGCGCGCCGCCGCTTCCATGCCGTCCGCAATGCGCTTTCTGCGTTCTTCCAGTATGTTGGCGAACAAAGGCCAGACATACTGCTTACAGAACCACAGGAAGAACAGGAACGCGATGGACTGGCCGATGAAAGTCGCATTAAAGTTCACGGTTTTTTCTCCCGCTGGTTACGCTGTTGGCTTAGCCACCCAGTGAGGCGACAAATGGATTGGCGAAGGTAAACCACATGCCGATACCGATACCAATCATGGTTACCGCGTCGATAAGGCCGGCTACCAGGAACATTGAGCCCTGCAGTTTGGGCGCCAATTCAGGCTGACGAGCGGATCCTTCCAGGAACTTGCCACCAAGTATGCCGAAGCCGATGGCCGTGCCCAATGCACCCATACCCAGCACCAGCAGAACGCCCAGTACTGTGAAAGCCAATATCATTTCCATGTTTTCCTCCAGGTTCTCTTTAGGTCAGATCTAACGAAAAAATCAGTGTGCTTCTTTATCATGTGCCTGATTCAGATACACGATGGTCAACATCATGAAGACGAATGCCTGCAACGGGATAACCAGTAAGTGAAATGCCGCCCAGGCAAAGTGGGCCGGCAACTGCCAGAAGCCCAGCATGGACGCAATCAGCAGGAACAGGAGCTCACCGGCATACAGGTTGCCGAACAGTCGCAGTCCCAGTGAAATCGGCTTGGCAAGCAGGGTTGGCACTTCAATAATAAGGTTGAACGGCATCATCCATTTACCGAATGGATGGAAGGCCAGTTCGCCGAGGAAGCCACCCAGGCCCTTGTTCTTGATGCTGTAGTAAACGATCATGACAAAGACGGTGACCGACAGTCCCATGGTGATATTGGGGTCGGTAGTGGGTACGATCTTGAAGGGTGCGTGCTCAAAGCCGAAGGCTGTGGCCGCGAATATTTCAAACGCCTTGGTTATCCAGTCCACCGGCACCAGGTCCATGGTATTCATCAACAGAATCCAGAAGAACAGCGTCAGGCACAGCGGACCGATCAGATCGTTCTTGTGATTAAAGCCTTCGGTGACCCGGGCTTCGACGAACTCAACTACCATTTCCACGAAATTCTGAATGCCGCTGGGAGAATCCACCGACGCTTTCTGTCCAACCCAGCGGAAAAACAGCAGGAATCCCGCACCGAGAAAGATAGACCATCCCAGCGTGTCGACGTTGACCGACCAGAATCCCATGTCGGCAGCTTCTTCGGGCGTGTGGGCAAAGCCAAGATGACCGTCGTGGGTCCGACCGAACGTCAGAAACGATAGATGGTGAGTAATGTATTCCTGAACCGTTTGTTCAGCTGCACTGTGTTCGAGGCCTGCCGATTCTGCCATTGTTGAACCTGTTTCTCTCTATTTCCCGATCTCGACGAAAAACCTAGCTGCTTGACCCGTTTGGACTGTAGTCAATCAGCCCTGACATCATGATGCCGACGAAATGCGCGGCAATAAATCCTGCTATCAATGCTACTTCGTCTATCCCGCTTATCAGGGTAAAAGTCAGGACAAACAGCAGCAGGGTAATGGCGATTTTCCCCATTTCCCCTTTCATGAAACTCTTGACTACTTTATCGGCATTCCTGGCACCCCGATACCGAAACGCCTGTATGGCGAAAAAGCAGTTCGGGATCGCACTGACCAGGCCGCCAATGGCGATCGAAAACGCTGCAGTGACGTATGAAAAAATCAGGAATAGTACGGCAATCAGCGCTGTTGCGACCAGCTGTGCCACAATAACCCGGTGGACCGGCGGGGGCTTCATATTGGACATGATCGCTGTACGGTTTAACCTGATCTGCAACCCCGTTTCGCCAGATAATTTGTCGTACTGATGCAGCAGTGAACTTCAGGGAACGCGCATTATAGGGACTTTAATGCACCTTATCAACACGAAGACCGTATCATTTGATGTGACCTAAAATACCCTCCAGCTCGTCCAGGCTGTTGTATTTTAGAATAACTTTTCCACGGCCCTTGGCGGTATGCTGAATCAGTACCCTGGCCCCCAGCCTGGAAGACAGGTCCTCTTCCAGGTTCTTGATATCAGGGTCGGTCACTGCCTTGCTGCGTTTGCCGCCAGGTCCGGCCAGCAGGCGTCTCACCAGCGATTCTGTCTGGCGCACCGAGAGTCCCCTGCCGACCACGGTCCTGGCGGTCTCGGACTGTTGCAGATCCGGCAGTGACAGCAGCGCCCGGGCGTGCCCCATTTCCAGATCACCGTGCTCCAGCATGCGCCGTACATCCGGGTTGAGGCCGATGAGCCGGATCAGGTTGGTCACCGTAGCCCGGGATTTACCGACGGCCTCGGCAACTTCCTGCTGGGTCAGCTCGAACTCGTCCTGCAGCCGCTTGAGCGCCATGGCTTCCTCGATGGGATTCAGGTTCTCCCGCTGAATATTTTCAATCAGTGACATGGCGATGGCGGATTCATCACTGACCTGCTTGATAATAGCCGGAATGGTGTGCAGTCCAGCCAGCTGCGTGGCCCGCCAGCGGCGCTCGCCGGCGATAATTTCGTATCGACCCGAGCCTACCGGACGCAACACGATAGGCTGCATGACACCCTGCTGCTTGATGGAACTGGCCAGTTCCTCCAGGGTGGTCTCGTGCATGTCGGTACGAGGCTGGTATTTACCCGGCTGAATCAGGTCCACCGGTATGTTTTTGAGATTGGCGTCGCCGTTTCGATCACCGGTGCCGGATGACCCCGGGTCGACTTCCCTGCTCCCGGTGGTTTTGCTGTCCCCGGCTGCCCCGCCGACGCTGGAACTGCTGCCCTGCTTTGACAGGAGCGCATCCAGGCCCCGGCCCAGTTTCTTTTTTGCAGTCATGCTGTGATTACCGTTCGCGGTGAAAAATGATCAGGCTGCCGGCTGCTGGGTCTTGTCGTTGCGTCTCAGCACTTCACCGGCAAGGGCCAGGTAAGCGATGGCACCCCGGGACTGCCGATCGTATTTGAGTACCGGCAGGCCATAACTGGGTGCTTCCGCAAGACGGACATTACGCGGCACCACCGTGCGATAAACCATGTTGCCAAAGTGGTTGAACAGCTGCCCGTTCACTTCTGTTGTTAGTCTGTTCCGCGGATCATACATGGTGCGCAGAATTCCCTCTATCTCCAGGCGCGGATTCAGGCTGTCGGCAATTGCCGCAACCGTATCCATCAGCGCTGACAGTCCCTCCAGGGCATAATATTCGCACTGCATTGGAATAAGTACACCGTCCGCGGCGACCAGGGCGTTGATGGTCAGCATATTCAGTGACGGCGGGCAGTCTATAACGATGAAATCGTAACGGTTTCTGACTGCTTCGACTATTTCACTCAGCCGCCGCTCCCGCTGTTCAAACTCCAGCAGCTCGACTTCGGCTGCGGTGAGATCGCCGTTGGCCGGCAGCAGTCGGTAATCAACTTCATCGGGCTTGACCACGACCTGGTCAAACTCGGCGCGCCGGGTAAGCAGGTCGTAGATCGAGAGTTCCAGGGCATTCTTGTCTATCCCGCTGCCGGTGGTGGCATTTCCCTGGGGATCAAGATCTATCAACAGAACGTTTTTTCTGGTTTCCTGCAGCGACGCCGCCAGGTTGACCGAGGTGGTGGTTTTACCAACCCCCCCTTTCTGGTTTGCTACTGCCAGTACCTTTGCCACGATTCGCTACCGTTTCTGGTTTACTGTTATGATAGTCAGCGGGCTGCCGTCCGCAATGGTATTTCAATCAGGTAGCGTTCGCCTGCTACACCCGGGACATCCAGGGGCGTGGCCCGGGTTACACTGTAGCCGTCAGGCAGCCCGTCTATTTCGGCTGCCGGATAGGTGCCCTTCATGGCCAGCAGCATGCCGCGACCACCCGTAACCCTGCTGGCTACCTTGACCATTGTCGCCAATGGTGCAAATGCCCGGCTGGTCACGATATCAATTTGATCAGGACATTCATAGTCCTCCACCCGGCTATTTGCCACGCTGACATTACCAAGGGCCAGGGCCAGCTTTACCTGAAAAAGAAACCGGGTTTTCTTGCCATTGCTGTCCAGCAGGTAAAAGCGTTTTTCCGGCGTGTAAACCGCCAGTGGAATTCCCGGCAGCCCGGCACCGGAACCCAGGTCCAGTACCGTCCCTCCGCACAGATACGGCGCAATGGCCAGGCTGTCAAGGAGATGGTAGCCGACCATTTGCAGCGGATCGGTGATACCGCTGAGATTGAAGTGTCGATTCCACTTGACCAGCAACTCAAGGTAGGTTTCCAGGGACTCGACCTGTTGGTCGGTCAGCTTGATCCCCAGTTGCCTGCAGCCTTGCAACAGCAACCGGGTTCGGGTCGACGCGGTCAGTGCCGTTGCTCCCTATCCGGCCTGGTTATCGATTTTACCGGTGATGTCCCCGGGCTTGTTGCCCATGGTCCGGTTGTTGCCGGCATGGGGGCTGTCCTGCCTACCGCTGGGATTCCCGCTGGCTGATCGATACTTCTTCAGGTAAATCAGCAGCAGGGAAATGGCTGCCGGCGTAATTCCCGGAATCCGGCTGGCCCTGCCGATGTTTTCGGGTCTCGCGGCTTCCAGCTTCTGCTTCAACTCGTTGGAAAGTCCCTGCATCCGCTGATAATCGAAATCTATCGGCAGCGGCGTGTCTTCCTGACGCTTCAGCTTTTCGATCTCTCCCTGCTGACGATGGATATAGCCCTGGTACTTGATCTGGATCTCGACCTGTTGAGCAATTGCCTCTGAATGCACCCACTGTCCGGAATCCGCTTCCCCGGCCAGCGCAGCCTGCAGGGACCTGTACCCTACCCCTGGCCTGGACAGCAGGTCTGCCAGGCTGTACTCACGGGATGCCGGCTTTTCCAGAAGCGGATTCACCTTCGCCGCGGCGTCGGTACCGGGTTGAATCCAGCTGCTGCGCAGGCGCTGCAATTCGGCTTCCACGCCCTCCCGCTTCTCACAGAAAGCGCGCCAGCGCCGCTCATCCACCAGCCCCAGGTTCCTGCCCTCTTCGGTCAATCTCAGGTCAGCATTGTCTTCACGCAAGGTCAGGCGATACTCGGCGCGACTGGTGAACATCCTGTAGGGTTCACTGGTTCCCAGGGTAATGAGGTCGTCAACCAGAACACCGATGTAGGCCTGGTCCCGCCGCGGACACCACGGTTCACGGTCCTGTACAGCCAGTGCCGCGTTGCTGCCGGCCAGCAATCCCTGGGCGGCGGCCTCCTCGTAGCCGGTTGTACCGTTGATCTGGCCAGCGAAATACAGCCCTTCGATAAAACGGGTTTCCAACGAGTAGCGCAGGTCCCGGGGGTCGAAGAAATCGTATTCGATAGCATACCCCGGCCGGGTGATGTGGGCATTTTCAAATCCCCTGATCTGCCTGACCATCGCCACCTGGATATCATAGGGAAGACTGGTGGAAATGCCATTGGGGTAGAGTTCATGAGTATCGAGTCCTTCCGGCTCGACAAATATCTGGTGGGACGTCTTGTCCCGGAAGCGCATCACCTTGTCCTCGATGGAAGGACAATAGCGGGGTCCGACGCCTTCGATGACACCGGTATACATCGGCGACCGGTGGAGGCCACCACGAATGGTTTCATGGCAGGCTTCGTTGGTGGAGGTGATGTAGCAGGCAACCTGGCGGGGATGGTCCTGTGGACTGCCAAGAAACGACATCACCGGAACCGGCGTATCGCCGTGCTGCACGGTCATGGCCGAGAAATCCACGCTGCGGGAATCGATTCTCGGCGGTGTGCCGGTCTTGAGCCGTTCCACCCTGAATGGCAGCGCGCGTAATCGATCCGCCAGCGCCACCGACGGTGGATCACCGGCCCGCCCACCGGAAGTATTTTCCATGCCGATATGGATCCTTCCTCCCAGGAAGGTTCCGGTAGTCAATACCACCTTGCGCGCCTTGAGTCGCAAGCCCATCTGGGTAACGACGCCGCCAACCCGTGACCCGTCGATGATAAGGTCGTCAACCGCCTGCTGGAACAGTTGCAGATTCGGCTGGTTTTCCAGGAACCGGCGAATGGCCGCCTTGTACAGCACCCGGTCCGCCTGTGCCCTGGTTGCCCTGACCGCCGGCCCCTTGCTGGAATTCAATACGCGGAACTGTATTCCTGCACTGTCGGTAGCCAGCGCCATGGCACCACCCAGAGCGTCGATTTCCCGTACCAGGTGACTCTTGCCGATACCACCAATGGCCGGATTGCAGGACATCTGCCCGAGGGTTTCAATGTTGTGAGTCACCAGCAGCGTGCTGGCGCCGGCTCTCGCTGCAGCCAGCGCGGCTTCGGTGCCGGCATGGCCGCCACCGACCACGATCACATCAAATGTCCTGTTCAAATCCATAAGCCAAAACGATTCGTAAGCTGCAGTAGCAGCGGGGCCGGTAAGTATACGCCCTGGATTGCCATGATCAACTCCTGAATCGGCAATTCGCCACGGGGAACGCCAGTATCCAGTTGCCTGCCCGTGAAGTTGTCAACAGGCCGTATCCAGTAAAAGAATTTTAATTAGTATTATTGAATAAATATTTATATAAAGTAGTAAGAGTAATATGTTGTTGTTATAGGCAAGGGCTAATTCTGTAGATAAGCCTTATTTCATCTTTGCCTTCAGTATATTGTCCGGTGGGTAGACCTATCAGTAAGTTCTGTTTAAGCTGCCGGAAAGCTCTGCACCGGCTGTAGATCAAATTCACGTTGGCGCAGGGCCGTAAAAGTATCCCGCAGTTATCCCGATTCCCGCCCACAGGCCTGGCGAGCTTATCAACAGTATCAACCCAACGCTGATGCAGTTATACCCATTCCCGGGAGAATTCTGCTATTCCTGTGACCAAGCTGTTACTTGCCTATGCAGAAGCTGGAAAAAATCTGTCCAAGTAATTCATCACTGGTGAGCTGGCCGGTAATTTCACCCAGGCTGACCTGGGCCAGTCGCAGGTCCTCCGCCACCAGTTCGAGGTTTTCACCGATGCGCAGCTGGGTATCGGCAGATTCAAGATAGGTCACCGCCTTTTCAAGCGCGCGCAGATGTCTTTCCCTCGCCATAAAGCTGCCTTCCTCCCCGGCCGTATAGCCTACGGCGTGCTTGAAAGCATCCCGCAGTGCGGTTATACCGACATGGGTCTTCGCCGAAACCAACAGTCCGGGAATACGGTGGCCGTCCATGGTTATCGTGATATCCGTATTCAGGGAAGATTCCGGTAATAAATCCACCTTGTTAAATACCGCCAGGATCTTATGGGATGCCAGCAGGGAGGACGGCAGCTCCGTTTCCTTGAACAGCGCTTTAATAGCCTGCCCTGCCCTGGTTTCGGATCCAGAGTCCGTGCCGTACCCGTCACCGGCTTCGACAAGGGACTGGCTGTCGACAACCAGCAGCACCAGATCGGCGTCCCCGATAGCCCGTCGCGCTCTCCTGACGCCTTCCTGTTCTACCCGGTCGTTGCTGGTTCTGAGGCCGGCGGTGTCGGTTACGTGAACCGGGATACCGTCAACATCGATAAGTTCTTTGAGAATATCCCGGGTAGTCCCGGGAATGTCGGTCACGATGGCAGAATCCCGGCCGGACAGGGCATTGAGCAGGCTGGACTTACCTACATTGGGTCTGCCGGCTATGGCAATGGTTATCCCTTCCTGCAGAATGATTCCCATCCTGGCCTGTTTGAACACTTCGCCGGTTTGCCTGATGATAGCCTGCAGCCTGTCTACTGAGTTTCCTTCGGATATGAAATCGATGTCTTCATCGGTGAAATCAATGGCCGCTTCCAGGTAAACGCGCAACTCGGTGATACTGGCTGTCAGTTCATCGATACGTTGTGAGAAGGCTCCCTCCAGAGTGCGGAAAGCAGACCTGGCGGCCTGTTCGGAATTGGCGTTGATCAGGTCGGCAATAGCCTCCACCTGGGCAAGGTCCATTTTGTTGTTAATAAAAGACCGTTCTGAAAATTCGCCAGGGTTGGCAAGCCTGCAGCCAAGGTCAAGCGTGCTCTTTAATATACTGTTCAGTACAAAGATACCACCGTGACCCTGGAGCTCCAGCACATCCTCTCCAGTGAACGAATTCGGTCCTTTGAAAAACAGCGCTATGCCTTTGTCGATGACCTCACCGTTCCGGTCAAGGAAGTCGGTGAAGTAGGCTTTTCGCGGAACTGGCTGAAAGCCCAGTACCTGCCGGGCGATATGATTGCAATCGGGCCCGGAAAGACGAACGATACCTATACCACTACGCCCGGGTGGTGTAGCGATGGCGCTGATGGTATCGGTACTTGTGATCGTCATGGTCAGAGATCACTGTGACAGGTCAGTCAGCAGTTCAGGATTTACCCGAAGTCGCATAGGAAGCTTCGATTTTCCTGGTAATGTACCATTGCTGCAGTATGCCCAGGAGGCTGTTTGCCAGCCAGTAAAGTACCAGGCCGGCGGGAAACCAGAGAAAGAAAACTGTCATCATTACCGGCATGAACTTCATTACCTTGGCCTGCATGGGATCGCCAGGGGTGGGGCTCAGCGAGGTCTGGAGGTACATCGAAGCCCCCATCAACAGCGGCAGGACGAAATAGGGATCCATGACCGAAAGATCTTCAATCCAGAGAACAAAAGGGGCGTGACGCAACTCCACGCTGCGCATCAGCATCCAGTAGAGTGCGATAAACACCGGCATCTGGACCAGCATGGGTAAACAGCCGCCAAACGGATTGATTTTCTCTTTCTTGTAAAGCTCCATGGTTGCCTTCTGCAGCTTTACCTTGTCATCTCCGTAGGACTCTTTCAGTTGCTGCATCTTTGGCATGACTCGACGCATGCCAGCCATGGACTTGTACTGGGTTTCCGTCAACTTGTAGAAAATTCCCTTGATCAGTACCGTCAACAGGATGATGGCCACGCCGTAGTTGCCAACGAACGGCTCGATGTGTGTCAGCAGCCAGTAGATTGGTGACGCCAGGAACCAGAGTATGCCGTAGTCGATGGTCAGGTTGAGATTCGGAGCCAGTTCCGCCAGCCTGTTCTGGTCAGTGGGTCCGGCATAAAACCTGATGGACTGGCTACCGCTGGAGCCGGGAGGAACGCTGAAGGCCGGGCTGACGAATCCGCCGATATACTGGTTGATGGCATTTTTACGAGTGGAAAAATTGTTCTGTTGTGACTGGTCCGGAATCCAGGCGGATAGAAAATAGTGCTGGCTGAAGGCCACCCAGCCGCCGGTTATATCGATGGCCGGTTCGCCATCGTCAATGTCGTCAAAATCCACCTTGATATAGGGATCGTCCTCGGCAGTCAGCGCGAAGCCGAGGAAGTTACGGGTAAACCCGCCGGCATCACTCGGGTCTCCGAAATTGTCTCGCTTGATCTGGCCGAAGATATTGGCCTGCCAGGGCGAGGCAGAGTTATTGTCCACCAGGAACGTCACGTCAACTACATAGCTGCCGCGCTCGAAAGTAAAACGCTTGGTCACTTCCACACCGTCGTCGGTGGTCGTGACCAGGTCGACGCTGAGAGTCTCCTGGTTGTCACCCATGCGGAACGTGGATGCCGTGCTTTGGTAAAGTGCCCTGCCGTTGGCATCGATCCCATCGCTGCCGATCAGGCCGGATTGGGCCACGTAGCTGCGGCCCGGATCATTCTGCAGCAGGACAAACGGTTGATCAGGAGTATCCAGTTCCATGAGATGCTGAGGTAACGCCAGGTAGACGATGTCCCCACCGATCAGGTCGATACTCAGTTCAAGGGTGTCGGTATAGACGTTGACGACGTTGGCGCCCATCGCCCCGGAAGTGGTCGGGTCGCTTCCGGGAACGGTTGGTGTATCTGCAGTTCCCGGGGATGCGCTGTCATCCGGTGCCACTGCCACTGATGACTGCGCTGGAGGTATGCTGGTTGGAATGTCCGTCTGCGGAGTCGCATCGATTGCCGGAGTGCCCAGGTCAGCAAGACTGGCTTCCGGGCGCGAGGTTGTTTCGGGAACCTGGTTCGGGTAATCCTCGTTCCATGCCAGTAACAAGAGGTAGGAGACCACGGCCAGCGCGGAGTAGAGAAAAAATCGTGAAAGATCCATGGTAACCGTTATTTCCCAGTGGCTGAGTCGTGTTTGCCAGGCAAGGTACCTGGAACCGGATCGAATCCACCTTCGTGCCAGGGGTGGCAGCGGGACAGGCGGCGGCCGCCCAGGTAGATTCCCTTTAACACCCCGTGGGCGGCAATGGCTTCCTTCATGTAGTGGGAGCAACTTGGGTAGAAGCGACAGTGAGTACCCAGAACCGGACTGAGGATGTGCTGATAGAGCGTAATCAGCCTGATGACAAGTTGGCGAATCATGGGATTATTGATGACCTGCTGGCGTCGTCTGACTCAATTTCTCGTGTCATTGAGTCGGAGCCGGTAAAGCCATTCCCTCCTAATCACTGGTTGTGGGATTTACTGGTGCAGTGGAATTGCGGTTTTTTCCTGATTTCGACTTGTTCACCACATCCAGCCACAATTGCTGAATACATTCTGTTATTTCCCTGTTATCCAGGGAATTCATATTGCTGCGCGCAAGAATAACGATGTCCAGCCCCGCGAGCAAACCCTGGTTTTGTCGAAATGAGGTCCTTATCAGGCGTTTTACCCGGTTGCGCTGGACAGCTTTGGGAAGGTGCTTTTTCCCCACTACCAGTCCAAGTCGACCCCGGTCCAGTTGATTGTACCTGGCCAGAATCAAGAAATAGCGGTTGGAGACCTTGTGGGTGGCCTTCTTGAAAACGGCAGTAAACTGGCCTGCCTCAGTCAGCCGCAGCTTTCTTGGAAAGCTGTAGACCGGCAAGTCGGAGACCCCACTCTGGTTCAGGACAACAATTCGATCGGTGGCAGGAATCAGGCCGACAGTCGGGCACGGCCCTTGGCGCGCCGACGCTTGATGACCAGTCTGCCACCCTTGGTGGCCATGCGGGCTCGAAAACCGTGGGTACGGGCCCTTTTGAGTACGCTGGGTTGAAATGTTCGTTTCATGGCTATTGGTTCCAGTGAATCGCTTTGCCGGCAGGAAGTGGTCTGCCGTAAAAAGGAGCGCGAATTCTAGTGGTTTTAAGGCAAAGATGCAATGGCGGCGGCTGGTCACGGGAACCGCCATCAGGTCGGTAGTCTACCCGCTTATCGGCGTGATAATGACAAGTTATCCACAGCTTGTTACCAGGGACAATTCCGTTGCGGGAAGAAATTTTCGAGCCTGTATTTATCGGCAATTTTTTTGACTTTGTTATTAACTATCTAATTATAATAGGAAAAATTTGTAGTAAAAAATCCTGAAAGAATCATCGAAGCTGTGGATAACAAATTTTCAATTGAGTTAGTATTGTCATCCTTCATCAAGAACAAAAAAATAATTCTTAAAGAGATACTCTGGGGAACGGTAAAGTGCTGGCAGTTGATTGGCAGAATTGTGTTGAGATATTAAAAAGCGAAATTCCCCTTCAGCAATTTAACACCTGGATCCGGCCGCTAAAGGTCGAAACCGAGACGGAATCGGTGCAACTGATTGCGCCCAATCGGTTTGTCAGGGATTGGGTGGAAGAAAAATACAAGGATCGTATAGAGGAATTGCTGAAGGGATATTGTGAAACCGCGAGGGTGGCGATCAAGGTCACCGACAAGCGAAGTTCACTGACGGCCCTGAATTCCGGTGAAATCCCGCAGGACAGCGGGTCAACAGCATCAGATGCCTCGGTTAATTCTGTTGAAAACGGCAGAAATAAGGGTCCTGTCACTGGTCGGGAGACGGCCCGGCCCGGATCCCTGATGGGGCCCGGGCTGCTGAAAAGTCCGGTTTCTGACAGTTTCAACGGTGCGGTCAATGACAGCCCCGGCGATAACTACCCGGGAAAAACCTTCGAGGCAAATACCGGGAATGTGTCGGGTGGCGAGCTGTCCCGAATCGTGGAAAAGACCGATCAGGACATACGGTTGTCGGTAACGTCCACATCACGGCATCAGGGGGCTGCGCTACCCGAGCGCGTGTTGATGAAAGCCGGTGGGCAGACGGTCAGTGGCCGCATAAGTCATAAGAGCAAGCTGAACAGTGATAGCACGTTTGATAATTTTATCGTCGGCAAATCCAACCAGCTTGCCAGGGCCGCGGCACTGCAGGTAGCCGAAAACCCGGGCAAGGCCTACAATCCGTTGTTCATATACGGTGGCGTAGGGCTGGGCAAGACGCACCTGATGCATGCCATCGGAAATTCCCTGCTACAGACCAAACCCGATGCCAAAATAGTCTACCTGCATTCAGAGACTTTCGTGGCTACCATGGTCACCGCGTTGCAGTTGAATGCAATTAACGAATTCAAACGCTACTACCGGTCCGTCGACGCGTTACTCATCGACGATATCCAGTTTTTTGCCGGGAAGGAACGATCCCAGGAGGAGTTCTTTCACACCTTCAATGCACTGCTCGAGGGAGGACAGCAGATAATCCTGACCTGCGATAGATTTCATAAGGAAATCAGCGGGCTGGAAGAGCGGTTGAAATCCCGCTTCGGTTGGGGACTGACGGTTGCCGTGGAGCCGCCGGAGTTGGAAACGCGGGCGGCGATCCTGATCAAGAAGGCAGCTCTGGTGGACGTGCACCTGCCCAGTGAAGCGGCATTGTTTATCGCCCGACGTTTACGTTCCAATGTGCGTGAATTGGAAGGGGCTCTAAAGAAAGTGATTGCTCACTCCAGTTTTGTTGGGCGGCCAATTGACCTGGAACTGATCAAGGAAGCCCTTAAGGATCTGTTTGCCCTGCAGGACAAAATGGTGTCAATTGACAACATACAGCGGTCAGTAGCGGAATACTACAAGATTAAAATGGGTGATATGTTGTCAAAAAGACGGAACCGCTCAGTGGCCAGGCCTCGACAGGTAGCCATGTCGTTATCCAAGGAATTGACAAATCACAGCCTGCCGGAAATTGGCGACGCGTTTGGAGGCCGTGATCACACGACAGTGCTGCATGCCTGTCGACAGATCAGTAAATTAAGAAAAACCACCACCGATATCGAAGAGGATTACAACAACCTGCTTCGGTCCCTGACAGGATAACACTTGTTGGTTTTTGCCCGGAATGGATGGGCAATGACGATTATTCAAGGAATCTAAAGGAAAACAATCGAGTCATGCAATTCACCGTATCCAGGGATGCTTTGTTGAAACCCCTTCAGTTGGTCAGTGGTGTTGTTGAGCGACGGCAGACCCTGCCGGTGCTTTCCAATATCCTGGTTGTGCTCAAGGACCAGGAATTATCACTGACAGGTACCGACCTGGAAGTGGAATTGATCGGTCGGGTAGAAGTGGAACCCGGAGGAGAATCGGGTGCGGTGACCGTTCCGGCGCGAAAGCTGGTTGATATCTGCAAATCTCTGGCTGAAGGATCGTCACTGGATTTTTCTCAAAAAGAGGACAGGGTGACCATCAGATCCGGCCGCAGTCGATTTACCCTGGCAACGCTGCCGGCCTCTGAATTCCCCACCATCGAAGATGAAGCCGGCACTTCGACGGTGAATGTTGAACAGCAGAAACTTAAGGAGCTCCTTGACAGCACGAGCTTTGCAATGGCCCAACAGGACGTTCGTTACTACCTGAACGGGATGCTGTTCGAAGTGGCACCGGATTATTTGCGGGTTGTGGCCACCGATGGTCATCGACTGGCCATGCAGACAGTGGCTACCCGCAATGAGACCAGTTCGCCCCAGCAGCTGATTTTACCCAGGAAGGGAATCATGGAGCTTTCCCGATTGATCAGCGAAGGGGACGGGGAGTTGACCCTGGTTTTCGGCAACAACCACATCAGAGCCAGAATGGCGGATTATACGTTTACTTCCAAGCTGGTGGATGGCAAATTTCCCGACTATAACCGCGTGTTGCCGAAAGGCGGGGACAGGCATGTGGTTGGCGATCGTCGCGAACTGCGCCAGGCTTTTTCCCGGGTTTCGATTCTGTCCAATGAAAAGTACCGTGGAGTGCGCCTGGTCCTGGCATCCGGAGAACTGAAAATCCTGGCCAACAACCCGGAACAGGAAGAAGCTGAAGAGGCGGTTTCCGTGGACTACGACGGAGATGCCATGGAAATTGGTTTCAATGTCAGCTACCTGATTGACGTATTAACCGCGTTAAACAGTCAACAGGTGCGAATCACTCTTTCTGACCCCAACAGCAGCGCGTTACTGGAAGGGGAGAATGATGAATCGTCGGAAGCGCTTTATGTTGTTATGCCTATGCGACTCTAGATTCCTTGCCTGTTCAGTTACAACACATCCATCTCCACTTAACCGGCAGTTCAGTTGTTCCATTGAATTTTATTCTGGCTGGACAATTTCCTAGCCAGGCTGAACGTTCAACTGTCTTCGAGTTTCGGAAATTATCGACACCGGTGTCCCGCGGGTATGGCCCTGTTTAAATCCCTCTCAGTGTCTCGATTCAGAAATATTGAGCAAATTTCGCTGGAACCCGGTGCCCGGGTAAATTTGATCTATGGTGCCAATGGCAGTGGCAAAACCAGCCTGTTGGAGGCAGTCCATGTTCTGGCTACCGGCAAGTCGTTCAGGAGTGTCAGGACCACGCCCCTGATTAACAATGACAGCAATGAACTGACGGTATTTACTCAACTTGGTGATGGCACCACTATTGGCCTGCAGAAGTTTCGCAACCGGAAACCGTTGTTGAAGCTACAGGGAGAAAAACAGTCTAACTGGGTGGAAGTGGCCAGCCTGTTACCTGTCCAGGTTCTGGATTCCGCTACTTTTCGTCTGCTTGAAGGCAGCCCGAGGGAGAGGCGGCAATTTCTCGATTGGGGAGTGTTTCACGTGGAACCAGGCTTCGTCCATCACTGGCGCAACAGCAGAAAATGTATTGCCAACCGAAATTTCCTGCTGAAAAGTGCCAACCCGGATTGGAGTCAGATCCAGGCATGGAATGTTGAGCTCAGCCGGGAAGCCGGGGAGGTGGACAATGCCCGCCAACGCTATTTCCAGCGGTTCCTGCCGGTATTCCAGGATGTTTTCAGTAAACTGGCGGTAGTTGACGATATTTCACTGGAGTATCGACGGGGCTGGGACGCTGATAAAGACCTGATTGCAGTGCTCAGGGATAACGAGCAACAGGACAGGCGCTACGGCAGTACGCAATTCGGACCACATCGAGCCGATATCCTGGTTAAGTATGACCGGTTGCCGGCGTCGGATGTGTTATCGAGAGGGCAGCAGAAAATGCTGGTCAGCGCACTGAAACTGGCCCAGGGCGTATTGCAGTCTGGAGCAGGTGACCGGCAAAGCATTTTCCTGGTGGATGACCTGCCAGCGGAACTCGATGAGACCAACAGAACAAGAATTTGCCAGTTTCTACAGCAGATGCAGAGTCAGGTTTTCCTGACCAGCGTTGATGACGCCACCCTTAATAATTCACTGAATCGGGGTGTCCCGGTGACTAAGTTTCACGTGGAACATGGTAAAATTACCAGTTGAATTTGCTGGATTTCCTGAGGTATCGAATGAGCGAAAAATCCAATTACACCTCCGACAGTATCAAGGTTCTGAAAGGCCTGGATGCTGTTCGTAAGCGACCCGGAATGTACATCGGTGACACCGATGACGGAACAGGTTTGCACCACATGGTTTTCGAGCTGGTCGATAACTCCATTGACGAAGCCCTGGCAGGTCACTGTGATCAAATCAATGTCACAATCCATGTCGGCGAATCCGTCACGGTGTCCGATAACGGTCGTGGCATTCCCACGGAAATGCATAAGGAGGGCGTCTCCGCTGCAGAAGTAATCATGACGGTCTTGCACGCCGGGGGAAAATTCGACGACAACAGTTACAAGGTGTCCGGAGGACTTCACGGTGTGGGTGTCTCCGTCGTCAATGCGCTGTCGGAAGAATTGACTCTGACGATCTGGCGGGAAGGTAAAGTTCACGAACAGGTGTACAGGCATGGGGTACCGCAGGCGCCGCTGGGAGTAGTTGGTGAAACCGATGCCACTGGAACCGAATGTACCTTCAAGCCGTCTCGCGACACGTTTACCAATGTCGAATTCCACTATGACATTCTGGCCAAGAAGCTGCGGGAACTGGCGTTTTTAAATGCCGGCGTGGCTATCTGCCTGAACGACGAACGTACCGGAAAATCGGAAACTTACAGGTATGAAGGTGGACTGAAAGCATTTATCGAATTCCTGAATACCAATAAGAACACTGTCAACAAGATGTTCTATTTCAGTTCCGAACGCCGGGAAGACGGAATAAACGTGGAAGTGGCATTGCAGTGGAACGATTCTTACCAGGAAAATATTTTTGCGTACACCAACAATATCCCGCAAAAGGATGGCGGGACACACCTGGCAGGGTTTCGAGCCGCCCTGACCCGTGTGTTGAACAATTATATCGGCAATGAAGTTGCTTCTAAAAAAGGCAAGGAAGTCAATACCACCGGTGATGATGCCAGAGAAGGGCTGACCGCGGTCATCTCGGTCAAGGTACCGGACCCGAAATTTTCCTCACAGACCAAGGACAAGCTTGTTTCCTCCGAGGTGAAAACCGTAGTGGAGCAGGAGATGTCAAGACACTTCACTGACTACCTGCTGGAAAATCCCCAGGAGGCCAAGCTGGTTGTTGACAAGATCATCGAGGCCGCCCGTGCCCGGGAGGCTGCGAGAAAGGCCCGGGAGATGACTCGCCGTAAAGGTGCCCTGGATGTTGCGGGCCTACCCGGCAAGCTGGCGGACTGCCAGGAAAAAGACCCTTCCAAGTCCGAAATTTATATTGTCGAGGGAGATTCTGCCGGCGGATCCGCCAAGCAGGGGCGGAGTCGTAAATACCAGGCCGTGTTGCCGTTGAAAGGCAAAATACTCAACGTGGAGAAGGCCCGCTTCGACAAGATGCTGACCTCGGAGGAGATCAAGACCATGATCTCCGCCCTCGGCACGGGGATCGGCAAGGACGACTTCGATGTCTCCAAGCTGCGCTATCACAAGCTCGTCATCATGTGCGACGCCGACGTCGACGGTAGCCACATTCGCACCCTCATCCTCACCTTCTTCTACCGGCAGATGGAGGAGATCATCCACCGGGGCCATCTCTACATCGCGCAGCCGCCGCTCTACAAGATCAGCGAGGGAAAGCGGGAGACCTATCTCAAGGATGACAACGAGTATCACGAGTTTCTAGTGCAGCGGATCCAGGACTCCTGGGTGCTGGAGATCGGCGTCAACGGCGG
>Ga0209578_10002043_pt1 | contig 17374 bp, 15 predicted proteins | sample tdAd472_FD_187127 | JGI IMG/M metagenome (GOLD analysis project Ga0209578, IMG submission 187127) | Marine sediment microbial communities from the Atlantic coast under amendment with organic carbon and nitrate - tdAd47.2 (SPAdes)... | ecosystem: Environmental > Aquatic > Marine > Coastal >...
CGGCGAATGGACCGGCACCATGAACCTGACGGAACCACAGGCAGGCTCCGATCTGGCAAGAGTGCGTACCAAGGCGGTCCGCGACGGCAACGCTTATCGGATTTCCGGTCAGAAGATTTTCATCACCTACGGTGAGCACGACTTCACCGACAACATCGTTCACATGGTACTGGCACGCACCCCGGATGCACCGGACGGCATCAAGGGCATATCGCTGTTCGTGGTGCCGAAGTTTCTGGTCAACGAGGACGGCTCGCTGGGCGAACGCAACGACCTGCGGTGCGGCTCGCTGGAACACAAGCTAGGGATCAACGCCAGCCCGACGGCGGTGATGCTGTTCGGGGAGAACGACGGCGCCGTCGGCTATCTCGTCGGCGAGGAAAACCGCGGCATCGAATACATGTTCACGATGATGAACAATGCACGTCTCGCGGTCGGTCTCGAAGGCGTCGCGATTGCCGAACGCGCCTATCAGCGCGCCCGCGCCTTTGCCGAAGACCGTGTGCAAGGCCGTGACAGTGCCACCGGCAGCAAGGAACCGGTCGCCATCATCCAGCACCCGGACGTCAGGCGCATGCTATTGTCGATGCGCAGCCAGACCGAGGCTGTGCGGGCGCTGGCGTACTGGGTCTCATCGCGGCTCGATATAGCGCACCGCCACCCGGACGCCGAAACGGCGAAAAAAGCACAGTCGTACGTCGATTTGCTGACGCCGATCGTCAAGGCCTGGAGCACCGACATCGGCGTCGAGGTCGCTAATACCGGCGTGCAGGTTCACGGCGGCATGGGCTTCATCGAGGAAACCGGCGCCGCCCAGCATCTGCGCGATGCCCGAATCGCACCGATTTACGAAGGCACCAACGGCATTCAGGCCATCGATCTGGCGGGCCGCAAGATTGCCCGCGAAGGCGGCGAGACCATGAATGCGCTGATCGCCGAAATGCGCGCGTCCATCGATGCGATGGGGCATCCGCACGCACGGCTGACCCGCGCCATCGACGAACTGGAGCGGGCCACAGACTGGATCGTGCAGAGCTTCGCCGAAACCCCCGTGACGGCGCTTGCCGGCGCGGTGCCGTACCTGCGGCTGGCCGGAATTGCCATCGGCGGCTGGCTGATGGTACGCACATATGAAGCGGCAAAAGCGAAAGCCGAAGAAAACCCCTTGCTTTCACAGCGCCGTCAGGCGTCCGTGAGCTTTTATGCCCGGCATATTCTGACCCAGGCAAGCGGGCTGGCGGATGCCGTTATGGACGGCAGTTCGGTGATCGCCGATACCCCACCGGAAGCGGTCTGAATTATTAACCATAACATGTGCTAATTTACGGAGATTCCTTGATTTTTTGCCGCCGATACCACAATTTGGGCGGTCTTCGAGGATAGGTTCGAGCGCATGAACAGCTACACACGATACGTGCTGCGCCAGCTCTTCGCCGGTATGCTGCTGGTGAGCGCCGGACTGACGTGCATTATCTGGCTCTCGCAGTCGCTCAGGTTCGTTGAAATGATCGTCAACCGGGGCCTGAGCGCCGGCACATTCGTCTACATGACGATGCTTCTGTTGCCGAACTTTCTGACCGTTATCCTGCCCATCGCGCTTTTTACGGTGATCGTGTTCACATATTCGAAAATGGTCACGGACCGCGAGCTTGTGGTCATGCGCGCCGCCGGCGTCGGCCAATTCGGGTTGTCGAAACCGGCGCTGATCATCACCTTCCTGACGCTGATCTTCGGATATATCCTGAACTTGTACCTGTTGCCGGAATCGTACCGCGCGTTCCGTCTGTTGCAGTGGGAAATTCGCAACACATATTCGCATGTCTTGCTCAAGGAAGGCTCGTTCAACGCGATTTCGGGAGATGTGACGGTGTATGTTCGCGAGCGGGCACCGGACGGACAGTTGTTGGGAATTCTCGTTCATGATGAACGTGACGAGACGGCGCCGGTAACGCTGATGGCCGAACGCGGCGCGCTTGTCGACACCGGCAAGGGGCCGCGCGTCGTCATGTATAACGGTAACCGTCAGACCGTCGGCGCCAATGCCAAACTGTCGATCCTTTATTTCGACCGGTATGTTTTCGAGGTGCCGACCAGCACCGAAAGCATCAGCGAACGTTTCCGCGAACCCCGCGAACGCTCGATGAGCGAACTGATCCATCTGGAGGATGCCGAAGGCGTCACCGAGCGGGACTGGGGCAAGTACAAAGTTGAACTGCACAAGCGTTTCGTCTCGCCTTTGATGGGCGTCGGTTACGCCATGGTCGGGCTGGCATGCCTGCTTTACGGACCGATCACACGGCGCAGCCAGACAATGCGCATCGTCACCGCCGTCAGCATCATGATCGCCCTGCAAGGCGCGGCGCTGAGCCTCGAGAACATCATCGCCAAGAACCTCGATCTCGTTCCGCTTTTGTATATTTTGGCCATCGCCCCGATGATCGCCGGCACGGTCATGCTGATCCGCCATCCGAAAGCCCCGAAGGCGCCGAAACGCCAACGGCGCCAAAAACTGAAGACGGCGTGAGGCGGTAATGCGGGTATCGACAACACTTTCCTTTTATATCGGTCGGCACTTTCTCGTCAGCTTTCTGGCGTGTTTCGCGGTTTTCCTGCTGGTCGTGATGTTGTTCGACAGCATTGAGTTGCTGCGCCGCGCCGCATCGCATCCCGAGATTTCCTTCGGTGACGTGATCGAAATGTCGTTCTTCCGACTGCCGCACATGGGGCAGGAAACATTCCCCTTCGCCGTCCTGTTCGGCGGCATGTCCGCGTTCTGGCGGTTGGCCAGAACCCATGAACTGGTCATCACCCGCGCCGCCGGGGTTTCCGCATGGCAGTTTCTTTTACCGGTGCTATTGCTGGCGGCGGGGCTGGGCGTTTTCCATATCACCATCTTCAACCCGCTCGCATCGACCTTACTGACCCGATACGAACGACTTGAAGCAACATACCTGCGCGGCCAGGAAAACTTCCTCGCCGTGTCTAAGTCCGGTCTTTGGCTCAGGCAGGCAAATGCCCAGGGACAATCCGTCATTCACTCCAACGCCGTCCTGCAACAGGGCGTCGATGTCGAGTTGGATAACGTGGTCGTCTTCGTCTATGAAGGCACCAGCAAGTTCCTGGAGCGGATCGATGCCGAATATGCCCGTCTGGAAGACGGTTTCTGGTACATGCGCAACGTCAATATCCAGAAACCGGAGGAAGGCACGTCATTTTACGAGGAATACTGGCTCGAAACCGATCTTACCCTGACCAAAATTCAGGACAGCTTCGCTCCGCCCGAGACAATGTCGTTCTGGGCGCTGTCGGATTTTATCGACACGCTGGAAGCTGCGGGATTTTCGGCCGTACGCCACAAGCTGCACATGAACGCGCTGATGGCGTCACCGCTTTTGATGTGCGCAATGGTGCTGATCGCCGCAACATTCACACTTCGCCAAAGCTCGCGCCGGGGCGGTACGACGTTCATCATTTCGATGGGCGTACTGACCGGGTTCCTGCTGTACTTCTTTTCCGATGTCGTCTACGCGCTCGGCTTGTCGGACAGCATTCCCGTTACCCTGGCGGCGTGGGCGCCTTCGGGCGTCGCCACCTTGCTGGGGTTGGGCATGTTGTTACACCTGGAGGACGGCTGACGTGACGCGGCACCGTAAATTTACGGCGCGCCTGGCCGCCTGCACGACCGGTTTTACGCTGTCGGCAGCGGTCTTGTTCGGCTTCGCGCCAGCATTGTCGGCTCAGGACGCGGCGCGGCCTCTCGGCATCCTGCTGCCGGGCGTGCAACAACCCCCACCGCAGATTCGCTCGCCGATCGCCCTGCCTGCGCAACTACCGGCATCGCGAGGCAGCACGACCGGTGCCGCCACAAAACCGGCCCCCGCCTATTCGCCAAACGACCGTCCACTCGGCAGCCTGATCAAGACGATCCCACAAACGGCCCGACCCGGCGGCTCCGTCCTGCCGCCGAACTGGGCGACGTCACCGCGCGCGGCCCCTACCAACGTTCGGGCGCGTGGCGCCACTGCTGCATCCGGCTCCGCAGACCGCCCGCTCGGAACGCTGATCGACATTCCGCAGGCGAAGCCGCCGGCTTCCGGTACGGCCAGCCCTGCCGCGCGCACTCAGACGCGCGAAATTCGCCCGGCGCACCGGGTTTTTGCCGCTCCCGCCGGCAATGCCAGCACAGCCAAGCCGCTCGGCGTCCTTTTCGGTAGCCAGCCGCGTAGCCGCCAAGGCAGCGCCGGCACGACGGGTACCGCGACACCGGACGCGCACCCCGCCGCCAGCAGAACCGCCGCGTCATCGTCTGCGCCGGAAACCGTCTCCGGCACGGCGTCCGATCCGAACGCGCCGCGTGCCGAACTCAATGCCGATTCCATGACGTACGACCGGGATCTGGGCCTGATCGTCGCGACCGGCAATGTTTCAATCGGCTATGGCGGCCGGTCGTTGCTGGCGGACAAGGTCTCGTACAACCAGAAAACCGATGTTGTCATTGCCGACGGCAACGTCTCGATGACCGACAAAACCGGCAAGGTTCTGTTCGGCGACAAGATCGAGATCACGGGCGACCTGAAAGACGGCGTCATCTACAACATCGGCCTGATACTCGAAGACAAATCGCGCGTCGCCGGTGCCGGTGCGCGGCGCACTAATGCGACGATCACCGAAGTCAGCCAGGCTGTCTATTCGCCCTGCAATCTCTGCAAGGACGACCCGAGCGCGCCGCCCTTGTGGCAGATCAAGGCCGTACGGGTCATACACGACGCCGAGGAAAAGCAGATATCCTACCGCAATGCCTGGCTGGAGTTGTATGGCATCCCCGTCGCGTATACACCTTATCTGAGCCACCCTGACCCGACGGTAAAACGCCGGTCCGGCTTTTTGACGCCGAGCATTTCCAATTCATCCGATCTGGGCTTTCGTCTGCATGCGCCGTACTTCTGGGCGATCGACGAAAATCAGGACGCCACCTTCACACCAATGTTGTCCACCGATGGTGGTCAGGGTGCAATCGGCCAATACCGTCGAAAGTTCAAGAAAGGCATCATCAATGCCGACGGCAGTTTCGTCGGTGACGACCCGGACCGGGGTTTGCGGGGATATGTGAACCTCGAAACCGAATACCATATCGACCCGACATGGCGTACGGGCCTGAACATTGAAACAGCCTCCGACGACACCTACACGCGGCGGTACGGCTTCAATACCGAACCGGTGCTGGTTTCGCGCGGATACATCGAAGGATTCCGCGGACAAAACTATCAAGTTCTGAACACTTACGCATTCTATGACCTGCGTGCGGAGTCCGATTCCAGCGATTCCCCCATTGTGTTGCCGATGTACGACTTCAACTACAACGGCAAGCGTGATCGGATGGGCGGATTTGCATCGTTCGACTTCAATGCACTGAATATCGTACGGGACTCCGGCACGGATACCCGTCGGCTCGCCTTCCGGCCGCGCTGGGACCGCCCCTTTAACGGTCCGTTCGGGGAAATCTACAACGCGTCGGTTTCCCTTGCGGCGGATGCCTATCATGCGTCGGGGGTTACACGCGATGACGGGACGTCCTTCACCGGCGCAAGCGGTCGCATCATGCCGAGAGCGGCGCTATCTTGGCGGTTGCCATTGATCCGCCCCGGCACCAATTTCAGCCAGACGATCGAGCCGCTCGCATCGATTGTCGTCGCACCGAATGGCGGTAATTCCGACAAGATTCCCAACGAAGACAGTCAGGAAATCGAGTTCGACGAAACCAACCTGTTTCAGGAGAACCGATACGATGGGTTCGACCGCATCGATGGCGGCACGCGCTTCAACTACGGGTTGAACTGGGTGCTGACCGAACGACGCGGCGGTTATTCGTCCGTATTCCTCGGTCAGTCATACCGTCCGCGCACGGATTCTTCGTTCGATCAGTCTTCCGGCCTCGAAGACAATTTCTCCGATATCGTCGGCCGGGTTCAGATAACGCCCGTGGAATATCTGGATTTGATTTATCGAACCCAGTTCAGCCCCGACAATTTTTCGCCGCAGCGTAACGAGGTAACCGCAACCATCGGTGTACCGGCGCTGAAACTGGACACCGACTATATTTTTATCGACCAGCAGCAAGGCAGCGAGTTCAGCGGTCGCGAGGAAATCAATGCAACGTTGTCGTCGAAAATCAACAGAAACTGGTCAGCGGATTTTCGGGTCAGGAACGATATCGCTGCATCTGACTTGCGTTCGCTCGGCTTGGGCGTCGTCTACGAAGACGAGTGCGTGAAATTCACAACTCAACTGACACGTTCGTTCTTCGAAGACAGGGACTTGAAACCCTCCGATGCTGTAACATTTACATTGGTACTCAAAACGCTCGGCGAAGTGCATTCCGGGTTTTCGCAGTCGCAGTAAGACACGTTGTATGATTAGATGATTTCCATGCAAAATTTTCTCGGCACAAATCCTTTTCGCCTGTTGTGTTTTGCCGCCTGCATTGCATTTGCCTTTACGGCGACCCACCCCAGAACCGCGCATAGTCAGGGAGCCCTGAAAATCGCTGCGGTCGTGAACGACGAAGTGGTTTCCGTCTACGACCTGTCGCAAAGAATTTTACTGGTCATCGCCTTTTCGAACCTTCCGAACACGCCGCAGAACCAACAGCGCATCGCACCGGATGTTCTTCGCCGCCTGATCATCGAAAAGCTGCGGATGCAGGAAGCGAAACGCCTTGAGATCGAGGTTCCGGAAGAAGCGGTCAGGCGCTCGATCGCGGATTTGGAAAAGCAACGAAACATACCGCCTGGAAAAATGGACGAGGCTCTGGCCCAAAAAGGCATCGACCCAGAAACGTTGCGCCAACAGGTTCTTGCCGAACTTGCCTGGATCGACATTGTCCGTGCTCTTTTCCGCCGGCTCGTATCGGTGTCCGAGCAGGAAGTCGACGACGTGCTGGAGAAGATGCGCAATGACGCCGGCAAAGCCGAATACCTGCTTGCGGAGATTTTCCTTGCGTACGATGAAAAACCCCGTAGCGAAGTCGAGCAGGTCGCACAGCGGTTGCACGCGCAACTTGGCGCCGGTGCGAGCTGGCCGGAAATTGCACAGAACTTTTCCGAATCAGCAAGCGCTGAGGCCGGCGGGGATCTCGGCTGGAACCTTGCCGAAGATCTCGGGCCTGTGCTGGGCGGTGTGGTTTCCAGACTTAAACCCGGGCAGATGTCGTCACCGATCACTACGGACGACGGTGTCTATCTGCTCCTGGTCCGTGACAAACGGGTCGCCAAAGGCATAGAGGCAAAAGAGGATGACCTGACCCTCGGCATTCACCAGCTTCATTTAGCGATCCCGCCGAACGCCGAACCGCAGATGATCGCCGAGGCCACGGCCAAGGCACGTGAACTCGCATCCAGCGCCGACACCTGCGAGGCATTCGCCAGCATTGCCAAGTCAGCCGGCAGCGACCGGTCCGGTTTTCTCGGCAAGTTCAAGCTCGATCAATTGAACCCACAGTTCCGGAGCATGGTCGAAACGCTGAACGTCAACGAGATAAGCCAACCGCTTCGAACCGCGGACGGCGTTATTGTATTGATGGTCTGCTCGCGCGAATCCAAGGGAACGGAGGATCCGATTGCCGCCGCACGGCAGGATATCGAGCGCCGCATCTTGAACCGCCGCCTTGCGCGTATGGCCGCGCAGCACGAAGAAAAGCTTCGCCGCCAGGCATTTATCGACATCAGGCTCTGAGCGTCACCATGAACGCACAGCCGCCAAGTGTCCTGACAATGGGCGAGCCCGCGGGGATCGGCGGTGAACTGACCCTGCGTGCTTGGGCCGAACATCGTCAGGCGTTATCCCCTTTTTTCACGCTGGATGATCCGGCGCGATTACGCCGGATCGCCGCAAGCTGCGGCTGGGATATTCCCATCGCCGTGATAGACGATCCACGTGAAGCCAACGCACAATTCGCTCAGGCCCTGCCGGTGATTCCGCTGGCGGCATTCGCGGACGCCACCTTCGGATCGCCCGGGCCGGATACCGCAAGTGCCGTCCTGGAGTCCATTGAACGGGCGGTGCAATACACCTTAAGCGGACAGGCCCGTGCGCTCGTCACAAACCCGATCCAGAAAGAAACCTTGTACGACGCAGGTTTCGGTTTTCCCGGTCATACCGAATATCTGGCAGCGCTTGTCGGCGGCGGCATGCGGCCGGTAATGATGCTGGCGTCACCGTCTCTTCGGGTTGTGCCGGTGACGGTCCACACGCCGCTTCGAAACGCGCTTGATGAACTGACGACGGACGCGATCCTCGCACAGGGCAAGCTGGTGATCGACGCGCTTCGCCGGGATTTCGGCATCGATCGCCCACGGCTCGCGGTTGCCGGACTTAACCCTCACGCCGGCGAGAACGGCAAACTTGGCAGCGAGGACAAAGACGTTATCGCACCGGCGATCGCGGCGCTGAATGGTCCGGGTGTCGAGGTCTTCGGGCCGGTGCCGCCGGATGCCCTGTTCACACCGCGCGCACGGCAAAAGTATGACGCCGCGCTGTGCATGTATCACGATCAGGCGTTGATCCCGATCAAGGCGCTCGATTTCGACCGGGCGGTGAACGTCACGCTCGGCCTGCCGATTGTCCGCACATCGCCCGATCACGGCACGGCGCTGGATATTGCCGGCAAAGGCATCGCCGATCCGTCAAGCCTCGTCTGCGCCCTGCAGATGGCCGCCGACATCAGCGACAGCCGTCGCGCCCACAAGGCCGCGTGAACGGATGAGCGCACATGAAGCCCTGCCGCCGCTCCGCGAAATCATCAAAGCCTATGGTCTCGGCGCCAAGAAATCGCTGGGCCAGCATTTCCTGCTCGATGCCAACCTGACGGACCGCATCGCACGGTCCGCCGGATCGCTCGAAGGCAAGCACGTCATAGAAATCGGCCCGGGTCCGGGTGGTCTTACAAGGTCTATTCTGGCGTGCCGGCCGGCGTCGCTTTGCGTTATCGAACGCGATCAACGTTGCATCGACGCCTTGCGCGGTCTGCAGGCAGTCTATCCGAACGTGCTGCGAATCGTCGAGGCGGACGCCATGAAGACGACGATTTCGGCCCTTACACCGCGTCCGTCCGTCATCATCTCCAACCTGCCCTACAACGTCGGCACCGCGTTGCTGATCAAATGGCTCAACGACCTCGACGGGATCGAACGCATGATCCTGATGTTCCAGAAAGAAGTTGCCGAGAGGATCGCCGCACAGCCCGGCACACCGGCGTACGGGCGCCTCGCCATCGTCACGCAGTGGCTGTGCGAAACGCATCTCCTGTTCAATGTCGACAAGCGCGCTTTCACGCCGCCGCCGAAGGTGATGTCTGCGGTCATCGAAATCGTGCCGCGCGACAAGCCCGCCGGCGATGCCGATCTGACGGCACTGGAAAGCGTGACACGTGCCGCGTTCGGCCAGCGCCGCAAGATGCTGAGAAGTTCACTGAAGTCTCTCGGGATTGATCCGACCGACGCGGGCATCGATCCGCAGTTACGGGCCGAACAGCTTACGATCGAACAGTTTTGCGCGCTGGCGCGTCTCGTCGAAAAACAGGCCTAGGCGTTACTGACCGACACCCATCCCGCGCAGCCATTCAGCAAGACCGACGCGGCGTTCGCGTTTCAGCCGCTCCGCCGCCAAAATCGCCTCGGCCTCGGCAACGCTTTCCGGGATCGCCTCGTTGACGATGATGTAATCGTATTCGGCCCAGTGACTCATTTCCGACGCCGCCTTGGCCATGCGGCGCTTCACAACGTCTTCCGGATCCTGCGCGCGAGCATAAAGGCGGCGCTCCAACTCGTCGATCGACGGCGGCAGGATGAAGATGCTCGCAAGGTCATCACGGGCATTCTGACGAAGCTGCTGGGTGCCTTGCCAGTCCACATCGAACAAAACGTCCTTGCCGCTTTTCAGGGCGTCATCGACCGGGCCGCGCGGCGTCCCGTAATAATTGTCAAAGACCTTCGCGTGTTCCAGAAATTCGCCATCGGCGACCATTTTTTCGAACGTAGCGGTGTCAATAAAGTAGTAATCCTTACCCTCGACTTCGCCGGGCCGCATCGGCCGTGTCGTCGCCGACACCGACATGGTCAGGTCGGGATGCTTTTCCAGCAACGCCCGCGAAATGGTCGATTTACCCGCGCCGGACGGCGACGACAGCACCAGCATCAGGCCGCGCCGGGAGATATGAATTTTCTTGTCGGTTTCGTCACTCAATATTCTGCACCTGTTCACGGAATTGTTCGATGGTCGCCTTCATATCCAGACCGACGCGGGTTAGCGCCGTTTTCTGTGCTTTCGAGCATATGGTATTCGCTTCGCGGTTCAGTTCCTGGCAAAGGAAATCGAGCCGCCGCCCGACAGCCCCGCCGGCCGCCATCAACTCGCGAACCGACGCCACGTGCGCCGCCAGTCGGTCCAGTTCCTCGCGGATATCCGCCTTGGTCATCAACAGCGCGACTTCCTGCTCCAACCGCCCGGCGTCGAGCGTCGATACGTCATCCAGGATAACCGCGAGTTGTTCCTTCATTCGTGCGCGGATCGCGTCTTCCTGGGTTTCCGCCGCGCTTTGCGCCTGAGCGCACAAATCGCCAAGCGTTGAAATAAACCCCTCCAGAACCGACCCCAGACGCGCGCCCTCTTCGCGGCGCACCGACGCCAGATCGGACGCGGCCTTTTCCAGCGACGCCATCAGCGCCTTTTCCAGGGCCGCACGGGCATTTTCGTCGACATCTTCCTCGACCGGCTCGATCACGCCCCGCAACCCCAATAGCCCGTCGATGCTGGGCGGTGCCGCATCCGGAAAATCCTTTTGCAATCGCGCCGCCGCTCCCAGCAACGTCTGCAGATGCTCCTCGTTGATGCGGTAGCCGGTCCCGGTTTCAGTCTGCTTCAGCATCAGGCCGACACTGACGTTGCCGCGGCTGAAAACTTTGGACAGGAGTGCGCGTGCCGGTGGCTCGAAGCTGTCGAAGCCCATCGGCAGACGCAGGCGCACATCGAGGCCCTTGGCGTTGACGCTTTTGAGTTCCCACGTCCACGACCATACCGCATGGGTGCCGGTCGCCCGTGAAAAGCCGGTCATCGAATGGATCGTCAACGCATTTCCTTATCTGTTGGCTCGTTATCTGCGGTTGGCGAGACTTTAACGGCCCGGCTCAGAACCGACAAGCAGCACAGCCCTCGGCACCCGGCATCGCCATTCCGACGTTGAATGTATATAACCGAGCGATGGAAAGTCGCCCCTACCGTTCGATCCTGATCACCGGCGCCAGCAGCGGCATCGGCGCCGCCGTGGCGCATGAACTGGCCGCGCCCGGCGTGCTGATCGCCATCACCGGGCGCGATTCGGCACGGCTCAATACGGTCGAAACAGCCTTGCAAGAAAAGGGCGCGGACACCATCTCCCGGGTTTGCGACGTCACCGACCGGGCCGCGATGTCAACGCTGGTCGCCGATATCGAGGTGCGCCAGCCACTTGACCTGATCATCGCCAATGCCGGTATTTCCAGCAGCGCCGGGGCGGCCGCCGGTGAGGAAGAAACCACCCGCGACATTTTCGCCGTCAATCTGGCAGGCGTGCTGAACACGGTACTGCCGGCGCTGACGGCAATGCGGCCGCGCCATATGGGACACGTCGCCATCGTCAGTTCCATTGCCGGGTTTCGCGGCATGCCGAGCGCCCCCGCCTATTCCGCCAGCAAAGTCGCGCTGAAAGCATGGGGCGATGCCATCCGTCCGCAGCTTGAGCGCGACGGCATCACGCTCAGCATGATCTATCCCGGCTTCGTCGAAAGCCGGATCACAGACGCCAACGATTTCCCGATGCCGTTCCTGATGCCTGCCGAAAAAGCTGCCGGGATCATTGTGCAAGGATTGAAGCGGGGTAAGAAGACCATCGCCTTTCCGTGGCAGACGGTGTGGATGACCCGGCTTTTATGCACCCTTCCGGGGCCGATTTTCAACGCGATCCTCGCCCGCGCACCGAAGAAGAAAATCTGAACGAATCAATTGGCGCGCTGCAATTTTCGCCACGCGCGGACGTTGCGGTTATGCTCGTCCAGGGTTTTGGCGAAGGCATGGCCGCCCGTACCGTCGGCAACGAAATAAAGCGCTTCGGTCGGCGCCGGGTTCAGCACCGCCGCGATAGAGGCGCGCCCCGGATTTGCGATCGGCGTCGGCGGCAATGCATTGATCTGATAGGTGTTATAAGCCGTCTTCGCATCCAGTTCGCTGCGCCTGAGCGGACGGCCAAGTGGCCCGGCCCCGTTGGTGATTCCGTAAACGACTGTCGGGTCGGATTGCAGGCGCATGCCTTTTTTCAGCCTGTTGACGAAGACACCGGCGACAAGGCTGCGTTCCTCGTGTACGGATGTTTCCTTTTCGACGATGGACGCCAGAATCAGCGCTTCCTGCGGCGTCGATATCGGCAAACCGTCGGCTCGCGTATCCCACAGCTCATCCAGCAATTCTTCCTGGGCAACCTGCATGCGGCGCAGGATTTCGGCCCGCGTTTCGCCGCGGTGATAGTGATAGGTTTCCGGCAGCAGCGAGCCTTCTTCCGGCACGCCCGCGATGTCGCCGCTGAGCAGCGGCTCGTCGCGCAGCAGATCGACGATCTCGATACTGGTCAGGCCCTCGGCAATCGTCGTCTTGTGCACCACCTGAATGCCGGATTTTAAAATCGACGCGATGTCCGACGCGCTGGCATTTTCAGGAATACGGTATTCACCGGCCTGCAACGGCCTCTGGTCCGTCAGAAAACGGACGCCGAAGCGGAACACCCGCGCATACCGAATCAGGCCGTCGCCCTGCAACTGGCGGGCAATCGACGCCACAGAACTACCACGCTCGATGACGATGATCTTGTCGGTTTGCGTTTGCGTCGACGCTTCGAAAGACGATTTCAGCCACAAAAAGCCGCCCGCCCCGACCATGCCGGACAGGACACCAAGGATCACGAACAGTGTGAGAAGACGGCGCATCATGCCGCCGGCCTTTAATCGACCTCGCGGAAAATCAGCGACGCATTGGTGCCGCCGAACCCGAACGAGTTCGAAAGCGCGGCGCGGATCGGCCGCTCACGCGGTTGTTTGGGCACCAGATCGATCGGCGTTTCGACCGACGGGTTATCGAGGTTCAGTGTCGGCGGCGCCACGTTGTCACGGATCGCCAGCACGGAATAAATCGCCTCGACCGCGCCTGCGGCACCCAAAAGATGCCCGATGGCGGATTTCGTCGACGACATGGACATGCCCTTCGTGTGCCCGTCAAAAACGCGTTCGACGGCGCGCAGTTCGATTTCATCGCCAAGCGGCGTCGAAGTGCCGTGCGCGTTCACATAATCAATGTCGCCGGGGTCCATGCCGGCACGCTTGAGTGCCGCTTTCATGCAGCGGTACGCACCGTCGCCGGATTCCGCCGGGGCAGTGATGTGATAGGCGTCGCCGGACATGCCGTAGCCGACGACTTCGGCATAGATTTTCGCGCCGCGCGCCTTGGCATGCTCGTATTCTTCCAGAACCACGACCCCGGCCCCTTCGCCCATGACGAAACCGTCGCGGTCGACGTCATAGGGGCGCGAGCCTTTTTCCGGCGTGTCGTTGAAACCGGTCGATAACGCCCGGGCGGCACAAAAACCGGCAATCCCGACACGGCAGATCGCCGCTTCGGCCCCGCCCGCGACCATCACATCGGCATCTTCCCACATGATGATCCGTGCGGCATCGCCGATAGCGTGCGCGCCGGTCGAACACGCCGTCACCACGGCATGGTTCGGTCCCTTGTAGCCATGCATGATCGAGACATGGCCGGAAACGAGGTTTATGAGGCTGGCCGGGATGAAGAAAGGACTCAGGCGGCGCGGGTTCTTCTCGGCATCGACCTTGATCGCACCGCGCGCGATTTCCGGCAGCCCGCCGATCCCCGAACCGATCAGAACACCGGTCTTCCAGGCGTCTTCGTCGGTTTTGGGTTCCCACCCTGAATCCTGAATGGCCTGTTCCGCAGCGCACAATCCGTAGACGATGAAATCGTCCATGCGGCGGCGGTCCTTGGCAGGCACCCAGTCGTCGGCGTTGAACGTGTTGCCGCTGCCGTCGCCGGGCTGCACGCTGCCGGCGATTTTGGCCGGCAGGTCAGACACGTCGAATCTATCAATGGCGCGAATCCCGGAACGGGATTCAAGAAGGTTCTTCCAGTTGAGCTCGGCACCGACACCAAGCGACGTAACCGCGCCTATCCCGGTGATGACAACACGTCTCATTGATAGTGTCCGTCGTTAGAGATGATTGCAGTCACGCCCACCGAACGTGGGCACGACCGCAAATCAGGTCAGTTACTTTGCGACTCGATGAAGTCGACCGCGTCCTTGATGGTCAGGATTTTTTCGGCCGCATCGTCCGGAATTTCAATCCCGAATTCTTCTTCGAACGCCATAACCAGTTCAACGGTATCAAGGCTGTCCGCACCCAGGTCGTCGATGAAGCTGGCGCCCTCGACGACCTTGTCTTCGTCCACGCCAAGATGCTCAAGAACGATCTTTTTTACGCGATCTGCAACATCACTCATTGTCGATTTTCCCCGATCTTTACGGTTTAAACTCTGGAGCTTCGCCCCCGGGTCCGAAGACCCCATGAAACAACGGTTGCCCGTCAATAATCCCCGAAAGGTCGGGGTACCTAACATACTCTTTTCGCCATTACCAGAACGTTGGCACGGAAAAACATCCGGGCGCGGAAAGCCCTTATATCATCGCCATGCCGCCGTTCACATGCAAGGTCTGTCCGGTAACATAGGACGCTTCGTCACTGGACAGATAAACGCATGCACTGGCGATATCGTCGACGTTACCGAGCCGCCCGGCGGGAATGCCCGCCAGAAGCTTGGTCTTGATATCGTCCGACAGCACGTCGGTCATCGCCGTTTCGATAAATCCCGGTGCGACGCAGTTCACGGTGATACCGCGTGACGCGACTTCCTGTGCCAGGGATTTTGACATGCCGATCATCCCGGCCTTGCTTGCTGCATAGTTGGTCTGTCCGGCGTTGCCGGTCGCGCCGACCACCGACGTGATGCCGATGATGCGGCCCGCACGTGCCTTCATCATGCCGCGCAGACACGCGCGCGACAGCCGGAAAGCCGCTGTCAGATTGACGTCCAGCACCACCTGCCAGTCCTCGTCCTTCATCCGCATCGCCAGTTGATCGCGCGTCAGTCCGGCATTGTTGATCAGAATATCGACGCCGCCCATGGCGGCTTCGGCATCCTCGATCAGTTTCGCCGCGCCTTCGGCACTGGAAAGATCGGCCGGCGTTACATGCGCCCGCGCGCCCAGTCCGTCGGCCACCGCCTGCAACGCTTCGACGCGGGTACCGGAAAGCGCGACGTCCGCGCCCTGCGCATGCAGGGCCTTGGCGATCGCACCGCCGATGCCGCCGGATGCGCCGGTAACCAGTGCCCGTTTCCCCGTAAGATCAAACATGGATTTTCCTTTCGTTTGTCCGCTCTCAAAGAGCGCCCAAAAACGCCTCGACATCGGCCGGCGAGCCAATATTCACCGCCGAAAGCTCCTTGTCGATTCGCCGCGCCAGACCGGACAGAACCTTGCCGGAGCCGACTTCGACCAGCGTCTCGATACCTTTTTCACGCATCGTCAGGCAGCTTTCGCGCCAGCGCACCATGCCGGTGACCTGTTCGACCAACAGCCGGCGAATTTCCGACGGGTCTTCCACAGGGGCCGCCGTCACGTTGGCGATCAGCGCCACGATCGGCGCGTCGATCTTGACCGCCGCCAGGGCATCGGCCATGACATCCGCCGCCGGCGCCATCATCGGGCAATGGAACGGTGCGCTGACCTGCAGCAGCATCGCCCGTTTCGCGCCCTTTTCCTTGGCGACATCGACGGCGCGTTCGACTGCTTCACGCTTGCCGCTGATGACGACTTGCCCGGGGGCATTGTCGTTCGCCGTCGCCAGAACGTCGTCGCCCGCCGCTTCGGCGACGACTTCGCGGGCCTGATCGAGATCGAGGCCCAGCAGCGCCGCCATCGCCCCTTCGCCGACGGGGACCGCTTGCTGCATGGCCTGACCGCGGGTTTTCAAAAGCCGTGCCGTGTCGGCGACGGAAAACGCACCTGCCGCCGCCAAAGCCGAATATTCTCCGAGCGAATGACCGGCGACGAAGTTCGCCACACCCGGCAGTTCGACACCGCCTTCGGATTTCAGCACCGCCATCGCCGCCATACTGACGGCCATCAGCGCCGGCTGGGCATTCTCGGTCAACGTCAGTTCGTCTTCCGGCCCGGCGAACATCAGTGCCGACAGTTTCTGGTTCAGTGCGTCGTCGATTTCTTCGAAAATCTCGCGGGCGGCAGGAAAAGCGTCGGAGAGTTCCTTGCCCATGCCGACGGCCTGCGAGCCCTGGCCGGGAAATACAAAAGCGCGGGACATTAAGTGCCCTCCCAATGGCAGTGTTCTTGGTTTCATCGCAAATTGGCCGCAGGCCCCATGGCTGTCAAGCACGGCACGGCCCGGGGCGTAACACTTTATTACAATACGGACATACCCCGATTACGTCGTTCTCGTACTTTCGGCTAAGCAAAAGTGCTTGTTCGGGGGACACAATGAATATGAATGCCTGGGATGAAATCGTCAGAAAAGACGTCGAGACGATGCTGAACGCCGCAGCGACGCCGGTGAACGATTCCTTGCCCGTCCGTCCCTGGCCGCCGGTCATGATTCGCGATTTCATCCGTGCCCACGACATCCAACCACGCAGTGTGACGGCGTCGGTGACGGTCGGATACATTGCCGATTTTCTTGCCGAAAGCATTGGCGCCTCGGTCGCCGTGCATGACGACAATCAACAATTCGTCGGCATTGCCGTCGACGAGGACGTCATGGCGCTGATCAAGCGCGACGGCGTGCGCGCACTCGACTATCCGATCATTGAAGCCGTGCAGCGCAACCGCCCGGTCTGCAGCATCACCGACAGCCCGTATGTGATTCTCCAAGCCATGCGCAACGAAGGCTGGGACCGCATCGGCGTTGCCGAACATGGCCGCGTCATCGGCGTCCTGCACCGCCGCGATCTGGTGAGATTCATCGAGCGCTGATCGCCTACGCACCGACAGTTACATTCTGACCGACAGCCCGGCGTCGATGGTCAGGGTATGGCCGGTGATATAGCTGGCCGCATCGGACGCCAGAAACACCACGGCGCCCGAGACTTCCGACGGCAGCCCCCAGCGCTGCATGGGAATGCGTCGCTCGACATAATCATTCACGACCGGATCATCGACCCATTCCTGATTGGCCTCGGTGGCGAAAAAGCCGGGCGCGATGGCATTCAC